>Ga0209345_10002271_pt1 | contig 21437 bp, 21 predicted proteins | sample Cruoilmetagenom7_FD_187294 | JGI IMG/M metagenome (GOLD analysis project Ga0209345, IMG submission 187294) | Oil polluted marine microbial communities from Coal Oil Point, Santa Barbara, California, USA - Sample 7 (SPAdes) (version 2) | ecosystem: Environmental > Aquatic > Marine > Oil seeps ... | reverse complement strand
ACGGATCAGGCGCGCGGATGGGCGCTGTTGTACACTTCCATCAGACGCAGCGTGTCCACGGCCGTATAGGCTTGTGTGGTTGAAAGAGACGCGTGGCCCAGAAGTTCCTGAATGGCGCGCAAATCACCGCCTGCATCCAGTAGATGGGTGGCAAAGCTGTGGCGCATCGCATGCGGTGTCGCACTTGCAGGTAGGCCCAGTTGCATACGCGCGCTTGCCATGACCTTTTGGATCACCCCGGGCGAAAGCGCACCGCCGCGCACGCCGCGGAACAGCGGCCCTTTGGCTTCGCGCGCGTGTGGGCAGGCCTTTACGTAGGCGTCCACCGCAAGGCGCGCGGCAGGCAAGACCGGCACAACGCGTTCTTTACCACCCTTACCGGTAATGCGCAGAACCTGCGGCAAAGGCGCATCGGCACCAGTCAGGCCAAGCGCCTCGGATATCCGCAGGCCACAGCCCCACAGCAGGGTCAGCACGGCAACATCACGCGCAGCAACCCACGGGGCACGGGCCTGGGTTTCGACGCAGTCGATCAGCTCACGGGCCGCATCTACGGCCAAAGGGCGTGGCAATTTCTTGGTAAACTTCGGCGCGCGGGTGGAGAGAACGGCAGTCGGCTCAAACCCTTCACGCTCTGCCAGCCAGCGGTAGAAGGCTTTCACTGCCGACAACTTGCGCGCAAGGCTGCGCGGGCCAACGCCAGTGGTCCGGGTTTGAGCCATCCACGCGCGCATGTCGCTGACAGTGATCTTGGCCAGCGCGCCCAACCCATGCGGCGAGCCGTGATGAACACTCATAAAGGCCAAAAATTCGGTCACATCCCCGCGATAGGCCGTCAGCGTGTTCTCAGCGGCCCCTTTCAGGGCGCGCTGATGATCCAGCCAGGTTTTTAGGGCGTCGCGCGCAGCGGCGCTGATGGCAAGGGTGGTTGCCGGATCGCTCAAGACAGCCAGCGGCGCATTGTGCGCTCGAATATGCCGGTAAAGAAGGCCAGCAGGTCTGTGCCTTGTTGTGGGCCGAACATATGCGGGTCCTCAGACCCCATAACCAACATTCCGGGCAGGCGACCTGCGCCAAAGTCAAGCCTGAGGCAGGCTTCGGAGCGGATCCATTCGTAATTTGGACCATAGATGTGATTTGAGGCATCCTGGATCGAGCGCAGCGTAACTTGCCGCACGGTGCCGCCGCGGCCTTGGGTCAGGTAGCGGTCAATAAATCCGGGCTCTGCCACGTTAAGCACATCACCAAGGCGTTGAACGGCGGGATCTGTGTCATTCTGGACTGACTCCAGCACCAGTTTGACCGCATCAACGCGCAAAATCTCGGCGACTTCGCCGCCCAAATCGCGCAAAAAGGTCTCGAATTCTACCGGATCGAGCATCCGCAGAATGGCGCGGTGGATCTGATTGGTGCCTGCAAGGTTTTCATAAGCAGCGGCAATGACGCTGCGGTGGGTGTCTTCAAGACGGTCAAGCCGCGTCTCTAACCGCTCCATAGCGATGCCGCGCAGATCGACGATATTACCGCCCATCGCTTTTTCATTGGCCGCAATAAGCGCCTGCATGAGATCGTTGTCATCCAGAATCACATCGGGTTGCGAAATGATCGCCTCACGAAGGGCGTCTTCAATTTTTGGGCTGCTGCTCATGCTGCTCTCGTTTTGTTTCGACATCCTATAGCACGGCAGATTTATATTTTCTGCTCTTTTTTGCCCTGTTTTCAGGGGATAGTGCCAAATTTGCCGTGCGGGCGGAGGGCGGGCTGCCCATTCCCCTGATTTCTATGCGTCACGCGAAGTGCCGTTGTACTATGGAACATATACAAAGCAATATGCTGCAACCGTTTTTTCCGCTTAGCCCCGACCAACTGCGTGCTTTTCGGCCTGCTGGGCCTGATGGCAAGGGCGGCAATGATCCGCGAAGCGCAGGTTATCTTGCGTAAGACGGGAAAAATCCCTGACAAGACCGCTTGGCGGTTGGAATGGCGCGCAGGGCGGTTATGTTGGCCATGCTGTAGCTATTTTTGCGCGGTCGCCGCTGTCCTCCGTTCCACTTAGCCATAAGGAAGCCCCCTTGGCGCAACAGATGTTCTTTGATGAAGGTGCATTGGTCGCTGTGTTGACCACACAACCGCTGGACCGTGCGCTGGATTACAAGGCGCCCGAAGGCGGCTGCCATCTGGGGGCGTTTGTCGAGGTACCGCTGGGTCCGCGCAAGGTGATCGGTGTTGTCTGGGGGCCGGGGCAGGGTGACTATGACTACAATAAAATCCGTTCGGTCATTCGGGTGCTTGATGTCTCGCCGATGCGCGCCGAGATGGTCAGCTTCCTTGAGAAATCCGCAGCCTATACGCTGACACCACTAAGCGCGATGCTGCGGCTGTGCACCCGTGCGCCGGGTTTGGGTGATCCGCCATCGATGCGCAAAGTTTACCGGCGTGGCACCGGAGAACCGGACCGCGTCACCAAGGCACGCACGCAGGTCTTGGAGACGTTGGCCGAATACGGTGATTTGTCCTTCACGCTTAAGGAACTGGCAGAAATGGCAGGGGTAACTTCGTCTGTCATCAAAGGGCTGGTGAAGCAGGATGTCGTGCATGAAGAGGACAGCCCGCGCGATCAGCCATATCCGCGCCTTGATCCTGCCCTGCCAGGGAAAAAGCTGAGCGTGGATCAGGAGGCTGGTGCCAAGATGCTGGCAGAAGGCGTTGCCTCTGGCAGTTATGGTACGACCTTGCTGCGCGGCGTCACCGGATCGGGCAAAACCGAAGTCTATCTGGAAGCCGTGGCTGCTGCCCTGCGAAGCGGACGGCAGGCGCTGGTGCTTTTGCCCGAGATCGCGCTCACATCCGAATTCCTGACCCGCGTCGAAGCGCGATTTGGCGCCAAACCTGCTGAGTGGCATTCGGGCGCGACGATGACAGAGCGGCGGCGGATTTGGCGCATGGTCGGGCAGGGGCAGGCGCAGCTGGTCATCGGAGCGCGGTCAGCTTTGTTTTTGCCGTTCCAGAATCTGGGTCTGATCGTGGTCGATGAAGAACACGACACTTCCTACAAACAAGAAGACGGCGTGCTGTATAATGCACGGGATATGGCGGTTCTGCGTGCCTCCATTTGCGGTGCGCATGTCGTGCTGGCCTCTGCCACGCCCAGCCTTGAGAGTTGGGCCAACGCGCAGGCAGGCAAATACACAAGACTTGAACTAACTTCGCGATTCGGCCCTGCGGTGATGCCGACGATGGGAACAATTGATATGCGGAGCGAGGGGCTGCCATCAGATAGGTGGGTGTCGCCAGCACTGAAGAAAGAAGTGGACGCGCGGATGGCGCGGGGTGAGCAGGCGATGCTGTTCATCAACCGCCGCGGATATGCGCCGGTGACCCTGTGTCGGGCCTGCGGGCACCAGATTGCATGCGATCACTGCGATGCGCGCATGGTCGAGCACCGTTTCCTCAAGCGGTTGATCTGCCATCAATGCGGCGAAAGCAAATCCATGCCAGAGGCGTGTCCGTCCTGCGAGGCCGTGGACAAGCTGGCTGCTGTTGGTCCCGGTGTGGAGCGATTGGGCGAAGAGGCGGCCGCACTCTGGCCCGATGCACGCATCGCCACGCTTAGTTCTGACATGTACGGATCGGCGCGTGCCTTGAAGGCAGAGATCGCGGGAATTGCCGAAGGGGCGGCGGATATCATCATTGGCACGCAGCTGGTGGCCAAAGGGCATAATTTTCCCAAACTGACACTGGTCGGTGTGATCGACGCGGACCTTGGGCTATCGGGCAGTGACTTGCGTGCGGCTGAACGCACGTTCCAGCTGATGCGTCAGGTGGCAGGGCGGGCAGGGCGCGCCGAAGCCCCCGGTACGGCGCTGTTGCAGACTTATCAACCCGACCATCCGGTCATCCGAGCGATTTTGGCAGGGGATGAGGAAGGCTTCTGGCAGGCTGAGGCGAAAGAGCGTGAGCAGGCAGGAATGCCACCCTATGGCAGGCTAGCCGGGATTATCCTAAGCGGCCCCGATGTTGCGGCGGTGTTCGAGGCGGGCAACCAGTTGGCCCGCAACGACCGTGCGCTGCGTGATGTTGGCGCACAGGTTTATGGTCCGGCTCCGGCCCCGATTGCACGGGTGCGCGGTCGCCATCGCGTGCGGCTTTTGGTCAAGGCAGACAAAAGCGTGGCTTTGCAGCGGGCGCTGGCCAAATGGGTCAGCCAAATCAAGCTCAAGGGCGACCTGCGTCTTGCTGTCGATATTGATCCGCAAAGCTTTTATTAAACCGGATTGAATTTTCCTCCGGTCGCAAAGGGCTTACCCTTGCTTTGCAATGCTCTTTCTTCACGCGCAGGACAAAGGCAATATTGCTATCGCTTTTGGACAATTGCGGGCGTAAAGCTGAGGCATGATAGAATATTTGACCCTCGACGATGCCAAAGACCAACCCGTCTGGCGGCGTCCTATTGCGCTTTTGTTTGTGATGGCCTTGGCCATGCCGATTGCGTTTTTTACTTGGTATGCGCTGCTAAACAACTTCGTGAAAGAAGTTGCGCAGTTTGACGGGGCGGATATCGGCCTGCTGCATACGATACGCGAAATCCCCGGTTTTCTGTCTTTTCTGGTTATTTTCCTGATCATCTTCGTGCGCGAGCAGATGCTGGGTCTTGTCTCGCTTATGCTGCTGGGGGCGGCCACAGCAGTGACGGCGTGGTTCCCGCAGTTGACGGGCATCATGATCCTGACGTTCCTCAGTTCGGTCGGGTTCCATTACTACGAAACGGTGAACCAGTCTTTGCAGTTGCAGTGGCTTCCGCGTGACCGTGCGCCGCAGATTTTGGGCTGGTTGATGGCCACAGGTTCGGCGGCAACGTTCCTTGTGTATTTTGTGATCATGGTTCTCTGGGAGCCTCTGGGCCTGACGTATAACATCGTCTTTATGGCGGGCGGCGGCATTACCATTGCGGCGGCGCTTTTTGCCCTGCTGGCCTTTCCACAATATGAAAGCCCGCATCCACAGATCAAGCGGCTGGTGTTGCGCAAGCGTTACTGGCTGTACTATGCGCTGCAATTCATGTCGGGCGCGCGGCGGCAGATCTTTATGGTATTTGCCGGCTTTATGATGGTCGAAAAGTTCGGCTTTGCGGTGCATGAGGTTGCGGGCCTATATCTCATCAACCTTGTGCTCAACATGCTGATTGCTCCGGTTCTTGGGCGGGTTGTGGCGCGCTTTGGTGAGCGCAACGCGCTGTTGTTCGAATATACTGGTCTGGTCTGTGTGTTCCTTGCTTATGGTGGCGTCTACTTTTTTGATTGGGGCTTTCAGATCGCAGCGGTGCTTTATGTACTGGACCATATGTTCTTTGGGTTGGCGTTGGCGCTCAAAACCTACTTCCAGAAAATTGGCGCCCCTGGCGACATGGCGCCAACGGCGGCGGTGGCCTTTACCATCAATCACATTGCGGCGGTTTTTCTGCCTGTGATGTTGGGGTTGTTGTGGTTGGTGTCACCGGCGGCGGTGTTCTTTCTGGCCGCTGGTATGGCGTTCGTGTCGTTCCTGTTGGCCACGCTGATTCCGCGCCACCCGGATGAGGGCAACGAGACGGTTTTTGTGGAGCGCAGGCTCAAAGTGGCTGAATGAGCGCCCAGGGCCGTTTTCTCACAGGCTCCACAATGGGGCATGTCGTGCGGATGACGGCCACTGGCGCGCTTGGGATTACTTTTGTCTTTATCGTAGATGCGGCGAACCTGTTGTGGGTGTCCCAATTGGGCGACAAGCAGTTGGTCGCGGCAATTGGCTTTGCTTATGCGGTCCAGTTCTTTTCTGTTTCGGTCGCGGTTGGGCTGATGATCGCGGCGACGGCCGTCGTTTCCCGTTCTATTGGCGCAGGAGATCGGGAAAGCGCGCGGCGGCAAGCTGGCGCTGCTGTTGTGATTGCGGCCAGCGCGCTGGTTGTCGTTGCGACCTTGATCGTAGTGTTCAGGCACCAACTGGTCGGCTTTGCCGGCGCACAGGGAGAGACAGCCCGACTGGCCGCGCGCTACCTTGCAATCACAATCCCTTCTCTTGTCCCTATGTCAGCAGCGCTGGTCATGTCAGGCACGCTGCGTGCGGACGGCTACGGTGCCAAAGCGATGTATATCACGCTGTTTGCCGGCACAGTTCTGTTGGTGATTGATCCCTTCCTTATTTACTATTGGGGTTGGGGGCTGGACGGGGCGGCCGCTGGCCTTGTCCTGTTCCGCTTTGCGCTGTTGGCCCTGGCTGTGCGCTTTGCCATTTTTGAGATGAACCTTGTGGACAAGCCACGGTTCAGCACGTTGCGCAGCATTGGCGCGCCGTTCATTGCAGTGGCAATACCGGCGATAGCAACACAGATGAGCACGCCTGTAGGCAACTATCTTCTGACCATTGTCATGGCGCCGTTTGGTGACGATGCGGTGGCGGCATGGGCGGTTGTCGGACGGCTCACGGTGGTTGTGTTTGGTGGAATCTTCGCACTATCAGGCGCGATCGGCGGAATTTTTGGCCAGAACTTTGGCGCGGACCAGTTGGACCGCGTGCGTAGTACCTACCGCGATGCGCTGCTGTTCTGTTTTCTGTATACGTTGGTCGCTTGGGGGCTTTTCGTTGCGCTGGTACCTTATGTCATCGGTGCATTTGGCCTGATAGGGCAGGGCGCGGATGTATTGATGGCGTTCGCCCAGATCGGCGTGGGCGGATTTATCTTTTTCGGGGCGCTGTTTGTTTCAAATGCGGCCTTCAACAATCTTGGCAAACCCGCGCGCTCGACTCTGGTAAACTGGACCAAGGACGGCTTGCTGAGCATGCCCGCCGCGCTGTGGTTCTCTGGCGTATTCGGCGCAGCTGGTGTGATATACGGGCAGGCGGCTGCGGGAATCACAGTGGGCTCACTTTCCGCAATTTGGGGATGGTTCTATGTGAAGGGTCTGAAAGCCGATGCACCGGAAGCCCTTGACCTCACACCGCCACCGCCCTACCCGAACCCTGACAGACACAGGAGCCGATAGATGCCTACCTTTACCGCACTGACCACGCTGACCGGCCGCGAGCCTGCCTATAAATTGGGTGAGGCAATGGAAGGTATGACGCCCGAACCGACAGGCGTGGGCGTGTTCGAGATGGAAGACGGCTCCGGTCTGTGGGAAGTCGGTGGCTATTTTGAGGAAGAGCCTGATGCAATGGCGCTTGCGGTTCTGGCTGCGGCCATGGGCGCGAAGGCTTTTGTTGTCTCTGAACTGCCTGAAACCGATTGGGTCGCCCATGTGCGCCGTGAGCTTGCGCCGGTCGAGGCTGGGCGCTTCTTTGTCTATGGTAGTCATGACGCAGATAAAGTGCCCTCCGACTGTGAACCGCTGCTGATTGAGGCCGCGATGGCGTTCGGCACCGGACACCACGGCACCACACTGGGCTGCTTGCGCGCGCTAGACCGGTTGGCGAACGATGGATTCGTCGGCAAGCGTGTTGTCGACATCGGCTGCGGCACTGCCGTGTTGGCGATGGCAGCTGCACGGATCTGGGAAGATCAGGTGCTGGCATCTGATATTGACGAAGTTGCAGTGGATGTGGCGCAGGTCAATGTCGTTGCGAACGATCTAGAAGGCCGCGTGACCTGCGTAGAGGCAGCAGGCTTTGATCACCCCGCGTTGGCGCAGGCCGCCCCGTTTGATCTGGTGTTCGCAAACATTCTTAAAGGGCCGCTTGTGGCTCTTGCGCCGGATATGGCCGGTGCAATGGCACCCGAAGGCTATGCGATTCTCTCAGGTATCCTGAACGAGCAGGCAGACGAAGTGATCGAGGTTTATGCACAATCTGGCATCAATCTACATCACAGAGAAAGCATTGGTGACTGGACGACGATAGTGCTTCGGAAAATGAACTAGAATATACCTCATTTGACTTCAGTTTGCCCTATTTGCCTCATTTCGGCCACATTCTTTGGTTAGTTATTTCTTAACATTGGTGGGGGCTGATGTTGAGAGAGACCACTGTCATGGTTTACACACGAGACGATTTTAACACGCGTTTGAACAACGTGGACGGAAAGCGGTCCAAGCTTATTCGCCGCGGTTACACCACGCGTGTTGATAATAATGGCATCATTATCGCAAAGCCAAAACCGATGCGTTTGCGTCTGCCTGTAAAAGGCGCGTTCCTGATGGTTCTGTGTTTTCTCGGTCTCAAGGCATTCATGCTTTATGTGAATGGTCCAGAAACATACAATGAACGCCTTGCGACCTTGCAGAACGGTTCGATTGTCGAGCAGTGGGGCGCAGTTGTTTTGGTCGTCGATCCAGCCACGCAGTTCTTCGCGGATCAGCTTGCATACCTGATACACTAATCACCAAATTACCTAGGCTGTGAACTTCCCGGGGGGGATTTGCTGCATTAGGCTATTGCGCGTGTGTTGTTTGCGCAAAAAGAAAAGGCCGCTTCGGATATTGCCCGACGCGGCCTTTTTGATTTCCGGTCCAAACTACGCGACCCATTTTTACAGTTTCGGAAAACTGCAAAACGCTAAAAGCACGCAATGCGTGGCTTTGGCGTGGCCAGGTCTTCTGTCGTATCTGGTGCCGCCTCAGCGGATCATAGCACTGCGCGCTACGGAGTCGATGTCGCCACGCTCAAGACCGATGTCCGCCAGCTCGCGGTCTGTCAGGCCTGCCAGTGCTCTGGTGGTGATGCGGGCATCATTCCACGCGTGAACTGTGTTTGCCATATCGGCAACAAATGCGCATGCGCGGTTTGCAAAGGATGCAACACCATAGGTGGTGCGGGATGTGTCAAAAGCAGCCATTGGAGCCGTCCTTAATTTAAAGAGTTGTTGCTGACGTTTTCAGCGTTCTGATGCCCAAATAGGCAGAGTAAGAACATCAGGCAAGGGATAGCGCTGCACGGCTGCTATGCACTTTCTGCATAGCAGCATTTGACGGCTAATTTGCAGAATTTTATGGGAAATCAGGGGTGCAAGCAGTGTCGTTTTTCATACCTGATGTGCCGCATTTTTCTGCGTTGCAGCAAAATGGTTCGAAAGCGACAGTTCGTTGGTCACAAACGATTGGTGTGTGGAAAGAAGTAGGCAATGTTCGCGTTTCGTGCTACTGCAACCAAAAAGCAACAATACCAAGGGGCATGGGTGGATGATCAGGGTAATCGGTATTGATCCGGGGCTGCGAAACATGGGTTGGGGTGTCATCGATGTGGCGGGATCCAAGCTGAGTCATGTGGCAAACGGAATCTGTCATTCGCAAACGGGTATGGATCTTGCGGAACGTCTGCTGACATTACACGCGCAGCTTACGCGTATTTTTGTGACCTACCGGCCCCAGACGGCTGCGGTTGAGCATACATTTGTGAATAAGGATGGTGTGGCGACACTCAAGCTGGGACAGGCGCGGGGCATCGCCCTGCTGGTGCCCGCGCAGATGGGCCTGACCGTTGGGGAATATGCGCCTAACAATGTGAAAAAGACAGTGGTCGGTGTCGGGCATGCCGACAAGGGACAGATCGCGCATATGGTGCGGATGCAATTGCCCGGCGTTCAGTTTGAAGGGCCGGATGCTGCGGATGCATTGGCTATTGCGATCACTCATGCGCATCATGGCGGTGCATCCAACTTTGCAGCGGCAGTCGCGAGGGCGAGCGCATGATCGGAAAGATTACCGGACGGATCGAATATCGCGCACCGGATCATGTGCTGATTGATGTGCGTGGAGTTGGATATCTTGTCTATTGCTCCGACCGGACTTTGGCAGGTTTGCCGGGCGTTGGTGAAGTGGCCGCTGTCTATACTGATTTGTTAGTGCGCGAAGACCTGATGCAGCTTTTCGGTTTTGCGACCCTGGCAGAGAAAGAGTGGCACCGCTTGCTGACGTCGGTTCAGGGCGTCGGCGCGAAGGCGTCACTGGCTATTCTTGGGGCGCTTGGCCCTGACGGGGTAAGCCGGGCGATTGCCTTGGGTGATTGGAATGCGGTCAAGGTGGCCAAGGGTATCGGCCCGAAGATTGCGCAGCGCGTCGTATTGGACCTGAAAGACAAGGCACCGGGGATGATGGCTATGGGCGGCTCCGTCGCGCAAGCGACAGGCGATGCTGAAGCCGAAGTAATTGAGAAACCGGCCCCGCGCAGCGCCCCTGCGCAAGCGCCCAATGCCAGCGCCCAATCAGAGGCGCTGTCGGCGTTGTCTAATCTGGGATACGGTCCCGGTGATGCTGCGGGTGCGGTCGCGCGCGCAGCAGGTGAGGCACCAGATGCCGATACACCTACGTTGATCCGTGCGGCGTTGAAACTTCTGGCACCTAAAGAGTAATGTACGCTCGACAGGCCCTTGGGGCATATTTCGCTTGGGGGCGGCATGATTGATAGTGATCCAATAGTACGACCCGAGGGAATGCCCGAGGATTTCGACCGCGCCTTGCGTCCGCAAATGCTGGACGAATTTGTCGGGCAAGCAGAGGCGCGCGCGAACCTCAAGGTGTTCATCCAAAGTGCCAAACAGCGTGAAGAAGCCATGGACCACACGCTGTTCCACGGCCCTCCGGGGCTGGGTAAAACGACGTTGGCACAGATTATGGCGCGCGAATTGGGGGTGGGGTTCCGGATGACCTCTGGGCCGGTTTTGGCCAAGGCGGGCGATCTGGCGGCGATCCTCACCAACCTTGAGGCACGCGACGTTTTGTTTATCGACGAAATCCACCGTCTAAATCCTGCGGTTGAGGAGGTTTTGTATCCTGCGTTGGAGGATTTCGAGCTTGATCTGGTCATCGGTGAGGGGCCTGCAGCGCGCACCGTTCGGATCGAATTACAGCCGTTTACGCTGGTCGGGGCAACAACGCGGATGGGGTTGCTGACCACACCGCTGCGCGACCGCTTCGGCATCCCGACGCGATTGCAGTTCTACACCGAAGACGAACTCTTCATCATCGTCGAGCGTAATGCGCGCAAGCTTGGCGCACCCGCAGACGAGGGCGGCGCACGAGAGATTGCCAAGCGCGCGCGCGGCACGCCGCGCATTGCAGGCCGCTTGCTGCGTCGTGTGGTCGATTTTGCCGTGGTCGAAGGTGATGGCCGCGTGACGCGTGCCTTGGCTGACATGGCATTGACCCGTTTGGGGGTGGACCATCTTGGACTGGATGGCGCAGATCGCCGCTACCTGCGGCTGATTGCAGAAAATTATCAGGGCGGACCTGTGGGCATCGAGACGATGTCTGCCGCCCTGTCTGAGTCTCGCGATGCTTTGGAAGAAGTGATTGAGCCGTTCCTATTGCAGCAAGGTTTGATCCAGCGCACACCGAGGGGCCGCATGTTGGCGCAAAAGGCATGGGCGCATCTGGGCATGGAGCCGCCCAAACGCGATGTTGATCTGTTTGGCTGATGGCGTGCTTTGGATATTTTTGGCCAAAAGAAATAGGATTTGAAAGCGATGGAACCGGAACAGATTGAAGCACTGTTTACGCGCGAAGACGGGCAATTCGTGTTTGCGCGTTGGGGGCGGCCGATTGCTCCTGTTGTGTTCGGTGTGCAGGAAGAAACCTTGCAGGTGGTCAAGGGCGCGCTGGAGGCGGTGACCGCTTTGGCTGGACATAAAATGGCCGAGACGGACATGGAGCTTGGTTCCAACCTGATGGTGTTCTTCTTTGAGCAATGGGAAGAGCTGCTGGATGTGCCGGGAATGGATCGGTTGGTGCCTGAACTGGACGGTCTGGTGGGTAAACTCAGGGACGTTGATGCGAACCAGTACAGGTTTTTCCGCTTCGACGAGGCGGGCGCGATCAAGGCGTGTTTTGTTTTCTTGCGCATGGACGAACATCTGAGCGCGGTGCCTGCGCAGACGCTGGCGCTGAGCCAGATTGTGCAATCGTATTTGTTATGGTCCGATACTGCTTTTCGGGATCAGTCGCCTTTGGCGATGGCGGGGGATACCACGATTTTGCGGCCGGATGTGGCTGGTCTGATCAGGGCGGCTTATGATCCGGTGTTACCTGCAGCGGCGATGGACAGCAGTCATGCGCTGCGACTTTATGCGCGGATGAAGGCAGGAGATATTCAATGATCCACCGCAAGGAAATCCGCGTTTATTACGAAGACACCGATATGGCGGGGATCGTCTATTACGCCAACTACCTGCGCTATATTGAACGGGCACGCAGTGACTGGGTACGTGAGGTTGGGATTGATCAACTGGCCATGAAAGAGGCTGGCGTTGTCTTCGCCGTACGGCGTGTTGAGGCGGATTATGTCACCCCTGCGCGCTTTGACGACGTGCTGGAGGTGCGCACAACTTTGGACAGTTTGAGCCCTGCGCGTATGGTTATGGCGCAAGAGGTCTGGCGTAATGATGTCCTGATTTTTACGGCCAAGGTGCTGATTGTTTGCATCGGTGCCAGCGGAAAACCGGTGCGTCTGCCAGCGGAATGTCGCCTGCTTGAAACGTGATCTGGCAGTGCTGCGCTTGGCTCTCGCTTTTTGCCTTGCGCTGGGATAGATTCTACTCAAATGGAGCCTGAGAACAGGCCCGACCGAGGCAGAAGAGTAGAGCACAAACATGCAGACAGCATTGATAGCGGCCGAAATTGGCGGCAGCATTACCGTATGGGGCATGTTTGCCCAGGCAACGTTCACCGTAAAGCTGGTGATGTTGGCCCTTGTAGCGGCAAGCTTTTGGACATGGTCCATCATCGTTCAGAAAACCATCCAGTATCGCGCGGCCAAACGTGAAGCGGCAGAGTTCGATCATGCCTTTTGGTCGGGTGAGCCTTTGGACGGGTTGTTTGACCAGATCGGGCCTGAGCCTGCGGGAGCCGCGCAAAAGATTTTTGCCGCCGGTATGATTGAATGGCGCCGGTCGCACCGCGAAGACGGCGGGCTGATCCCCGGTGCCACAGCGCGTATCGACCGCTCCATGGATGTGGCGATCGCGAAAGAGGCGGAGCGTCTGCAAAAGGGGCTGCCGGTGCTTGCCACCACGGGATCGACCGCCCCTTTCGTCGGGCTTTTCGGAACTGTTTTCGGGATCATGAACGCCTTCATCGAGATTGCAGAGCAGCAAAATACCAACCTTGCCGTTGTGGCCCCCGGCATTGCCGAGGCGTTGCTAGCGACAGGGCTTGGCCTGATGGCTGCGATCCCTGCCGTTGTCTTCTATAATAAGCTTAATTCTGACAGCGATGCGATTCTGGGCGGCTATGAGGCATTTGCCGATGAATTCGCCACAATCCTCAGCCGCCAACTGGATTCCTGAGCCATGGCGGGCGGGGTCATGCAAAAAAGCGGTGGCGGAAACCGTCGGCGGAGGCGCCGCGGCGGTGCTGCGCAGATGTCCGAAATCAACATCACACCATTCGTTGACGTAATGCTGGTGTTGTTAATCATCTTTATGGTGGCCGCACCGCTGTTGACGGTGGGCGTGCCTGTTGAACTGCCAAAAACTGCGGCACAAGCCTTGCCCGCAGAGCAGGAAGAACCATTGACCGTGACCATCACGGCGGACGGTGTTGTGCAGATCATGACAACTGAAACCGCGCGGGAGGAATTGATTCCGAAGTTGCGCGCCGTTGCAGCCGAGCGTGAAGGCGACCGTGTGTTTTTGCGTGCAGATGGCACGGTGCCTTATAGCGCCGTGATGGAAATTATGGGCGCTTTGAACGCAGGCGGGTTTTCCAACATCGGTCTAGTGACCGACATTGGCGGGCCTACGCTGGACAGTTCCGGGAACTAACGATGTCGCGCGCGCGCAAAACAGGAAATATCGTATCAGGGGTGGGCCACGTGGCCTTCATCACCTGGATTCTGTTTGGCGGGTTGTTCACCTCTCGGCCTGATCCGGTTGAGGTGCAAGAAGTTGCCATGATTTCAGGGGCGGAATATCAGGCGATGGTAGATGCTGCGCGTCAACCCGTCGAAATCGCCGAAACGCCAACACCTGCAGCGCCCGAAGTCACTGAAGACGCGCCCGAAGTGGACGTGACGCCGCCAGAACCAGTTGCCCCTCCACCGCCAGCGGAAGTAGCCGAGCCTGCCCCGGAACCTGTCGAAGATGTCGTGCCGGAAGTCTCTGAAGCTGCGCCGGAACTGCCTGAGCCACCTGCCGAAGTCACTGTGCAGGAAGCGCCAGTATCTCCGCGACCTGTAGAGCGGCCAGCCGAAGTGATTGCGCCGACACCCGCACCGCGGCCTGAGCCCGAGGCGGTGCAGGAACCAGCGCCACAAGAAGCTGTCATTCCGGAAGAAACCGGTGAAACGATTGAGCAGCCGCGCGAAGCAACCCAGGCGCCAGAGGCGTCCGACCGTACTGTGACAGAAGCCACTGAACCGCCGGCCGCGTCACCAACGGCTTCGATGAGGCCGCCTGCGCGCAGGCCGTCAGCTCCGGCACCAACACGAGCCGTGGAGGCACCAGCGCCTGCCGCACCGACGCAGGACACCAACTCTGTGGATGATGCCGCCGTTCAGGCCGCGCTTGAGGCAGCGATGAGTTCGGCCACGGCATCTGTACCAAGCGGCCCGCCGATGTCGTCGGGTGAAAAGGATGCACTGCGGATCGCCGTACAAGCCTGTTGGAACGTGGATCCGGGCGCGCGTTGGGCGCAGACTACGGTGACAATTGCCATGAACATGACGCAAGATGGGAAAGTGGTTAGTTCCTCTTTGCGGATGATCGCGAGCGAAGGCGGCGATGCCTCAACGGCGGATGCGGCCTTTGGCGCGGCCAGACGTGCCATTCTTCTGTGCCAGAAAGACGGCTATCCGCTGCCTGCTGAAAAATATGGCCAGTGGCAGGAGATCGAGATGACCTTCAACCCAGAGCGGATGCGCATTCGATGAGGGGCGGTTTCGTCATAACCGGGGCGGGAGAGGCCGAAATTGGCTTTTCACTGGACCGCAGCGGTAGGTTTGATGCAGAATCAGACCGATTGCTGTCAGAAGCGAAGGGGCAGGCGCAAGCATTTGCTGTCATAAAGCGAGCGGTTTTGCGCTGCGGGAACCGGGGATGCTCTCTCCCCGTTGAGAAATACGAGTAATGGCGGAATATTGAACTGACGTTCAATGCTGAAAGGACGATTTTGCGATGAAGTACTTGAGTATCTGTATGGCGCTTGTCTGTGCCATGGGCTTTGCCGCTGGCGCGCAGGCGCAGCAAGGGCCTTTGCGTATCACGATCGAGGAGGGGATTATTCAGCCCTTACCTTTTGCTGTACCGGATTTTCAGGCTGAGACAGGTGACGCGGGGCAGCTTGCTTCTGATCTTGCGCGGGTGATTGCCGCCGACTTGCAAGGCACTGGCGTGTTCCGCGAAATTCCAAGCTCTGCTTTCATTGCGCAGTACAATGATTTTAACGCGCCCGTTTCTTTTCCGGATTGGAAAGCGATCAACGCTCAGGCGCTTGTCACGGGCGCCGTTTCGGTCTCAGGCAATAGCGTGAATGTCAAATTCCGCGTCTATGATGTGGTGTCTGGCACCAATTTGGGTGAGGGGCTGCAATTCTCTGGCACAACCGAAGGCTGGCGGCGGATGGCCCATAAGGTTGCCGACGAAGTTTACAGCCGCATCACCGGTGAGGGCGGCTATTTCGACAGCCGCGTGGTTTATGTCTCTGAGACAGGTCCCAAGGATGACCGCAAAAAGCGTCTGGCGATTATGGACTACGACGGCGCCAATGTCCGCTACCTGACCGACAGCAGTTCAATCGTGCTGGCGCCGCGTTTCTCGCCTTCGGGTGACCGGGTGCTTTACACCAGCTACGAGAGCGGTTTTCCCCGTATTTATGTGCTTGATATCGGCTCGGTCCAGCGCCGTGTTCTGCAAAGCGCCGAAGGCACGATGAGCTTTGCGCCACGCTTCTCGCCGTCCGGCCAAACGGTCGTCTTCTCAATCTCGCAGGGCGGCAATACAGATATCTACAGCATGGATATCAACTCTGGCCAGTCTGTGCGCCTGACCAATACGCCCTCGATCGAGACAGCCCCCAGCTATAGCCCCGATGGCAGCCAGATCGTGTTCGAGAGTGACCGTTCGGGTTCTCCGCAGCTTTACATCATGTCCGCCGGTGGCGGTGAAGCGCGGCGGATTTCATTCGGTGAAGGCCGCTATGGCACGCCGGTATGGTCGCCCCGTGGTGATCTTGTCGCTTTCACCAAGCAGAACGCGGGCCGCTTCCACATTGGTGTGATGCGTACGGATGGTTCTGAAGAGCGCCTGCTCTCGGCATCGTTTCTGGACGAGGGACCGACATGGTCACCGAACGGCCGCGTGATCATGTTTACCCGCGAAACCCAAGGCGAGGGCGGTGCCTCTTCGCTGTACTCCGTCGATATTACCGGCCGCGTTCTGCGGCAGGTGCAAACCCCTGAAGGCGGCTCAGACCCAAGCTGGTCGCCGCTCCAGCAGTAACCCTTCCCCTGACAGGTTGCCTTGTGGTAGCCTTGGGAAAACAAAAGACTTTTAGAAAGGTCGAGCAGATGAAATTTCTTCCTATCACCGTGCTGGTCGCAGCTGTGGCGCTGTCGGCCTGTACGAACCCGAACCGTTTTGGCGGTGATACCGATTTGCCTGTGAACCCCACGGGAAGCCAGCCGTTGAGCGGTGTTGTCCCGGGTAGTGCCAACGATCCAAGCTCGGCCGCGTATTTCAATCAGACTGTCGGCGACCGCGTTTTGTTCGAGGTGGACCAGTCAACGCTGACCGCCACGGGCCGTTCCACGCTGGACGGGCAGGCAACATGGCTGATGACAAATGCTGATTATCAGGCAGTGATCGAAGGTCACGCCGACGAGCAGGGTACACGTGAATACAACCTTGCACTGGGTGCCCGACGGGCGAACTCTGCGCGGGAATATCTGTTGTCCAAAGGCGTTCCTGCTGAACGTCTGCGCGTGGTCAGCTATGGCAAGGAGCGCCCGATCGAGATCTGCTCGAACGAGGCATGCTACGCCAAAAACCGCCGCGCGGTGACCGTGCTGGCCGGTGGCCAAACCAGCTAAAGGAGCACGTGATGCGCTTTGCTTTTGTTTTCGCCGTTGTTCTGGGGGCGGTCCCGATGGGGGCCGCCGCCCAAGATGCGCAAACTCTTGCCGACATCCGACAGGAACTGACCGTTCTCAATGTGGAGATGACCAAGCTCAAGCGTGAGCTGTCAACCACTGGTACAGCAGGGGGCGCGCAATTGCCTGCCTCCGTGCTTGATCGGGTGAACGCAATGGAAAGCGAGCTGAGCCGTGTCACGTCCAAGACCGAAGAGCTGGAGTTCCGCATCAACCGTATCGTCGATGATGGTACACGCCGCATTGCCGATCTTGAATTCCGTTTGGTCGAGCTGGAAGGCGGAGACATCTCTGCGCTTGGCTCTACCACCACATTGGGCGGCGCGGATCAGGCCACAGCACCTGCACCCGCACCAGCACCGGAAACGAACACCAGCCAGCTTGCCGTGGGCGAGCAAGACGACTTCAAGCGGGCGCAGGAGGCGCTCGCATCAAGTGACTTTCGCACCGCCGCAGACCAGTTTGCGACCTTCAATCAGACCTATCCGGGCTCTCCGCTAGCGGCTGAAGCAGACCTGCGTCGCGGCGATGCGCTGGAGGGTCTCGGCGATGTCCGTGAAGCTGCTCGGGCCTATCTGGCCAGCTTCGGGGCATCACCGGCAGGACCAAATGCACCCGAAGCCCTTTTTAAGCTGGGCTCGTCACTGGGTACGCTTGGGCAAAGCAGCGAGGCCTGTGTGACGCTGGGCGAAGTCGCGGTGCGTTTTCCTGACAGCCCCTATGTAGGGCAGGCGACCAGCCGCCAGCAGGCTTTGGGCTGTTCGTAAGCTAATGCAGCAAGAGCCGCTTGAGACAGCGCTTGAGACGGCTCTTGGTACTCCCCTGCCGGCAAGGCTGGGCGTTGCTGTTTCCGGTGGTAGTGATTCCATTGCATTGCTGCACCTGTTGGCCCGAATCTACGCGCGTCGCGGCGGCTATTTGCAGGCAGTGACGGTGGATCACGGATTGCGCAAAGGCTCAGCAGCCGAGGCAGAGCAGGTTGCCGTGGTCTGTGCGGGTTTGGGTCTGCAACATCACATTTTGCGGTGGGAGCAGTGGGACCAATCCGGAAACTTGCAGGATGCCGCGCGGCAGGCCCGGTACCGGCTCATGGCCGATTGGGCCAAAACACAAAATTTGGATGCTGTCGCCTTGGGCCATACCGCAGATGACCAAGCTGAAACCGTTCTTTTGCGGCTTGGTCGCAGGTCTGGCGTGGATGGGTTGTCCGCGATGGCGGCGCAAAGAACAGACGCGGGTGTGCTGTGGCTCAGGCCGATGCTTGGAATCAGCCGCATTGCTCTCAGAGACTATCTGAAAAAGGCAGGAATTGCTTGGATCGACGATCCCAGTAACGAAGATGCCCGCTTTGATCGGATCAAGGCACGCCAAGCGATGGGGGCGCTCGAAGCGCTTGGTCTCACTGCGGAAGGTCTGGGCGTAGTCGCGGCCAATATGGCCGAGGCGCGCGACGCTCTGGAGCGTTATACCAACTTGGCTGCACAGTCTTGCGTGCGGCTGCTGCACGGGGCAATCGTTCTGCGGAGGAGTGCATTCGCAACTTATCCACCAGAGGTTCAGCGGCGGTTATTACGCCGCGCTTTGGACTGGATTGCACCTTCTCCTTATCCCCCCCGACGTGCGGGTCTTGCGCAGTTGATGCATGCTTTGGTGGCGGGAGAGGCAACAACGCTTGCCGGATGCGCACTTCTCTGCCGAAAAGATGATGCTTGGCTTTTTCGCGAATTTAATGCGGTAAAAAGTGAGGTGGCTTCAATAGACGCCCTTTGGGACGGACGCTGGCGCTGTCTGCTTGTGGCTAACAACACAGATCCAATGCTGTTGGAGCTTCGCGCTATATCATCTAACGGATTGAAACAATGCGATAATTGGAGAGATTTCGACATTCCGCGCGGTGTCTTGCTTAGCCTTCCGGGACTGTGGCATGGTGACACGCTTTTATCCTCACCTGTGGTTAAAACCAGTCAAAACTGGCATTGGGAGCTGGCACAGGGCGCCAACGCGTTTTTTCGATCTGCATTATGACATTGAACTGAGCCTGTGCATGTCTATCTTAGGGCAGTAGCCAAAGCTTTCCTTTGGCTGAGATGTATTCAGGAGACTATCCTTGGGCAATTTTCGCAATCTCGCTTTTTGGGCCATATTGCTGGTACTCGTTTTCTCGTTGTTCAATCTGTTCAACGGAAACGCCGGCAGCACGATGCAAAATCGTGAGATCAGCTATTCCGATTTCGTAACATCTGTTTCGAATGGCAATGTGAGCAACGTAACTCTTGACGGCGAGCAGGTGCGTTTCCGTCAGTCCGACGGGAATGATTATCTGACGATCAAGCCTACGGATGCAGAGGTCACGAAGCTTTTGACCGAAAACAACGTCCCTTTCCGTGCTGAAAGCCAGCAGGAAAGCGGTTTGCAGACATTCCTTGTCTCGCTGCTTCCTATTCTGTTGCTGATCGGTGTCTGGATATACTTCATGAACCGGATGCAGGGCGGCGGCAAAGGCGGGGCTATGGGCTTTGGCAAATCCAAAGCAAAGATGCTGACAGAAAAGCATGGTCGTGTGACATTTGACGACGTGGCCGGCATTGATGAAGCTAAAGAAGAGCTTGAAGAGATCGTTGAATTCTTGCGCAATCCGCAGAAATTCAGCCGTCTTGGCGGCAAAATCCCTAAGGGCGCGTTGCTTGAGGGCCCTCCCGGTACCGGTAAAACACTGCTGGCGCGCGCAATTGCGGGCGAAGCAGGCGTGCCGTTCTTTACGATCTCGGGTTCTGACTTTGTCGAAATGTTTGTGGGTGTTGGTGCGTCCCGTGTCCGCGACATGTTCGAGCAGGCCAAGAAAAACGCGCCTTGCATTGTGTTCATCGATGAAATCGACGCCGTTGGCCGTCACCGTGGCGCAGGCTATGGCGGTGGTAACGACGAGCGTGAGCAGACCCTCAACCAGTTGCTGGTCGAGATGGACGGCTTTGAAGCCAATGAAGGTGTGATCATCATCGCTGCTACAAACCGTAAGGACGTGTTGGACCCTGCCTTGTTACGCCCCGGCCGCTTTGACCGTCAGGTCACCGTGGGCAACCCCGATATCAAGGGTCGTGAGAAGATTTTGGGCGTACACGCACGCAAGACACCTCTTGGTCCTGACGTTGATTTGCGCATCATTGCGCGTGGTACGCCGGGCTTTTCTGGTGCCGACCTTGCGAATCTGGTGAATGAGGCCGCTTTGACAGCTGCCCGTCTTGGCCGACGCTTTGTCGCGATGCTGGATTTCGAAAGCGCCAAAGATAAAATCATGATGGGTGCCGAGCGCCGTTCGATGGTGCTGACGCAGGATCAGAAGGAAAAGACGGCCTATCACGAAGCAGGCCACGCCATTGTGGGAATCATGCTGCCGAAATGTGATCCGGTCTATAAAGCCACGATCATCCCGCGCGGTGGTGCCTTGGGTATGGTGATGAGCCTGCCTGAAATGGACAAGCTGCAAATGTTCAAAGACGAAGCCGAAGAGCGCATCGCCATGACAATGGCAGGCAAAGCGGCCGAGATCTGGAAGTATGGCGCTGATTCCGTGTCGTCCGGCCCAGTTGGTGATATCATGCAGGCCAGTGCTTTGGCCCGCGCCATGGTGATGCGTTATGGCATGTCTGACAAAGTTGGTAATATCGACTATCAGGAAGCTGCGGCAGGTTACCAGGCCAACGGCGGGGCAGGCGGCTTTAGCGTCTCTGCAGCGACCAAAGAGCTGATCGAATCCGAGGTGAAGCACATCATCGATGAGGGGTATGCCCGCGCGTACAAGCTAATCGAAGACAATGCGGAACAGTTCGAACGTCTGGCTCAGGGTCTTCTTGAATATGAGACTCTGACAGGTGATGAAATCAAGCGTGTGATGGCAGGTAATCCGCCAACCGAGCCTGATGAGGATGACAAGCCCGATAGCGGTTCTGCGCCAAGCGTCACTGCTATCCCAAAGGCCAAGGGTAAGAAGAACCCACCGGCTGGCGGAATGGAGCCTGAACCCTCTGTCTGATCACTTTGTGTGAAACGGACAGAACAAAATTTGATCGGCCCCGCCCAGTGCGGGGCCTTTTCATTTCCAGTGTGTTCGATCAGTTTGTAGAAAGAAGCAGGAGGCCGACATGGCAGAACACATTCCCACCGATCATTACGGCACGATCACATGGCTGGGAAAAGTCCCGCTTGATCGTCCTGACATCCGCTCGGAATCATTGGAGGCTGTGATGGCGACCTTTGCCGGGTTTGACGCGGATTATCACGGCGGGCTGACGCGGGCGTCTTGTGTGCGCGTCACATCGCGGCATCCCAAGCGCACGCAAATCAGCAACACGCGGCAGCTATCGATCCTGTCTGTTGAAGAACTGCACCAAATC
>Ga0209345_10002270_pt1 | contig 21437 bp, 19 predicted proteins | sample Cruoilmetagenom7_FD_187294 | JGI IMG/M metagenome (GOLD analysis project Ga0209345, IMG submission 187294) | Oil polluted marine microbial communities from Coal Oil Point, Santa Barbara, California, USA - Sample 7 (SPAdes) (version 2) | ecosystem: Environmental > Aquatic > Marine > Oil seeps ... | reverse complement strand
TTCCGATCTCAATCGTTTGGCAACCCCAACGGCGCGGCGGCATTGCGTCGTGCGGGGCGCGGCAATGGGGCGTCTAGGCAGGTCGCATCCGCTAACGCGGACGCCTTCGCCCATGACCTCTCAGACGTGATCGAAGACCTTGAATCCGGGGGCATTACCAGCCTATCGGGCATCGCTAACACGTTGAATAAGCGCGGAATCAAGACCGCACGCGGGGGCCAATGGTATCCCACTACAGTGGCAAATCTGCGCAGTCGCATCGCCGCAATGACACCCGCTACGCGGGCGGGCCAATAACATGCTCGCCCATATCCTTAGAATCAGCGTTCTACTGATGTGGATAATCGTGCTTTGGTATTTTTGAACGGTATCGCATGACGCGTCTGATATGCTGATAAAGGCCCCCGTAGGGGGCATAAGATTTGATAAAAAACGGCATAAAACTTTTATTCGATCCGATAAAAGATTTTGGCTAACTCTGCCCCCCCAAAAGTTAGCTTTTACCCTCAAATTTGGCTAACTGTTAACTTTTTTGCAGACGCGCGCGCCGCATAAGATTGATAAAATCTTTTTATAAACAGGGGATTTTCTTTTATCAGCGGTTTTATCAAATCTTATGCCCATTTTATCCGGTTCTATCGCTCCAAACACACCGCGCAGGCATAAACGGGGCAATAGAATCTGATAAACGGCGATAGAATCTTTTATAAAGATTGAAAGAAACTTTTATCAATCGTATCCGCTGACGCGGCCCTGTCGCGCACACATGCAGTGTCATGCAGCAACCACGCCCACCCCGCCGCTACGCGGCCCGCTGATCATCACCAGCACGCTAGAGCTACACAGCGCCAGCAACAGCACTACAGCACGCCAGAGCACACCCGCCCCGCACCAGTGCCAGCACACCAGCGACCCGCACCCCACGCGCCCCGCATGATCCTGAATCCGCATTCGATATCCGCCATGGGGGCGGGGGGTCATATGCCGCCACCACACCCCGCGCAATTTGCCGCCCGTGATTTGATAGTTTGGGCAATCACGGCTGACCCGACACCCCGCCAACTGGCGAACACAGCGCCCCCTACGGGGGCACCAGCATCCCGCGCCGTGATCGCCCCCACGCCCGCGCTGAGCGCGCCAATGAGACGCACACAGCATCACCAGCACCTGACCACACTCGCACCACAGGCGCTATGCACAAGGGGCACTATGGGCAGGCTTACAGGCTGGTGGTGTGGGCGGCGGATAAGGGGGCGGGTTTTGTGATGGTAGGTTGCATGAAGGCCCGCGTAGCGGGGCAGGTGTGGTGCCCCGCCGCGAATGTTGGTGTGATCGCGCGACGATCCGAACCAAACCCGTCACGACACCACTTAAGATTGAAATCAAACCGCCTCTTACAATTTGGGGGACCCGTATGGGGGGTAGGAATGGGGGGTGGCCCACACGCGTAGTATGCGGATGCCTCTCGAAAACGAGATTATTAGGCGGTAAGGGACCCGCGCCCGCAACAACTTCCTGCGAAATGGGTTCTCTTGTCTGTAAAAAATTTTCAATATTTTCGAGAAAATTAACAGGACGGGCGACATCACCACTGACCGCCTGACGGCGGCGACATCACCACAGACCGCCTGACGGCGGCGACATCACCACAGACCGCCTGACGGCGGCGACATCACCACAGACCGCCTCACGGCGGCGACATCACCACACAAACAACGCCGTCAGCCTGTTTAGTTGGTAGTTTGGTGGTGGCCCCTGCGGTACGGCGCTTACCAATACACCACCGAATCCAGCGCCTTCTTTACCTGCCCGCGCATTTTCGGATCGTCGCCAAGTGTTCCCCCATAGTGCCGCCCCATTTCCAGTTTTTTGACGTGCCCGGTTACGACAACCTCAATGGGGGTACTGTATCCGTCAACATACCGCAGGCGCTGTAGTAGCGTGTCTTTTGTGCTGTACAGGACCTTTCGCGGGTCAGTGATCTTTGCCCGCGATCTGATTTTTTTAAATGACCGGCGCATGGCCTCACATAATTTTTCCCCGTTGTAGCGCCCGTAATCCTCGCCCCGATGAATCCCATGGTAAATGCACGCATCGAACCCACCCGACGCGGCGAACGCGGGGAAATCTGCGATGTGTTTGCAGATTGGAATCTTGCGCTTAACCCCCGTTTTTGTTCTTTGAACGTCAATGTATTCTTGTGTCACGCCACCATGATCCCGAAGCCAAAACGCTTCAACGGGGCGAAGGCCTGACCAAAGTAAAACACGAAACACCATCAAAAACGCCTGACGGCGTTCAATACTAATCTTGCTCTTGTGATTGTCTGGACTCCATTCCGCCTGCGCCTCTGCCCATATGCGCTTAATCTCGGCATCATCGAAGGGCAGGTACATGGTGTCTTCGATTGAAGCGGAACGCGGCATTTCCAGAAATTTGACAGGATTTACGACCAGTCCCGGAACTTTGCGCGTCTTGATTGCGTGATTGAACACGCTTTTCATTCCGTCGAAATATTTATGGATAGAACTATTGCCAATGTCGGGGTCAGCTAGAAGGTGGTCAAGATATTCTTGCAAAAGTTCCGGCGTTATTGACGCAAGTGACGGCTCGTAATCCAGCCCCTTTTCATCTTTCAAAAACTTGACGAACTTGGATGTAGTTACCTTGTGGTTGCGGCGGGTATTCGTTTTCAAGTTTCGCAAATTGGCGACGACCTCATGAAGGTGAGTCAGCGTATGGCGCGGGTTAACCAAAGACTCGCCGCCAATTTCCTTTATGCGCGCGTCTAGCGCGCCCTTCATGGCGTCGAACATGGCGGCGTCAACCGGGTCAGTTGGGCGTGTCGGCTCAAGAACGTCCACCAGAGAGTCCCCAAGGGCGCTACTTCCCGGTAATAGGTCCAGCATGGTCCGGTCGCCGTAGGCATAGGCCGCAAAATACGCCAGCGCTTGTAGTTCTTGCGCAGGGGGCAGGGGGCGCACTGATCGCATTTTCTCCGACGTTTGTCGCCACAGTGCGGGGCTGCGATTTAATGGCGCGACTTTTTCAATTTCCCCGCTTTCGCCGATACGATGCTGCATGCCGGGGCGTAGCCTGACCGCCATGGCGGCAATCGCTTCCTGCCCGCGTTCAAACTCTGTCGCGCGGCCCTCTGGTGTTCTCAGCCGTTCCAAAAGGGCGTCATGCTCGATGGCATACGCGCGCGCCTTATCAATCGCGCCACCATAGTTGGACCCCAGCGAATAGTCCCAGCGGGCCTTGCCAATGAACGCCTGAACGGGACCCGGCACCCGACGTTGGTACTTGTAGCGCCCCCCTTTCGTGACCGTCAGATAGGGGATTCCGGTGACTTCCTTGGCGTTCATATGACCCTCAGTGGATGGTAAATGGATGGTAATTTCCTTCAAAATGGATGGTAATTTCGGGGGTCTGTCAAGTAATAATCGTCAAAAAGCCCTTATTTTATGGGGTTTTGCGTATTCTGAGATTTTCGAGTCTCTCATCACCCACCATCCCAACCTCTTGATCTTGCTAATGTATTGAATGTGATAGCTTACAAGGCTTCAACTGGTGTGTTGAGGCGATACATCAGAGCTGCGCGATATCTTGATCCTACCAAGGTCAATGGCGGCAACAGGCTTTGGTTCAGCTTTGCTTTGGACATCTGAGATCGCGTGACGGGTAATTGAGGATGTCATTAGAATCGCGCGGTTTCAGTGCGGATTACGATCGCCGTGAGTTATCCGAGGTTCTCTTTCCAAGATGTGTCGCGCAAGGAGTGAGCGCTTGAGATACATATCGGACCAGTAGAGCGGGTGTTTGAACCGCTCGAACAGGCCTCTTGCGGGAGACATGAGCCAAGCGGCACATGCGGGATGAGCGATCATGTCTTCACTCGGGACCGTTTCGGTTTATCTCTGCTGAAGGATCTCAGGAGGACAGGCATTTCATGACCAAACCGATCATCGCGCAAAAGGCTCCGTATCCCGTAGAGGTTGAAGATGGGAAAACCTATTTCTGGTGTGCATGTGGCCAGAGCAGCAAGCAGCCGTTCTGTGACGGTAGCCACAAGGACACAGGCATCGCGCCTGTCAAATATGTGGCTACCACGAGCAAACGTGTGTTCTTCTGTGGGTGCAAGCACAGTGACACAGCACCTCTGTGTGATGGATCGCACGGCAAGCTCTGAGGCAATGGCCGGCTCTTTTGGAAGACGGCAAGCGGGAGATCACTGACCTCGGCTGCGCTTGTCCCGAGGAAGATAGCGGACGCTGTAATTCGTTCTTGATTGCAGCAGGCGGAGGGGGGCTCTGCCGGTGACACTAGTCGGTGCATGCGCTTCTCGTTGCCCAAAGGTCCATCGCTTGGCCAGACGTCAGGCCTTTGCCTCAGCGCCCGGTACGGGAGGATGGAAAGATCATCGAGAGTGGCCCGACCTTTGGGGCTTCGTCGCCGAATTCGATTTCGCCTTCGATATGGCGCAGGTGGTAATCGACCATCTCTTGTGCTGTGACCGCGTCACGGTCGGCGACGCTCTGGACGATCCTTACATGTTCATCGTCCGAGCAGAGACTTGCGGATTTAGAGCCATAAAGCCCGATGATGAGCGACGTGCGCATGGTCAGTTCCGCTAGGTAATGTTCCAAGACGGAATTTCGCCCGATCCGGGCCAGCAACATGTGAAAGTCGCGTGAGGCGCGAATCGCCTTCGAGCGGTCATTCTGCTGCCGGATCTCATCCTCAGTCGCGAGATGCGCGCGCAGATTGGCAATATCGGCCTCGTCGGCGCGGCGCACCACATTGCGGATGATCGTGACCTCGATAGCGCGCCGCGCCTGAAACAGGTCGCGTGCCTCGTCCTCAGAAGGGGTGGATACAAACGCCCCTCGGTTGGGGATCAGATCGACTACGTGATAGGCCGCAAGAATTGCAAGGGCCCGGCGTACATGTGCGCGATTACAGGAAAAAAGGTCGCTCAGCGCCTGTTCGCCCAGTTTCGTTCCAGCCCGAAGCCGCTGATCCGAGATGGCATCCAGCACATGTTCGACCAGCACATTTTCCGGGGTGTCTGACATACGGCGCTCCATTCCTTGATTACGGGAAAACTTACATTTTCAGACAACAAAATCGACCGGAAAAATTGTTTGTTTTAATTGTTAACAATTTATGTTAATCAAGTTTCAATTCAAGTGGAGGAGCCTATGAAAATTTTTGTCATCAACCCGAATTCGACCACGAGCATGACGGACAAGATTGCGGCCTCCGCGCGGGCCGTCACAGCTGCCGGTGTCGTGATCGAGGCGCGCTCGGGCGTAGGCGCCCCTGCCAGCATCGAAGGCCATTACGACGAGGCGATGGCCGTGCCGCGCCTGCTCGATCAGGTCCGTCAAGCCGAGGCGCAGCATGCCGACGCGATTGTCGTGGCCTGTTTCGACGACCCCGGCATCGGGGCCTGCCGCGAAATTGCCAGCGGGCCCGTGATTGGCATCTGCGAGGCGGCGGTCAAGGCCGCGAGCATGGTCGCCACCTCGTTCAGCGTGGTCACGACCCTGCCGCGCTCGATCCCGATCATCGAAGACCTGGTGCGACGCTACGGTTTGGATCACCAATGCCGCCGCGTGCGGTCGGCGGCGATCCCGGTGCTGGCCCTGGAAGAACCCGGATCGAACGCGCGCCAACTGGTGCGCGCCGAAATCCTCAAGGCGATCGAGGAGGATCGTTGCGAGGCCGTGGTTCTTGGTTGTGCCGGCATGGCGGACCTTGCCGCATGGCTGACAGAAGAAACCGGAATCCCCGTGATCGACGGTGTCACCGTCGCCACAAAATTCGCCGAGGCCTTGGTAGGGGCCGGCATCAAGACCAGCAAGATCGGCGCCTACGCGCCACCAAACCCGAAATAATGCATCTCAGGGAGGAGAGACATGACAATTTCAGATACAAACCGGGGTGTTTTGCAGCATGACGGGCACATGCCCGAGGTGATCGAACATAAAGGCATTGGCGAGGAATCGCTGGCCCCGCAGAAAACGCGGATCATGGACCCTTGGTCCTATCTCTTTGCCTGGCTTGGCGGCTGCGTTTCCATCGGCACCTTTACCATCGGCTCTGGCCTCGTGGGCACGCTCAATCTGGTGCAGGTGTTTCTGGCCATCGCCATCGGCTGCACCGTGATCGGCCTTGCGCTGATGATCAATGGGGCGCCGGGGCATAAATATGGCATCCCGATGATGGTGCAGGTGCGATCCGCCTTCGGCTTTTCCGGCTCACGCATCCCGGCGCTGGTGCGCTCGGTCCCGGCGCTCGTCTGGTTCGGGTTTCAGAGCTGGATCGGTGCGGGCGCGCTCAATCTGGTGAGCGAGACGCTGTTTGGCTATTCCAATATCGTTGTGTTCTTTGTCGGGTTTCAGGCGCTGCAAATCATGCTCTCGGTTCTGGGCTTTCACGGCATCAAATGGCTCGAGAATATCGGCTCCGTCTTCATAATCGGCGCGCTGATTTACATGTTCACCTCTGTCATCGGCAAATATGGCGATGAAATCAGCACCAATCTGATCAATGTCGAAGGCACATGGGGCGCGCCGTTCTGGGGGGCGACCATGCTCTTTCTCGGCATTTACGCCACGATGATGCTCAACGTCTCGGACTACAGCCGAGAATTGCGGCAGGATGTCGGGCGGGTGCGCCAAGTGGTGATCTATGCCAACTCGATCCTGCCCGCGACACTCTTCATGGGGTTGATCGGCCTCATGGTTTCGAGTGCAACAGGCGAGGTTGACCCCATCCGCGTCTTTTCGAACGCGGTCGACAACAAGCTGCTGCTCGTCGTCACGCTGCTTTTCATCGCCTTTGCGCAGGTCACGACCAATATTCTCAACAACGTCGTGCCGCCCGCCTACGCGCTGATGGATGTGTTCAAACTCAGCTACAAGACCTCTGCCGTGGTGGTCGGGCTGCTGGCCTTTGGCACCTTTCCTTGGGAATTGGTCAAGAATGAATCCGCCGCCGGTCTCAATCTCTTTATCCAGACCTACAGCGCCTTCTTGGGGCCGATCTTTGCGATCCTCGTGGTGGATTACTACGTGCTGCGCCGCCAGACGCTTGATCTTGAGAAACTCTATGACGAGAGCGGCGATTATGCGGGCTACAACCCCGCCGCCCTCATCGCCATGGTGGTGGGTGTGGTCGCGGCGCTGACCTTCTCGGGCGTCTCTTGGTATGCCAGCCTGATCCCGGCGGGTGTCACCTATTACCTGCTGATGCGGCACCTGCCCGCCGCGCGCCGGTTTCTCGACCGCTGAGGCGCTTCAGACAGGGGCAGGGGGCCAATCGCCCCCTGTCCTTGCGTTTCTTTCCAAACCACGATCTCCGGAGTTGATGACATGATCCGCTATCCCCGAGATTTGCGCGGCTACGGCCCCCAAACGCCCGATCCGAAATGGCCCGGCGGGGCGCGCATCGCGGTGCAATTCGTGCTCAACTATGAGGAGGGCGGCGAGAACTGTCTCTTGCACGGCGATGCCGCGTCAGAGGCGTTTCTGTCGGATATTCCGGGGGCCACGCCTTGGCCTGGACAACGTCATTGGAACATGGAGTCGGTCTATGACTACGGGGCGCGCGCCGGGTTTTGGCGGCTGCACCGTCTGTTCACCGGGATGGCGATACCGCTGACGATTTACGGCGTCGCCTCAGCCCTCGCGCGCAGCCCCGAACAGGTGGCCGCCATGCAAGAGGCAGGCTGGGAAATCGCCAGCCATGGCCTGAAATGGGTCGAACACAAGGACATGCCCGAGTCCGAGGAACGCGCCGCCATCGCCGAGGCGGTGCGCCTGCACACTGAGGTTACGGGGACCCGCCCGCGCGGCTGGTATACGGGGCGGTGCAGCGTCAATACCGTGCGCCTTGTCGCCGAAGAAGGCGGCTTTGATTACATTTCCGACTGCTATGACGATGACCTGCCGCATTGGCGGGAATCTGGCGCGCGCGATCAGTTGATGATCCCGTACACGCTCGAATGTAACGACATGCGTTTTGCCGCCTCGCCGGGTTGGGTGACGGGCACAGATTTTGAAACCTACCTCACCAATACCTTCGACACGCTCTATGCTGAAGGGCAGGCGGGCGCGCCCAAGATGATGACCGTGGGCTTGCATTGCCGCCTCATCGGCCGACCCGGCAAGATCGCGGGCCTGCGCCGCTTTGTCGACCATGTGCAGCGCCACGCGGGCGTCTGGTGCCCGCGCCGGATCGACATTGCCGAGCATTGGGCGGCCACCCATCCGCATACACGCCGGGAACGACCCAGCCAGATGGAGCGCGGGCGATTTGTCGAGCTGTTCGGCCCGCTGCTGCCCGCGCCATGGATCGCGGATCGTGCATGGCAGATAGAGTTTGGCCCGGCACATGACAGCGCAGTGGGGCTGCTGAGCGCCTTCGTCCGGGTGTTGCGACAGGCGACACCGGCAGAGCGCGGCGAGCTGACCTGCGCCGCGTTTGAGGCGCAAACCCTGCCCCGGTTGCAGGCGCTCTTGCCATGACCGGCGCGCGCCTCATGGCCCAACCGCTGACCGCCGCCGCCTTTGCCCCTTACGGCGATGTGCTCGAGGTGGCGGGCACGCCTGACCGGATGATCAACGCGGGGCTATGCGGGCGGTTTCACGACCGTGCGCGGCTTGAATTTGTCGACGGCCGCGCCGGGATCAGTCTTTTCGATGCCGAGGCCCGGCATCTGCCCTATGCGCTCGACCTGATGGAACGGCATCCGTTGGGCTCTCAGGCGTTTATCCCGCTCGACGGTGTGCCGATGCTGATCTGCGTGGCGGCGGATGACGGTGGGCGACCTAGCGAAGTGCGTGCTTTTCTCAGCCAGCCGGGGCAGGGGATCAACCTTCTGCGCAGCGTCTGGCACGGCGTTCTGGCCCCCATCGGGTGTGCGGGGCGCTATGCCGTGATCGACCGGATCGGGCCCGGCGACAATCTTGAAGAAGTCCGCTTCGACCAGCCTCTGACCATAGAAGGACCGCGCCCATGACCAAGCGCCGCTATTATGCCCCCGAGGGCGGCCTGCCGCCGCAGACCCAGCTTTTGACTGGCCGCGCCGTCTTTACCGAGGCCTATGCCGTGATCCCGCGTGGCACCATGAGCGATATCGTGACCAGCTATCTGCCCTTCTGGGACAAGGCGCGGTTCTGGGTGCTGGCGCGACCGCTTTCCGGCTTTGCCGAAACCTTCTCGCAATATATCGCCGAGGTGCAGCCGGGCGGCGGCTCGGATTACCCCGAGACCGAAGCGGGTGTCGAAGCCACACTTTTCATTGTCGAAGGCGCGCTGCGGCTGACATTGGACGGGCAGGCGTATGAGATGACCGAGGGCGGCTTTGCCTATATCCCGCCGGGCATCGCCTGGACGCTGCGCAATACCTCCGACAGGCCCGTCAAATTCCACTGGATTCGCAAGGCTTATCAAGCGGTTTCCGGTCTCGATCATCCCCCGGTGATGGTCGTGAACGAAAACGACATCGCCCCGGTGCCGATGCCCGACACCGATGGGGGATGGGCCACGACACGGTTCATGGACCCGGCCGACCTGCGCCACGATATGCATGTCACTGTCGTGACCTTTCAGCCCGGCGCGGTGATTCCCTTTGCCGAGACGCATGTGATGGAACACGGGCTGTATGTTCTGGAGGGCAAGGCGGTCTACCGGCTCAATCAGGATTGGGTTGAAGTCGAGGCCGGCGATTTCATGTGGCTGCGCGCCTTCTGCCCGCAGGCCTGTTATGCGGGCGGTCCGGGACCGTTCCGCTATCTGCTCTACAAGGATGTGAACCGGCATATGGCGTTGTGATGCGGGGGCGCTGCCCCCGGACCCCCGAAGTATTTCGGGCCAGATGAAACATCAGAGAAAATCCAGAATTCGATCGGTCAGGGAGGAAAAAATGACAACAATCGAACAAGGGCATGTGCCCACAGGCAATACGATGGACCCGGAGGGCAACACCCTCAATCCAGTCGGCGCGAATGAGAAAACATGGGGATGGTTCGCCATCTTTAACGTTTGGGCCAATGACGTGCAGTCGCTCTTTGGCTATTCGCTCGTGGCCTCGCTCTTCATCTCTTACGGGGTCAGCGGATGGACTGCCTTTGCCGCCCTCATCGCGGCGGGGCTCTTTACCATGTGGATGGTCAATCTCTCTGGGGCCGCTGGCGAGAGATACGGCATTCCCTACCCGGTGCTGGCCCGCGCCAGCCTTGGCACCAGCGGTGCCAAACTGCCCGCGATCCTGCGTGCGACCGTGGCGGTGTTCTGGTACGGCGTGCAGGTCTATTTCGCCTCGACAGCTGTGGCCCTTCTGATCCGTTCGATCACCGGCGCCAGCGGCGGCGCGGAAATCTTGGGCCTCACCGGCATCGACTGGCTGTCGTTCTTCATCGTCTGGGCCTTTCATATCGTGATCTTCTGGCGCGGCATGAACTGGGTCGAGACCTTTCTCAACATCGCCGGACCGTTTGTCTATCTCGTGATGATCGGTCTTGTTATCGTGCTCTGGCAACGCTCTGACGGACAGCTTTTGTCCGCCGCAGGCACGATCTTTGCCAATCCCGACGCGACCTTTGCCAGCGAATTCAACGGCTTTGTCGCCATCGTCGGCACCATGGTGGCCTATTTCGCCGCCGTGATGATCAACTTCAGCGACTTTTCCCGCTATGCCAAGGACAAGCCGACCATGCTTTTGGGCAACCTCACCGGCTTGCCTTTCAACATGATCCTTTTCTCGGCCTTGGCGCTTTTGACCACGGCGGGGGCGGCGGTGGTCTTTGGCGAGGAAATCACCAACCCGAGTGAGATTGTCGAGCGTACCGACTCGGTACTGTTGGGCATCATCGCCGCAATCACCTTCTTTGCTGCGACTGTTGGCATCAACCTTGTCGCCAATTTCATCCCGGCGGTGAACGGCATCGCCAACCTTGCGCCCGGCAAGATCAGCTTTCGTCAGGCTGGGCTGATTACTTCGTTTTTCGCCCTCATCATCGGCGGACTCTGGACCAGTTTCATCAGCGAATTTGGGATCAGCGGTTTCGTCAACACGCTTGGCGCCACGCTGGCCCCGATTTTTGGCATCATGATCGTGGATTACTATGTCCATCGCAAAGGCCATCTCGACCTTGACGACCTCTACAACATGCAGGGCGGGCGCTATCACTACCAGAATGGCTGGAACCGCACGGCAGTCACGGCCTTTGGTCTGGCCGCTGTGTTTTCGGTGTCAACGGTTTGGGTTCCCTGGTTCGGGTTTCTGTCCGGTTACAACTGGATCATTGGCGCGGTCCTAGGTGGGATGCTCTATGTGTTCTTGAAAAAAGGGTCGGTCAACGTCTGACTGAATGTGACCTTTGGACCGGCAGGCGGGATGACACCTCTGCCGGTCTTCGAGTCTGATGCGTGTTCTATTGGCGCTCTATGATTGGAGGGGACTGGGTCGCCGGTCATTCAACCTCACATAGCACAGGGCGGGCGTGACCGACGCGGCGGGCTTTCATGCAAAATGAGGCCAAACGGTCATCAAATCTGGATGGTCTGTCGATGGCGAGGGCGATACCATGTCTGCCTACACCATCGACCTTGCGAACCCGCAAATCGAACAAGCCGATTTCGTGAATGGCTTGCTGATCGCGCCTTGGGTCATCATAGGTGCCGGATCTGCCTTAGATTAAATGCAGAATTCTTTAGTCGCTTCGGGTACGGCACTCGTTTGGGCGACACCGAGGCCGGCGTTCCGGTCGAGATTTCGGGAAGACTGACCCACCTGCTTGACCCTAAGGACCTCTGGCAATGTGTCAACGCAATCTGGGGTGCAATGGTAGCGGAGGAGGGACTCGAACCCCCGACACGCGGATTATGATTCCAATATTTGTCTATGAAATCATTCAAAAAACTCTCCAACCACGTCAGAAATGCGCTTTTATAATTCAATAGGTTACAAGTTGTTTCCCAACTGGATTTGATGTCTTCCTGCCACGCTTTCGCGATCTTGCAATCGCTATATCGCCACGAGCTCGCATCCTGATAGTCAGCACATCGCTCGTTGCAGAGGTAGCCCGCGCTCCTTGTTAAGCCTGATGATGGCGTCCTCGATTTGTTTCACGATGTTGGGCTGAATGCCTTCGGTCGGCTCATCAAGAATGAGGATCTTGGGGTCCATGGCCAAAGCCCGTGCGATGGCAAGCTGCTGTTGTTGGCCGCCCGAAAGATCGCCGCCCTTGCGACTGATGAACTCATCGAGAATCGGAAACATCTCGAAGAGATAATCGGGAATTTCACGCTTGCCGTCGGGACGGGCAAAAGTGCCCATCACGATGTTTTCCCGAACCGTGAAGTTTGGAATGATCTCCCGACCTTGGGGAATGTAGGCGATGCCAAGCTGTGCCCGTTGCGATGTGCTGAGGCTCAGAAGGTCCTGCTCGTCGAAGATCAGCCCTCCATCACAACGGTCTGTGAGCCCCATGATCGACTTCAGAAGTGTGGTCTTGCCAACGCCGTTTCGTCCGAGGATCGCCAAGAACTCACCGGGCTCCAAGTCAAACGAGACGCCTTGTATCACCGGGCTCTTGCCATAGAAGGAATAGAGGTCCTTTGCCTGCATGGTTTCCATGATCAATGCCCCAGATATGCGGTTTTGACTTCTTCGTTGGTCTCGATCTCTTCGATCGTGCCCTCGGCCAGCATCGCCCCACGGTTCATGACCACGATTCGATCTGCGACGGTGCGCACATCCGCTGCCCGACCCAGAAGTGATCTATACCTTCGCCGACCAGGTAGCGCCGACCATCGCATGGCTCAAGGAATTCGGGCTGAAGTTCGGTCCGCAGCCGATCTACCTGCTGACCCAGAACACGCATCGGATCGCGGCTCAGGGCGGCGGGCTTGCGCTGATCGAACGGCTGAACGCCGAGGTGGAAGCGCTCGGGGGTGAAATCCTCTATGAGACAACCGCCCGGGACCTGATGCAGGCCGAGGACGGCTCGGTCCAAGGCGCGTTGTGTAAGGCCTCAGATGGCACCACCTTGCAGATCCAGGCGAAGGCTACGGTGCTTGCGTCCGGCGGGTTTCAGGGCAACCCCGAGATGATGGCGCGCTATATTGGGCCGCGGGCCTCCTACATGCGCCCTGTTGCGCGAGGTGGCTACTACAACCGCGGCGAAGGCATCCAAATGGCGCTGGACGCCGGCGCCGCCGCCGCCGGTGAGTTCAGCTCCTACCACGCCGAGCCCGTCGACCCCCGTTCGCAGGAGGCAGAGGCCGTCGTCTTCATCTATCCATACGGCATTCTCGTGAACAAGCGCGGTCTGCGCTTCATCGACGAGGCGCCTGGCACGGTCGACGCTCATTACGACAATATCTCGCGCAGCTTTGCCCATCAGCCCGACGGTATCGCCTGGGTCATCTTCGACGATCAGGTCGAGGATATTCCGCGTTGGCAGACCTCAATCCGGACGGACCTTCCGCCCATCGAAGCGCAGAGCATCGAGGAACTGGCGCAGAAGCTGGGGCTGCCGGTCGACAACCTGACGGCGACCGTCGACGGCTTTAACGTCGCCTGTCCCGAGATCGAAGACTTCACGCCTTTCGAGATCGACGGCGCCGCTACCCAAGGCATCGAACCGCCAAAATCGAACTGGTCGCGGCCGCTGACCAAGGCGCCGTTCCGCGCCTATCCGTTGATTTCGAGCGTCTGCTTCACCTTCGGCGGGCTCAAGGTCAACGAACGCTCCGAAGTAATCGACACGGAGGGCCGCGTGATCCCGGGACTTCTCGCCGCTGGCGAAACCATGGGAATCTACCACCAGGTCTACACCGGGTCGACATCGGTGCTTCGCGGGGCCGTTTTCGGACGGATCGCCGGGAAAACCGCAACTCAATCAAACAAGTGAAAATCCAAGGGAGGAAAAAAATGAAGAAGATCAGCACATTCATCCAGCTGTCGGCCCTGTCGACTGCACTCGCGACCACTCCGCTGGCCGCACAAGAGGCACACCACCTCAAGGTGGTCGGCACTTGGGGCTATCTCAACACCTGGAACCAGGTGGAAAAACCCTTTTGGACAGAGGAGCTCAAAGCCGCTTCGGACGGCGCCATCACGGTCGAGGCGCTGCCGATGACCGAAGTGGGCCTGAAAGGCTTCGAGGTCATGCGGATGCTCCAGCTCGGCGTCTTCGACGGCGCGCACGGCATCATCTCCTACCTCGGCGATGATCCGGTTGCGGAGGGCTCCGACCTTGCCGGCGTTGTGCAGACGTGGGAGGAGGCGAGAGCCGCAGCGGAAGCCTATGAGCCCTTCTTGGCCGAGAGCTTTCAACAAACCTATGACGCCAAGCTTCTCGGGGTCTATCCCTTTCCGAGCCAGCTGCTTTACTGCAACGGGCCGATCTCGGGGCTGGCTGACCTAAAGGGTAAGAAGATCCGGTCCTATTCCAAGTCGATGAGCGACCTGTTCACCGGCCTCGGTGCGACACCGGTGACCATCGCCTTTGGCGAAGTTGTTCCAGCCCTACAATTGGGCACGGTGGATTGCGCCGTATCGGGAACCCTGCCGTCCTACACGTCAGGCTGGGGCGAGGCCACCACGCATATGGTGCGCCTGTCGACCGGTTATGCCTTCAGCTTCGCGGCGGTCAGCAACGTCTCATGGGGCCGTTTGGATGAAGAAACCCGAGAGATTATCGAAACCAATGCAGAGACCATGATCGAACGCGCGTGGGAGATTGGGCAGAAGGACGACGAAATGGGCATCGCCTGCCTGACCGATGGCCCTTGTGATGTCGGCGAACCTGCTGGGCTGGTCGAGGTCAATCTGTCCGAGGGTGATCGGACGCTGCTGGCCGGTGTTCTCCAGGAAACCGTGCTCAAGACCTTTGGCGAACGCTGTGGCTCGGAATGCTCGACCACCTGGAACGAGACGATCGGCAAAGCTGTTAGCCTTTCCATCTCGCAATAGCCGGCTTGGCCGCCGGGCACCAACCCCGGCGGCCATTCGGAGGAGGCTGTCATGGAGTAGGAGACTATGATGAAGACTTGGAAAACCATTTCCGCGACGCTGAACAAAGCGCTGACCGTCACCGGGGCAATGTTGCTTCTGATGATTGCCATAGGCATTACAGTCGAAGTGCTGCTGCGCAAGATATTCAACACCTCACTGGGCGGAATGGACGAATTGGCCTCTTATGGCTTCGCGATCTTCACCAGCCTGGCCTTCAGCGTCGCCACAATCGCCCGTGCCAACATCCGCATTGATATGGTCCGCGCCCTTTTGCCAAAAGGGTTTCGGATCACCCTCGACCTGATCGCGCAAATCGCGCTGATCAGCTTTGTCGGTTTCCTCGCATGGCGATCGATCCTTCTCGTCAGTGCCTCTTGGGCCAATGGGACCAAGGCCATCACACCGCTGGCGACGCCCGTCGCCTGGCCCCAGACCGCTTGGTTGGCAGGGCTCTTCATCTTTGTGACCCTGCTTGTCGTGATGTTCGCTCTCTCGCTCCGCGCCTTGATCCGAGGGGATTCCAGCGCCTTTGCCTCCCTCGCGTCGCCGGTCGGCGAAATGGATGAGATCACCTCCGAAATTTTGGTGTCTGGCACCACTCATCCGACCAAAGCGCGGGAGGCCTAAATGCTCGCCACATCCCTTTTTCTGCTCTTCGCCCTCATCCTCCTGAGCATTACCGTTGCAGCTTCCCTCGGCCTGCTCGGTCTGATCCTCGGCGAGATATTTTCCCCAATGCCGCTTTACCGCGGGCTCGCGGACATCATCTGGGTCAACTCGATCGAATTCCTGCTCCTGGCCATCCCGCTTTTTGTCTTCATGGGCGAGGTGCTGCTGCGCTCGGGCATCGCCGCGCGGATGTATGACGCGCTAACAAAGTGGTTGGCTTGGCTACCCGGCGGGCTGATGCATACCAATGTGGGCGCAAGCGCACTCTTCGCGGCGACCTCCGGGTCGAGCGTCGCGACGGCCGCGACCATCGGCACCGTCGCTTTGCCCGAAGCCGAAAGCCGCGGCTACAATGAGCGGCTCTTCCTCGGCTCGCTGACATCGGGGGGAACGTTGGGTATTCTCATTCCGCCCTCAATCAACTTGATCATCTTCGGGCTTCTGACCAACACTTCGGTGCCGGATCTTTACATGGCCGGTCTCGTTCCGGGTCTCGTCTTGGCGTCGCTCTTCGCCATGACGGTGCTAGTTGCCTGCCTCGTGCGGCCAGCCTGGGGCGGTGAACGCATTCACTGCACCTGGGGTGAGCGTTTTGCCGCCTTGTCCGACCTGGTGCCGCCAATCATCATTTTCACGCTTGTCGTCGGCTCGATCTACGGCGGACTGGCGACGCCGACCGAGGCGGCTGCACTTGGAGTTGTAGGGGCGCTGATCCTCGCCGCCGCACGAAAGGCACTGAGTTGGACGACGCTACTGGCCGCGGCGGAGGCAACGATGCGCACCACGGCCATGGTCATGTTGATCATTCTCGCCGCCATGTTCCTCAACTTCGTGCTCGGCGTCATCGGTCTGACCCAGGTGCTGGCGGGTTTCGTCGCTGATCTGGGCTGGAGTCCGACGGCGATGATCTTCGCAATCGTGATCTTCTACCTCGTGCTGGGCTGTTTCCTCGAGACGCTGTCGATGCTGATTACCACGGCCCCGCTGATCACCCCGATTGTGATCGGGCTGGGGTTCGATCCGGTCTGGTTCGGCGTCCTGATGATGGTGCTTCTGGAAATGGCGCTACTGACGCCTCCCATCGGCATCAACCTATATGTCGTGCAATCGGTGCGCCGCAGAGGTCGGATGACCGACGTGGTGATCGGCACCTTACCCTTCCTCGCGGCCATGATGGTTATGGTCGTGCTGTTGATCGCCTTCCCGCAGATAGCGCTCTGGCTGCCGGAGGTTCTGGGGTGACGATCACGGATAGTTTCGGCGTTTTCGACCGCTTCAACGGTTACGATTACATCGATCTCAGACGCCTTCCGGACCAAGGTGCCATTGCCCGGCTCCCAGTTTGGCGGCGGATCCTGCTGGAAGGGCTGCTTCGGAACCTCGGCCGCTCCGGCGTGACGCATGAGCATATCCGCGACGCGATGCAACCCGTCGGCGGAGCCCCTTTCGAGACGATCTTTACACCAGCCCGCATCGTCATGCAGGATTATTCCGGCACGCCGGTTCTGGTCGACCTTGCCGCCCTGCGTAGCGCGCTGTCGGAGAAGGGCCTGAACCCGGCTCTCGCGTCGCCGAGCATCCCCGTCGATCTGGTAGTCGATCATTCGCTGATCCTCGAACACACCGGACATGGCGCGTTGGCCCGCAACCTTAAGGCGGAACTGGCCGCCAATGCGGAGCGCTACGATTTCCTGCAATGGGCCGCAGCGAATGTGGCGAATGTCACCGTAGCCCCTCCCGGACAGGGGATCATCCATCAGTTGAACATGGAACGGTTCTCACAGCCGGTGATTGTGCGGGATAGTTGGCTGATGCCGGACACGGTTATTGGAACCGACAGCCATACGACGATGATCAACGGCCTTGGCATTCTGGGCTGGGGGGTCGGCGGGATCGAGGCGACGGCCGCCATGATGGGCATGCCTCCGAGTATGCAGTGCCCCCGCAGCGTATGCTTGCGGCTCACGGGAAAAAAAGGTCTGACCGTTCAAGCCGCCGACATCGCGCTAACTCTGACGGAACGGCTGCGCGCTCATGGTGTCGTCGGGAGCGTGATCGAGGTTCACGGCCCCGGCGTCGCCGCACTGAGTGTTGAAGACCGTGCGACCGTCGCCAACATGTGCCCGGAATACGGGGCCACGGCCTGCCTCTTCCCCATGGACGAAACTGTCTTTGACTATATGACGCGGCAGGACCGGCCGGCCGAGTTAATCGCGGCAGCGCGGCGATATGCGGCGAGAAACGGCTTCCTTGCAGATGTAGGCGGTGAAACGCAGTTCGACGACTGGATCGACTTCGATATATCGACTTGCGGGTTGACGGTGGCTGGCCCGTCCCGCCCAGACCAGCGCCACAACCTGTCGGACATCGGCACCGCCTTCAGGGAGAGTCTTCCGGAGTCTAGGGAAACAGGGGGCAGTCTTAAAGACGGCGACCTCGTTCTTGCCGCGATCACAAGTTGCACCAACACGGCTAACTCAGGCGCAATGATTGCCGCCGGACTCCTCGCGCGGGCGGCGCGCGAAAAGGGCCTTGCGGTGCGCAAGGACATCAAATGCACAATGGCGCTCGGGTCTGTGCGGGCGGCTGAGACCTTGCGCCGGCTGGGGCTTCTGGAAGATCTGGAGGCGCTCGGGTTTCATGTCGATGGATTCGGATGTGGCGCCTGCGTCGGCAATGTTGGCCGGCTATCTCCAGACGTGGAAGCCGAATTGGGTCACAGCAAGGTGATAGTCGCCGCAGCGCTCTCGGGAAACCGCAACTTTCCTGGACGCATCCATTCGAACATCCAGGCCAATTTCCTGTCATCCCCGGCAGCGGTCGTCGCGCTGGCGCTTGCGGGCAATGTGAGGTCCGATCCCTTTGAGGCGATCTTGATAGGCCCCGGTGATCGCGCACCCGTTTCTCTGGTAGACCTATGGCCCTCGAACGAGGAAGTCGCGGCGCAGAACGCCCTGCTTCGAGTGCAACTGACAGATCAGGCCACAGAAGTCGAGCGATGGGCGGACCTTCAGGCCCCGCCGCGTGCGACCTACAACTGGGACGCGCATAGCGACTACCTAATCCGCCCGCCATTTTTCGACCTACCAGTCCCGGCGATGCTTGAGCCCCTTCTGCGTAACGCCGCTCCGCTCCTCATGCTCGGTGATGCAATCACCACCGATCATATCTCGCCCGTCGGTGCGATCTCGCCCGCCTCGGACTCTGGACGCTACCTCACGCAGAGCGGCGTTCAGACCAAGGATTTCAACACCTACGGCGCGCGGCGCGGCAACCATGAGGTCATGCTCCGCGGCACTTTCGCGAACCCGCGCCTGCAAAACTTGCTCGTTGATCTCAGCGGGCCTTGGACACAGCTCTCCGGCAGTTCCGAGCCTCTGTCGATCTACGATGCCGCCATGCAGACTCAGAATGAGGGGCGCCAAACGGTGGTCCTTGCGGGCAAATCATATGGCGCTGGCTCAGCGCGGGACTGGGCCGCCAAGGGCACCCGTTTGCTCGGGGTTCGTGCGGTTCTGGCGGAAAGCTTTGAACGCATCCACCGGGCGAACCTCGTGTGTATGGGGGTCGTGCCGATCCAAATCGCATCGGTCCTAGACCTTCCCTGCTCGCCTGAACTGCGCCTGAGTGCCGCATTGGAGTGGGCTGAAATTCAGCCATCGCGGGATGTGGAGATTGAATGGACTTGCCCGAAGGACGGGGGAGGAATGATCAAAGCCAAGCTGCGGATCGATACGGCGAATGAGGCGGATATCATCAGACGTGGAGGGTTGCTGCCGACTGTATTACAGCGCTTCGTTTGAAGCGGACCTCTATCCATTGTGCAGTGAATGTCCGCACTCAGCCGATGCTGTTGACAAACTCTGCGCTTGATATGTGCAAAAGCTTCTGTTTCCATGGGATCTGGATCATTTGCGATGCTTGATGGACAAAAGGTTCACACCCGGCCATTCTACGAGCCAGATTTCGCGATTCATATCCTTTCCGATCATCTTCTCCGGCGGATTGATCGCTTTCTGGAACTGAATCCGACAGTCTCGACTGGTGGGCACATCGAGCAGAAAAACTCCCTCCTCAATTTCTTTTCGATGGGTCTGTAGGAGAGAGGTCATTCGCCTCTCTCACTAGCTAATCAAGTTGAGCGGCTTGGACCACCTGGGCCACTTGGACCGGAATAGTGTTTTGAAATCAATCTGGTCCAACCGATCCATCCGAAATCACACATCCATGCCTACAGATAAAGTGCCCATGATGCGCGCGGTCTCTGGCGTGTGCTAGGACGAGGGCACCATTTGAATTGCCAAGATTAGTCCAATCTCGCGCCGCCGAGGAATGGCTCGACATCCGGGCATAGACACCAGAAGGAATACATGGGCTCCGGCGAAGTCCTAGACATTTCCGGAGAACGCGAAGGGGATGCATTCTGGTGCCTGCACTGCCCCGTGGCCTATCCTCCCATTGCAGAGCACCGCCCTGATTATAACGGCACCATGTGGCGCGTGCAGCTTTTGCGGCGGGTCTGCGCCTGTCGGAGAGCGTAAGGTAATTTGGACGTGTTCCTGGCGGCGAGGCGATTGATATCGAGGCTCTATCCTCGCCGCCAGTATGCTGACTAGCTTACGACGAAACCACGTCCGACCGGGTCAGTGTCGTCCAGCAGCCATTTGGCGTAGCCGGTCACCTTGGCCGTTCCCTTGACCGTTGGGATGACAGCCCGCAACCCACCGAGCTTTGTCTCGCCGATCAGTTCGCCCTCGAATCTGCCGATGCCGAGCAGGCCCTCGGATCGAATTTTCTCGTGGAGGCCCATTTTTCCACGAGCTTCGAAGGTAGCCATCATCATGGATGTTCCTGTTCCGCCTGGCGAGCGATCCAGTTTGCCGTCGCTGAACACGTGCACGTTGCGATACAGACTGTCAGCGTGATCTGGTTCCTGCCAGAAAGTCGTGAAGTTCAGGCCACGGATGTGGGGGGCCGTCGGATGCACGATATCCATCTTGGCGTTGATCTGGTCCTTCACCATCACGCCCAGATCTGACAGCATTCGACCGTTCTCTGGGCCAATGGGTCGGTTCGGATATGGCCATTTGACGACGGCGAAGAAGTTTCCGCCAAACGCGATGTCGGCCATCACCTCGCCAACTTCGGGAAGCGTGACTGGTATATCCTGGGCTAGCACAAAGGCTGGGACGTTCTGGAAGCGGGTCCAGGCGACTTGGCCGTTTTCACGTCCGACTTCCGACGTGACAGGGCCTGCCGGCGTCTCAAAGCGGATCTTCACGACATCACCGCCGTCATCTTGAACCATACCATGCGCGACCATCGCCATGGAAAGGGCAATGGTGCCGTGGCCACACATCTCCATAAAGTCATCCCCGTCGCACCAGAGCATTCCAGCGTCGAACTCGGGGCTGGACGGCGGTGTGACGAAGACGCCGACCATGTCGTGATGGCCGCGCGGTTCGCGCAGCAGGCCGGTGCGAACGGTGTCGTAGTGGCGCCGGATGAAGTCCCTCTTGGCGACGATATCAAGTCCATGGGGATAGGGGATCCCACCCGGTATAATGCAGGTCGGTTCTCCGTCCGTGTGTGTGTAGATTACGTCGAGGAAACGGTTGGATGTCATCATGGTGTCGAAACCTTCTTTCTTTCAGGGTTAGAGACCCAAGGCGCGCGGGATCCAGAGAACCATCGCGTTGGGGAAGAGAATTACGGCGGCAAGGACGAGCAC
>Ga0209345_10002269_pt1 | contig 21439 bp, 21 predicted proteins | sample Cruoilmetagenom7_FD_187294 | JGI IMG/M metagenome (GOLD analysis project Ga0209345, IMG submission 187294) | Oil polluted marine microbial communities from Coal Oil Point, Santa Barbara, California, USA - Sample 7 (SPAdes) (version 2) | ecosystem: Environmental > Aquatic > Marine > Oil seeps ... | reverse complement strand
AACATTTGGACCCATTGCATGCATTAGAAGCATGTTTGAGCGGTCATACTCCATACCAACTTTATTTGATACACGAGCTGCCATTGGAACTGCTGAAACTCCAGCTGAACCGATTAATGGATTAACCTTATGTCCAGGGAACATATTCATAATCTTAGCCATTATAACACCTGATGCAGTACCTACAGAGAAGGCAACAATACCAAGAGCCATAATAAACATAGTATCTGGAACTAAAAACTGATCTGCAGCTAGCTTTGAACCAACACCAAGACCTAAGAAAATAGTTACTGTGTTTATTAAAGAGTTTTGAAGAGTATCATTAAGACGCTCAACAACACCTGATTCTTTTAAGAAATTACCAAACATAAATGCACCAATAAGTGGTGTAGATGCCGGAAGAACTAAAATTGCAAGAGAAAGAACCATGATAGGGAAAACTAATTTCTCTAAACGAGATACATGGCGAAGTGTAGTCATTTTTATCTTACGCTCTGCATCAGTTGTTAATGCTTTCATAATTGGAGGTTGAATAATAGGAACCATAGCCATATATGAATAAGATGCAACAGCAATAGCGCCTAATAATTCAGGAGCAAGTTTAGTAGCAATAAAGATAGATGTTGGACCATCAGCCCCACCAATAATTGAGATAGCTGAAGCTTGTTGTAGTGTAAAATCAGCAAAGCCAGCTTGAGTTAATGCAACTGCACCAACCAATGTTCCAAATATACCAAATTGCGCAGCTCCACCTAGTAGTGCTGTTTTAGGATTTGATAAAAGTGGACCAAAGTCAGTCATAGCACCAACACCCATAAAAATTAGAATAGGAAACATCTCATTCTTTAGACCCATACCATATATAACACCTAAGAATCCATGATCTCCAGCAATACCAGCTATTGGGATATTAGCTAAAAGTCCACCAAATGCTATAGGTAATAGTAATAGTGGTTCAAAGCCTTTTTTAATTGCTAACCAGAACAAAAAGAAAGTAACAAGAATCATTAACACACGACCCCATGATTTATGGAAATTGCTCATCTCTTTACCATCAGCACTTAATTCATTAGGATCAGGGTTTAAGACAGCATTGATACCTGTTGATTCTAAAAACCCTCCAACCATTTCAGAGAAAGGTTGGCTTTGGTAAGTCTCCTCTTGATGTGCTGATAGAGCTTCTGCATGAGCAGGAGCGCTAGCATTAAGAGTACTAATACTAAACACCATAAGTAGTGCAAGAAGTTTTAAAACAAATATTTTCATTTAATTATCCTAGTACTGCTACGACTTGACCTTCTACTACCTTGTCGTTAGTTGCTACATTAATAGATTTAATTACACCACCACGAGGAGCAACAACATCAATTTCCATTTTCATAGATTCAAGAATCATAATCACGTCACCTTCATTTACACTTTGACCTGGATTAGCAACTATCTTCCAAACATTTCCTGGTAGAAGAGCTTTAATATCTAACTCATCACCAGAAGCTGATGGCATTGGAGCTGATGTTGCTGCACTTTCTCCATTAACTGCTGTTACTTGAATATCTGCATCACCTTCTGCAACCTGAACACTAAACTTTTGACCATCTACTACTACTGTATAACTTCCATTACCCATACTTCCATTTCCTTCACAATCATTTTTCATTTCTGATATTTTTCTAATATTTAACTCGCCTTTACCTTTAAGAAAAGCGATACCTTTGTCTTGACAAGCTGCTACAATAAAGATATTTTCTTCTGTAATTTCAATATCTTCTTTTTTCAACTCATCTATAGCATGTTGAAGAGACTTAGTCTCATCTGCATTTGCTAAATCAAGAGCATTTTCAGTTGTAGGCTCTAGTCCTAACTTTTCTGAAGCTATTTTAACAATCTCTGGATCTGGTGCAACTGGAGTTTTACCAAAATAACCAAGAACCATTTTTCCATAACCAGGAGCAATAGCTTTCCATGGACCCTGCATAACATTGTTAAGAGCTTGTTGGAAATAAAACTGAGAAACTGGTGTTACAGATGTACCATAACCACCTTTTTCAACTACTTCTTGCATAGCTGCGATAACTTCAGGGAATTTATCTAAGATATCATTATCTCTCATCATCTGCGTATTTGCAGTTAATGCACCACCTGGCATTGGTGAGAATGGAATAATTGGAGATACCATAGTAGCTTCAGGTGGAACAAAATAGTCTGATAAACAAGATTGTAACTCTTTCTCATAAGTAAGAATCTTATCAATCTCTAAACCACCAAGGTCAAAGTCAAGACCTTTAGTTGCATGAAGCATAGTTAAAATATCAGGTTGGCTAGTTCCACCACTAACTGGAGCAGCAGCCATATCTATACCATCTACACCAGCTTCAAGAGCTGCCATATAAGCAGAAACAGATACACCAGCAGTCTCATGAGTATGTAAACGAAGATGTGTATCTTCAGGAACTAAACCACGAGCCATTTTAATAGTTTCATAAACCTTATGAGGGTTAGACGTCCCTGATGCATCTTTAAAACAGATAGAGTCATAAGGGATACCGCTATCTAAAATCTCACGAAGAGTTTTCTCATAAAAATCTACTGTATGTGCACCGTGACATCCTGGAGGTAAGTCCATCATTGTTACAACTACTTCATGCTTTAATCCATGATGAGTAATTCTCTCACCTGAATATTTAAGATTTTCAACATCATTAAGTGCATCAAAGTTACGAATAGTGGTAGTACCATGCTTTTTAAACATTTTTGCATGTAAATCAATTAGTTCTTTTGAACCAGTATCAAGCATAACTGTATTAACACCACGAGCAAGTGTTTGAAGATTTGCATCTGGTCCAACAATTTTACGGAATTTATCCATCATTTCAAAAGCGTCTTCACGAAGGTAGAAGTATAAAGATTGAAATCTTGCTCCTCCACCAAATTCGAAGTGATTGATTCCTGCAGTTTTCGCAGCTTCTACAGCTGGGAAAAAATCATTCATCAGTACACGACCACCATATACTGATTGGAAGCCATCTCTAAAAGTTGTATCCATTACATCTATAAATTTTTTAGCCATATTAGTCCTTAACCTTGTCTATGATGAGCTATCGCAGCTGTTATAGCAGCAATAACTTTTTTATTGTCTTTTTTTTCTGATGCTAGTGTTGCATCTGTACCTTGATTTGGTTCGGGAAAAAATTTATGAATGACAGCTGACATAATATTCATACTGACTATCATTACGATTAAAAATAGAAAAACAGTTCCCATTCCTAGTCCCATAAATTTAAAGCCCTCTATTACGAGGTTAGTTTCCATAAATTACCTTTATTTCATAATTTGTAGGCTGATTATAGTACAAAGATGTTTAAAAAAAGGTTGCAACACTTTTGTAATTTTTAAAAATTGCTATATTGTTACTTTTTGATTATATACTTCCACGAAATTAAAAGGATAGATAACAATGATAAACAAAAAAGTTAAAAATTTTGGATTAATTAACACAGTAGAGGGCTATTCATACATAATACTTCTTTTTATAGCAATGCCATTAAAATACTTAGCTGGTCTCGCTATTGCTGTAAAAATTGTAGGTATGATTCACGGAATATTATTTATAGCATTTTGTATATTATTAGTCCAAGCAGCTGAGGATGTTAAGTGGCCATTTAAAAATAATATTATCTTTTTTATTGCTTCGTTAATTCCATTTGGAACTTTTTTCACAAAGAAAAAAATTAAAGCTTATGAATAAACGAATTAAAAGATATTTTTAGTTAAAATTACGAACTTAAAAAATAAATATATTTAGATGATTAGGAAAGATAATGATAGCTGGGATGAATGAACAAGATTTTGCTGCATATGTGATTTTTGGAATAATACTTAATTTTGCATTTTCTATATTTTTTGGTGTTTACCTTAGTAAAAATATTGGTATGCAGGAGATGGTAAGTTCTAAGGGTGATAAAGAGCAATCACTTTTAGTAAGTATAAGTTTATTTATCCCTTTTGCAAAAATGATAATAACTCTTTATAGAGTAGCTATATTACAAATTTATTTTCTAGACAAGGGACACACACATAAAGAGTTTTGGGTATATATGACAAATAAATAAGTTATTATTCATAGATATTCGCTATACATTCTTTTATAATGTTTTTTCCCCAAATTCCCTTTTTTGTTATTTTTGCTTCATATTGAGCTTTAAATAGATAAAACTCATTTTCTTTATCTTTTAGTTTTGGTTTTTTTACAGCTAAGCCCTCTTGTAAAAGAAATTCTGCTAAAGATTTTTCACCTTCAATACTAATAATACATCTGTTGTTTTTAAATTTCAATGGATATGATTGCATTATTTTCATTTTAGATTCAGTGTAATGTAACATATCTTTTCTTTTTGTATAAAAACTTGAGATAGTTTCTTTACATGTGGAATCAAGTTTTGCCTCTTTATAAAGTTCATCAATAGTAAGAATACCATATGGTTTACAGTCAAATTGGTAATTACCAATTTTAAATTGTTGGGTGTCATTTGAGACTATATTTACTAAAGTTGCTATAGTTGGTTCTTTTGCTATTAAATTTAGAGATAAAGAAAAAGGTAAAATTAAAATAGTGAATATTCTATGCATATAAGATTTTAACATGTTATAATTAACTTATGAATGATTTTAAACTAAAAGTAGTTCTTGCTATGTTGTCTGGTATTGTATTTTCTTTTATTTTTATACTGCTAGCGTTCGTTGTTCCAACCAAAGAACCACTTATGGTTATAAAAAAGCCAAAAGGTAAATTGGAAACAGTTTCTCATTCTTTTAAAAATAGATAGATTTATACTTTTGGAAGTCCAAACTTTTGGGTAATTAATTCTCCCTCATCATTGAAAAACAAATAATAAAGCATATCTTTTTTTACTTTGAAACCAGCTAAAAATCTAAGTGCCAAATTTGCTTGCAAAGATGCTATATGCATAACAATAGGTGCTGCAATTCCTGCGGGAGTTTTTTCTATTATTTTAAAAGCATCGCTAAATGATGATTCATCTATAAATGCAACTTGACCATGAAAAGCTTCAACACTTCCATATACCCAAGGCAGATTATTTTCTTTTGCATAACTATTTATATCTGAACGTGTAGGTAGATTATCTGTAGCATCTATAATTAAATCAACTTTTATATTTTTCTCACTCCATGTTTTAAAATCACATTCATGAGCAATAGCTTTTACAAAAGGGCATCTTTGCTCAATTATTTGAGCATTTACAACAGCCTTATTTTTATCTTCATCACCAGTTTTAAAAGCTATTTGTCTATGGATATTATGATGGCTTACTTCATCAAAATCAATCATATGAATCTCACCAATACCACTCGCACCAAGTGCAAAAGCTAAAGATGAACCAAGTCCACCAGAACCAATAATAGCGATTTTTTTACTTTGTAATAAAACTTGTGTATCCTCGCCCCAAAGTTGAACTTGTCTATGGAAATATTTCATCATAATGAATTCCTTTTATTTGTAGCCTCTTTAAATCCCCAAAACCTTCTAGCTTGAACAACTTCGGTATGAGTCATATCTACTATCATCAGTTCTTCACGGTTACCTAAATGCTCTAAGATTTCACCATTTGGAGAGGCTAGAAGTGAATCACCGTAAAATTTCCACATGCCATCTTTATCTTGGTATTCACCAATACGATTAGCTCTTAAAATATAACAGTTATGAGTAAAAGCACGAGTACTTATAAGATTTTTCCATCTCTCAAATGAATCAAAAGTAGATACACTTGGGAGTAAGATACAGTCTATGTTTTTATTGTCAAGTTTAGAAAAAAGTTCATCAAAATGAAGTTCAAAACCATTCATAATCGCAAATTTAAATCCATCTATTTTAAATGCTAAAGGTGATTCAAGTGCTTTTACTTCATTGTCAAAAAATTTCTCTTCATTCCAATGAGGATAATTTATTAGAAGTTGTTGTTGATAGTAAGAAGTAGAAGAGGGTGAAAATTTTGCGATAGTCTTAAATACTTGTTTCTTCTTTACTATAACTAGAGGAGCAATTATTGTCATATTATAAGTAGATGATAATTCTTTTAAAATTTTAGTCTGATGAAGAGCCTGTTCTTTTATCATTGCAACAGACATTTTTTTCAACTCTTTAAAAAATGGGTTGAGGATATATTCACCAAGAACTAAAACTTTTACACTTTGTTTTTGAGCTACACGAACATAGTTAAAAAGCTTTGTCGAGCTTACCCCTTGAGAGTTTAGTTGAAGAACTGCTACTCTCATTTAAGAGGCTTTAATCTCGTTGATTTTTATTTGAGCATCTTCTAAAATTTTGCCAGCATCTTGAAGTTCTTTCATCCCTTTTTCATAAGCTTTTACACTTTCTTGAAGTGTTATTTCTGGATTCATTAAAGTCTCTAAAGTCTTTTTAGCACCCTCTAATTTCGTTTCAAAACCTTCGGTTTCTTTAGTAAATTCTTGCTTAGCCATCTAATACATCCTTAACATATTTATCAAATTTATCTAGTTCAACTAAAAAGGCATCATGCCCATATCCGCTGTCAACATCTATATAATTATGGTTAGTATTTCCAACTTCATTTAAAACATCATCAAGTACTTTCATCTCTGCATTTTTAAATAATACATCATCTTTAAAGCTTATTAAATGAAGCTCTGCTTGAACTTTTTTCATAGCCTCAGCAAGTGAGTCAAATCCGCGAGAAAGGTCAAAAATATTTATCGCTTTTGTTATGTAAAGATAAGCTAGAGGATCAAACCATTTAGTAAAGTTGTAACCATTATATTCTAAGTAAGACTCAACTTGAAACTTTCCAAAAAGCTCGTAAAGACCATCAGTCCTTTTATACTCTCTACCAAATTTATCTTGCATAGATTCATGTGATAAGAAGCTTATATGTCCAGCCATACGACCAACTGCCATACCTGATAAACCATTTTCAGAAATAACTTCTGGGTCATAATACCCTTGTTTAAAATCAGGGTCTTTTAGGATTGACTCTTGGGCAACCTTGTTAAATGCAATAGCCCAAGGCTGAGTTGCATATGTAGCTGCCATAGAGATAATTTTTTGTGCAAAGTTAGGGTAGTGAATAGCAAATTGAAGTGCTTGCATACCACCCATTGAACCACCGACTATTGCATAAACTCTATGGATGTCTAGTCTGTCAAAAAGGATTCTTTGAGCTTTTACCATATCTTTTATGGTTACAACTGGAAATTTATAACGATAGTGGTCATGATGTGGATGTTGTAGGCTCATAGGCCCAGTTGAACCAAAACAAGAGCCAATTACGTTTGAGCAAATTACAAAATATTTGTCAGTATCTATCGCCTTACCAGGACCAATAAATCCATTCCACCAACCAGCTTTACTCTCGCCTTCATAAGTACCTGCTGCATGATGAGAACCAGTTAAGGCATGACAAACTACAATCACATTACTTTTATCATCATTTAGTTCACCATAGGTTTCATAAGTGATATCATAAGGCTCTAATATACGACCACTCTCTAAGTAGAGAGGATTGGTAAAATGCTCAGTATGTGTTTGTAGGTTTAAAGACAACTTTTTGACTCTCCGTTAAATAATAGTCGTATTTTAGCAAAAATGACTTAATACTAATTTTACTACTTAAAATCTATGCTTCTAATGCTTGTTTAATATCAGCAATTAAATCTTTTACTGATTCTAATCCACAAGAAATTCTAATAAGTCCAGATGGAACTCCACATGCCACAAGCTCTTCTTGTGAGAGCTGTTGGTGCGTTGTTGAAGCAGGGTGAGTTATGATAGATTTTGAATCACCAATATTTACAACTAAAGAGTAAAGTTCAGTTGCATTTACGATTTTTGTAGCTTCCTCTAAAGAATCTACTTCAAAACTTAACAGTCCAGAACAAGCTCCACCATCAAAATATTTTTGAGCATTTTCATAGTTTGAGTTACTTTTCAGTCCAGGGTAATTTACTTTACTTACTTTTGGATGAGATTCTAAAAACTCTGCTAATGCAAGTGCATTGCTAGAGTGTTCACGCATACGAAGAGATAAGTGCTCCATCCCTTGAATAAATAACCAAGAATTAAATGGAGATGATACTGCACCAATATCACGAAGAAGTGAAAGTCTAGCACGAAGTGTAAATGGTGGTAAAGGTACATCTACATAAACTAAACCATGGTATGATTCATCAGGTTCATTAAAGTGAGCGTAACGAGGGTTGCCTTTTAGTTTTTCAAGTAAACCCTTTCTCTCAACTAAAATTCCACCAATAGCAAGACCTTGACCTGTTGTGTATTTTGATGCACTATGAACTGTAATATCAGCACCAAACTCAAATGGACGACATAAAACAGGTGTCGCTACTGTATTGTCAACAACTGTTAATATCCCATACTTGTTTGCGATTTTAGTAATAGCTTCAATATCTGCAACATCTATACTTGGGTTTGTTAATGACTCAAAAAATATAACCTTTGTTTTCTCATCAACTAAGTCATCTATGGCATGTGGATTATGTACATCAAAAAATCTAGCTTCAATTCCAAATCTTTTAAGAGTATGGGCAACTTGTGTAAGACTTCCACCATAAAGTTGTTTAGCACAAACGATGTTATCACCAGCCTCAGCAGCATTAGCTATTGCAAAGAAAATAGCACTCATACCACTTGAAGTTGCAATAGCAGCTTCTCCACCCTCTAGTTCAGCAAAACGTTTTTCAAACACATCAGTAGTAGGATTATTAAGACGAGTATAGATATTTCCTAACTCTTTTAGAGCAAATAGATTTGCAGCATGTTCAACATCACGAAACTCATAAGCTGTTGTTTGATATATTGGAACTGCCATAGTCCCTTGAGAATCTTTTTCATATCCTGCGTGTAGTGCTTTTGTTTGTAAATCCATTAAAAATCCTTGAGAAGTTAGTTTATATAAATTATTTTAATATTTTAGCAAAAATGACTTAATATAATTTTGTTTAGATAAAATTAGTATAAATTGTTATGGACTGAGTATGTCAACATGAAGGATGAAGATGATAGTTAAAGTTATATTTTTAAATGTATTGTTATTAGTTTTTAGTGCTTGTACAATTAATCAGGATTCATTAAACAGTATAGAGAAACATACAGTTCAAAGTAATGAACTTCGTATTTTAATGCATGAACTTGATATGGTTGTTTATGATAGATATAAAAGTGAGTTAGAACGTGATGATATGCGTCGTCGATATGCAATTACACTAGCAGATAATATAAAAGAGTTAACTGAAAATATTAATAATATTCCAGAAGATAAATTAGGACAAAATATAAATAAGACAGATATGAAAATATTTTATACTTATTTAAAAGAGCTTTACAAAAATGCTAATGAGATAGATTTAATTGCCCAAAATTATGAACTTGAAAAACTAGATAGTAAGATAGCAGATATGAAAAGTGTTTGTAATAATTGTCATTTAAAATTTAGGAGCAATTAATGAAAACAAATACAATCAAGTTTTTTGCATTAATTGTTATTTGTACAAATTTATATGCTTCTGATGAGATAGAAATACGTGAACTTAAAAATGAAGTTAAAAATTTACTAGAGAGAATAGAAGCTCTAGAAAAAAGGGCACAGCTTAAAACTAAATCAAAAGTTGATGAAGAGAAAAAAGAAAAACCTAAAATAGCTCAATATATACTAGATGATGCTTCTGGAATAAACCCACCTATAAAGCAAAAAGGAAGTTTAGAACTAAAATCTGCAGATACTGTTCTTAGTATTGGTGGGCGAATACAATTAGATACACATTATTTATGGCCTGAGGTTTCTTCACATAAAGTAAATAGCATACCTGTTACTAGTAATCCTGGTGAGAATGGGCAAATAAAATTTGATTCTAGTTATAGCAGATTATGGGCAAAAACAAGAACACCTTCTAAGTATGGACCAATAAGAACACTAATAGAGACAGACTTTTATGGAACTGCCGGAACAGAAATAAATACAAACTCTAGTGGCTTAAGACTTAGACATGCTTATGTTCAGGCAGGTAATTGGACAGTTGGACAAACAAACTCGGCATTTAATACTTATGTGACTTTGGATATCTTATATCTAGCAATTAATGATGTTTTAGCCAGACAACCTTTGATACGATATAGTATAGAAGGTAAAAAAATCAGTTATGATATATCCCTTGAGCAACCTGAAACAACACTTCTTGATCCAGATGGAGAGATAATAACACCTAAGGATGATGTTGCTCCTGATGTTATTGCTCGTATGAGATACTACCCAACATGGGGTGAAGTTGGCTTTTCAGTTATGGGAAGATATATAAATCAAGACCATGCTCAGTTGAGTGATGGAACTATGTTAAACAATAGAGATAGTGCTATAGGGTGGGCTACAAATTTATCAACAAAAGTGAAAACTGATGGACTTGATGATATCCGTTTTGCACTTCATTATGGCGTAGGACTTGGTAGATATATAGCGTATAATGCTTATTCAGCAGGCTCTGTTGATGCATCTGGAAATATAAAACTTCAGCCAACTTATGGAGGGAACATTGGATATCGTCATTGGTGGAATAAAAAATTAAGATCAACAATATCTTTTTCATATACGGGAACTGATAATAACCTAGAAGCAGTTAATAGTTCAGCTAATTTTGATAGTATAAATAAAGAAGCTTATTCATCTCAAATAAACTTACTATGGATACCTTTACCAAATGCTCTTATTGGTATTGAGTATGCAAAAGCTAAGCGTAAAGTCCAAAGCAATAAAGAAGGTGATTTAGATGCTACAATGCTACGAATGAGATATGATTTTTAAGTTATACTATTCATAAATAACAACAGTTCCGGCTAAGAGATCATGTAGTCCTCTTTTATCCTTTCTAAATGCTACCATTATAAAGCCTATAAGAAGTGTTAAGGTTGAGACTATATAGCCAAATGAACGAGTTATAGCTTGTTTATTGTCAATATCTTTAAATGTTTTTGCATCTACTATTTTAATATGAACAAATTTTTTTCCAGGAGTAGCTCCACGCCATTTTTTCCAAAATATAACAGTTACTATCAAGACAGCCATTTCAAAAAGAAGTTCCCATTTTAAGGAAGTTGTTGGTTGATTATTTAAGGCATTTGTATTTCCACTCATTGCCATTTGCATATTTTGTTGATATTGTGCAAAATCAAACCAGTTTCCATCACTTAAAAAGTAGATAATTACAGCAACTGGCAGAGCTAAAAAAATAGTATCAGCCAAGGAAGCCATAAAACGAATCCAAAATCCAGCATATTTTACTTCTCGCATTTAAGTCCATAATAATCTGGAGATCTTGGTTCACCATAATAATAACCTTGGATATAATCAATTCCAAGTTCTTTTACTGTCTCAGCTAATTCTTTAGAACTAACAAACTCTGCAATAGTTTTAAGGTTTGCATTTTTAGCATATACTAAAAGACCTTTAATCATATGTTTTACATTTTCATCTGTATTTAATTTTTCTATTAAAGAACCATCTAGTTTTATATAGTCGATATCTAGTTTGATGATATTTGTAAAGTTAGAATATCCTGAACCAAAATCATCTATAGAAACTTTACATCCATATTCTTTAACCATCTTGATAAAAGTTTCAATAACTCCATAGTCTAAAATATCTTCAGATTCTAAGATTTCAAAAGTTATACCATCTCCACCATATTTTTCAAGTCTATTTTTAATATAATCAACCATAGTCTCAGAATTTATATTTTCATAAGTTAAGTTCATTGATATTTCAATGTCATTTTTATCAAAAATATTAAACACTTTTTGCATCATTTGTCTTGTGAAAAATTCAAATGTTTTATCCTCTTTTGCAGAGTCTAAAAAGTAATAAGGAGATATTATCTCTCCATCATCTGTTTCAATTCTTGCTAGTGCTTCATATTTTATAACAGATGTAGTAATTGTATCTACGATAGGTTGAAAGTAAGGGATTATTTTCCCACTATGAAGTGCATTTTTATATATTTTTAATCTATTTAGATTATCTTCTTGTAGTTGTTTTGCAGACTGGTTATTTCTATATGTTCTATAGCTAACCTTTGAAATAATTGCTTCTTGAAGTACCAAATCGGCGTGGTTAAAAATATTTTGAATTCCATAAGATATTCCAGCTGTAAAGTCAGCAAGCACGTAGTTACTAGTACTATCCTCATCTTGCTCTTCTGACATTAAAATAGAGTGCTTTAAGATTAAAAAGTATTTGTCAAATATAGCTTTATCTGTTATCAATATAGCAAACTCTTGTAGATTTAGATTATAAAGTGAAGTTTCTTTTTCATCCAAAACTTCTCGTAGCTCATTTGACTTTCTTAGTATGATATCTGTTGCAAATTCAAACCCATAAAGATCTTTTAGAGAGTTAATTTGATTGATATGCAAAAGTATAAGCATAGACTCATTTTCTAATGCTGATAAATCATTTACTAAGGCACTCCTGTTAGGGAGCTTAGTTATGTTGTCAATATTTTTTAGATTTTTAATATAGTCTTCATTAAACTCTGAGATAAATTTATCTCCACCTTTCTTTTTTGCATCTGATAAGTTTGTATCAGCTATGTTATATATGTCATTACAAGTTATGTTGTATTTTGAGGTATCTAAATTTATTAGTCCTATAGATAAGGTTAAAAAGTTTGATACTTCACTTTCAGTATTTTTTATTTTTAATGTTTTAGTTAGAGTTAATAATTCATCAGAAATATGTTTTATGTAGGAGTCATTTTGATTTAAAACTACTATGGCAAACTCTGATTCAGAAATTTTAAATACTTCTTGTATATTTATATTTTCTTTTATATACTCTTTAAATAAGTTTGATAATGATAATAACATTTTATGAGCTTTAACTTTTCCATATTTATCTTTATAATCATAATAATGATCAATTGAAAGGATTAATAAGGCAATTCTTTCTTCTTTGGACTTAGTTCTATTTAACTCTTTTTTTATAACGTATTTAAAGTGTCTTTTATTATGAAGCAAAGTTAGTTGGTCTTTTGTTGAAAGTTCTTCTAACCTCTTTATTGTAGTAATATTCTCTTTTATAGATATGTAACCTGTTTTAATATTATTAACATCATATAATGGTTTTATTATTATGCGAGCCCAGTATTCTTCCCCTGTGCTTTTATGGTTTTTTAATTCACCAATCCATATTTTATCTTTTAATATGGTATCCCAAAGGTTTTTTATAACTTCCTTATCTAAATCTCTATCTCTAAATATACTATGATTTTTACCAATTACTTCTTCTTTTGTATAACCAGTAAAGTCTAAATAAGCTTGAGAAACATCTACTATTTTTCCATTTAAATCAGATGTTGTCATAAATATATGTTCATCTATGATTTTATTTTTTTGTTTAAGTAAGAATTGATTGTTTTTAAGTTCTTGAAGTAGAGCGTATTCTGAATCTTCTATACTTACCATCTATAAATCCTTGAAATTGTAAGTCATTATATACAATAAAAGATTTGATAAATATAAAAGTATGAATAGAAAACTTAATATATCCTAGCAAATATTGCTAGAATATGTTAAACATGATAGTTTGGTGCCTCTTGAGTGATGATTACATCATGAACATGAGATTCTTTAAGTCCAGCACTTGTAATCTCTACAAATTCTGCTTTATCCCAGAACATTTCTATAGATTCACTTCCACAGTATCCCATAGATGAACGAAGTCCACCCATCATTTGATGAACTATTCCAGCGATAGAACCTCTAAATGGAACACGACCTTCAATTCCTTCAGGAACTAGTTTATCAGCAGCAGTTCCCTCTTGGAAATATCTATCGTTTGAACCTTTTTGCATAGCACCAATACTTCCCATACCACGGTATGATTTATATTGCCTACCTTGGAACATGATAGTATCACCAGGAGACTCTTCAGTACCTGCAAGAAGTGAACCAGCCATTACACATGAAGCTCCTACAGCTAAAGCTTTAGCAATATCTCCAGAGTATTTTATACCACCATCAGCAATAACAGGTACACCATGTTTTTTAGCAGCTTGGGCACACTCGTCTATCGCAGATATTTGAGGAACACCTACACCTGCTACGATTCTTGTTGTACAAATTGAACCAGGTCCAATCCCAACCTTAACACCATCTGCACCAGCTTCTATTAGTGATTCAACAGCTTCTTTAGTTGCAATATTACCAGCGATTACATCTACTTCCATAGTTTCTTTGATTTTTTTAACTGTATCAAGAATACCTTTTGAATGTCCATGAGCAGAGTCTAGAACTAAAACATCACAACCTGCATCTACTAAGGCTTTTGCACGGTCAAGTTGACCTACGCCGATAGCTCCACCAACAACAAGTCTCCCAAAAGCATCTTTGTTTGAGTTAGGGTATTCGATACGTTTTTTGATATCTTTGATTGTTACAAGACCTTTTAAAAATCCATCTTCATCGATGATAGGAAGCTTTTCAATCTTGTTTTTATGCATAATATCAGCTGCATCATCAAGAGAAATCCCTTTTTCAGCAGTGATAAGAGGCATCTTAGTCATAGTCTCAGAGGCTAGTTTTCTCATGTCTTTCTCAAATCTCATATCACGATTTGTAAGAATTCCTAAGAGTTTATTGTGACCATCTACAACAGGTACACCTGAAATTTTATACTCACTCATTAGTTTTTCAGCATCTGCTAAAGTTGCATCAGGATTAACAAAGATAGGGTCAATAATGATTCCACTTTCAGATTTTTTAACTTTAGTGATTTGTTTACACTGAGTTTCAATATCCATGTTTTTATGGATAATTCCTATACCGCCAAGTCTAGCCATAGCGATAGCTGCACGATACTCAGTTACTGTGTCCATTGCCGCAGAAACCATAGGAATTTTTAAACTAATATTACGAGTAAGTTTACTTTCTAAAGATACCTCTTTTGGTAATACTTCAGAATATTGTGGTACTAATAATACATCTTCAAATGTTAGGGCGCGTTTACGAATTCTCATGGTTATCCTTTATAAGAGCAAAAGTTTATATATATAAATTCTTTGGATTATATCTTTTTTGTGGTTAAAAAGAGGTAAAGACCTCTTTATTTTGCGTTTTGCATCTCTGTAAGATACTCTTTCATTTGCTCATAAATTTCAGAAACATCTTTGTTTTCTTTGTCCATATGTGAGAATAAAAATCTACCAAGTGAATTCCATATAGAGATTCCATCAGCTAGATTTAACTTTTCTTCTTCTAGTTGCTTCATAATATTTGTCATTATTTCATCGTGTTTTTGTTCAGTCATTTTTTAGCCTTAATAATTTATTTGTTTTTCTAGAGATAATGAACCATCAAAAAGAGTTTGTTCATCGTAAGCTTTAGCGATTAGTTGAAGTCCAACTGGCATACCATCAGCACTTTTACTAATAGGAAGTGAAAGGGCAGGTAGTCCTGCAAGATTCACACTTATAGAGTAGATGTCACTAAGGTACATATCCATAGGATTATCAAGTTCTCCAAATTTAGGCGCAGTACCTGGAGCGATTGGAGATAAAATCAAATCCACCTCTTTAAATATTTTCGCATATTCATCTTTGATAATATGTCTTGTTTTTTGTGCTTTTACATAATAAGCTTCGTAGTATCCACTTGATAAAACAAAGTTTCCAAGCATAATTCTTCTTTTTACTTCATCACCAAAACCATTACTACGAGTTTGGATAAAAGTATCTTCTAAGTTTTTACCATCAACACGATTACCATATCTGACACCGTCATATCTAGCAAGGTTTGTAGTAGCTTCAGCAGTTGCAGTAATATAATAAGCTGAGATATCAAACTTGGCATCCATCATCTCACGTTCAACTATTGTATGACCTGCATCTTTTAAAGCTTGTATAGCTTTAGCATAAGCATCTTTTACATCGCTACTTGCATTTTCAATATACTTTGGAAGAACAGCGATTGTAAGTTTTCTTGTTGCATCTAGGTTTGGAGTAACTTTATCATCCATTTTTGCATTTGTTGAGTCTTTGTCATCTGAACCACTGATAATGTCATACAAAATAGCTGCATCTTCAACATTTTGAGTCATTGGACCTATTTGGTCAAGGCTTGAAGCATAAGCACCTAGACCATATCTTGATACACGACCATAAGTTGGTTTCATTCCAACTATTCCACAAAAAGATGCAGGTTGACGAATACTTCCACCAGTATCACTTCCAAGTGCAGCAATAGCTAAACCAGCACCAACAGCAGCAGCAGAACCACCAGAACTACCACCAGGTACACAATCTTTGGCATGTGGATTTAAAGTTTTACCGTAAAAGCTAGATTCAGTAGTTGAGCCCATAGCAAACTCATCCATATTTGTTCTACCAAATGGGCTAAGTCCTGCTTTAGTCATTTTTTCAATTACAGTTGCATTATATGGAGCTATGTAACCTTGAAGTATGTTAGAGCCAGATGTTACAGACCAGTCTTTTACTTGAATATTGTCTTTGATAGCGATAGGTACACCATCACCAACATTGTTTACATCAATATAAGCATTTAAATCTTTGTTAGCTTCGATTTTTGTTTTTAAATCGTTTTTAAAATTTTCTAGTTCTTCTTTACTTAATTTTAGAGCTTCTTTTAATGTAATCACTAGTTTTCCTATATTCATAAATTATTATTTGTATTATAGCAAAATGTGTTTATCTTTCCTTGAATCATATTAGCATATTTTGCACATGCCATAAAGCTAGATGTAATTATGATACAATCATATTTAAATTTAATACTATTTATTGAGGTGTTCCATGTCATCAGATTCTTCAAATTTTGAAAATAGTATCAGAGATATTATTTCGGCAATGTATGCTAAAAATGATGTTCCTTTTATGGATGCTATAGTTTTACAGCTTGCTAAAACTTTAAAAGCTGACCATGTTTTTGTAGGTGAATTACAAGAAGAAAATTTTTCTGTAAAAACACTTTCTCATTGTATGGACAATGCCATAGTTGATGGGTTTGAATATATGCTTGTAAACACTCCCTGTGAAGTTGTTTATAATGGAGAGGTAGCTGTATATCCGAAAAATATTACTAACCTTTTTCCATCAGACCAGGACTTAAAAGATTTAAATATTGAAGGTTATTCTGGAATTCCTCTTTTTAATGATAAGCAAGAAACATTTGGAGCGATTGTAGCTTTGTATCGCGAGCCAATAGAAAATCCAGACTTTGTTTCTTCAATTATGAAGTTATTTGCTAATCAGGTTGCAAATGAGATAGAGCGTCAACACTCAGAGCAAAAAACAAAAGAGTTAGCAGTTTATTATCAGTCAATTATAGATGGTGTAAATGAGTCTGTAATGGTTATTGATAAAGAATTTAATGTTGTAATTATGAATAAAGTTGCTAGACAACTTAAACCTGAGATAGAATTAAATAGGGTAGATGAAGATAAGATAAAATGTTATGAACTATCACACAATCGTACAACTCCTTGTGAGGGAAATGAGCACCCATGCCCCCTAACACAAGTTTTTGAAACTGAAAAAACTTCTGTTGTAATACATGACCATAAAGATGCTGATGGACATAGTCATATAGTTGAATTGACATGTACCCCTTTGTGGGATAAAAATAATAACTTGATAGGTGTTGTTGAATCTGCAAAAGATATAACTGCTCATTTAAAGACTAAACAAGAATTAGAAGATCAAAAAGAGATTCTTCATTATCAATCCCATTATGATAAGCTAACAGGATTAGCTAATAGAGTTTTATTTATTGATAGACTAAATCAAAGTATTAAAAGTGCAAAGAGCTATAGAAAAAAAGTTGCTGTTTTAATTATTGATATAGATAATTTTAAAGCTATTAATGATTCTCTAGGCTTTAGTGTTGGAGATGAAATTCTTAAGAGTGTAGGAAAAGTCTTAGAGGAAAGTATTCGTCAAGTCGATACAGTAGCTAGTTTTGGTGCTGATGAATTTGCCATAATCATAAGTGACATTGATGATATAAGTAGTATTATTAATATAATAAATAGCTGTATGAAAGTGATTAAAGAACCTATTAAATACAATGAGCATTCTCTTTATATTACCTTGAGCATGGGTATATCTATATACCCAGATGATGCAGTAAAAACTGAAATACTTCTAAAAAATGCAGATACAGCTATGCATAGAGCTAAAGAAGATGGACGTGATGGATATAAATTTTATAAAGAAGATATGAGTGAAAAAGCTTTTGAACGTATAGTTCTTGAAACAAGTTTGCGTGAGGCAATAAGTAAAGAAGAGTTAATAGTATATTATCAGCCTCAGGTTAATGGAGAAACAGATGTCATAATAGGTACGGAAGCTCTTGTACGTTGGAATCATCCTTCTTTAGGCTTAGTTTCTCCTGCTAATTTTATTCCTATCGCTGAAGAAACAGGAATTATTGTTGATATTGATTTATGGGTAATAAAAACAGCAATAACACAAATAGTAGCTTGGCGAAAAGAGGGGCTTAATACTGGAATATTATCAATGAACCTTTCTATGAAATTACTACAGTATAAAGATTTTATATTAAGTTTAGAAAAGATAATGAAAGATACAGGATGTGATTCTTCTTGGGTTGAGCTTGAAATTACAGAAAGTCAAATTATGCATGATATAGAACAGAGTATTGAAGTGTTAAATAAAATCAAAGAACTTGATATTAAATTATCTATTGATGATTTTGGTACTGGTTATTCATCTCTAACTTATCTAAAGCGTCTTCCAATAGATAAGTTGAAAATTGATAAATCATTTGTTGATGAACTACCTTTTGATGAGGAAGATGCCGCTATTACAAAAACTATTATAGGTCTCTCCAAAAGTTTAAATTTAAATGTTATAGCTGAAGGTGTTGAGACAATAGAGCAAAAAGAGTTTTTAGTAAAAGAGGGTTGTCCTAACATTCAAGGATATTACTACTACAAACCTATGCCAGCAGAACAGTTGAGGTCTGATTTAAAATCTATCTAGTTTCCACATGCCATTAGTAATTCATATATCTTTTAGTTTTATAATACCTTAAATACAGTTTTAGGAGTTATGATAATGAAAAATAAAGATATTTTATATTCAGTTTTACTTACAACAGCATTAGCAATTAATCCATTAGTTGCTAAAACAGTTAACTCTTCTGCAAAACATCAAACAAATACTCTAAAAATAAATATAGCTAAAATACTTCACAAGAGAGGTATAGATGATGATGCAGCAAAACAAATATCTGAAGACTTCTTTTTAGATAATGAAGAGTTATTTAGTATGATGTTGAAAAATCTAGAAAATGGGTGTAGTATTTTAAGTGAAGAAGAAATTTTACATTTTATAAGTCAACTTGCTCTTCAAAGAAAAAAGATTAAATTAGATTCATATGCATCTTTGGTTAGCATGGTTCAAAATATTAAAAATAAAATACCCTCAAAAGACACATTGCAAGAGTTAGAACAAATTGCTACTAAAAACTTTTTGTTTTCTCAATATATATCAACACGCACTATTTAATAAAATCATCTAAATTTTAATTTAGATGGCTGAAAGCTACTTGTTGCTTTCAGCCAAGAGTTTCCACATTTTAGACGAGCGTAAAAAGTAAAGTGAACTGCTTCACTTTTCTTAGCTCTATCTCCGCATAAGCTTTTGCGTATATGACGTAGTCATAGTAAATGCTTGCTTATTCCACATGCCAATATGTATAATATTAGTTTAAATTATAGCTGTATTGTTGAGTGAGTATTATTAATATAATTATTTTTATAATTTACTGTATCATTTTTGCTAAGGGAGTCTTTCAAGTTTAAAGACTTATTAGCATATACGATATTTAGTTGTTCATAAATATTCTTAGCCAAATAGTATGATAAATTAGGTGGTACAGCATTTCCAACCATTTTATAGCCAGCACTTAAGTTTTTATAATAAAACTTGTGAGTATCTGGAAATGTTTGTATCCTAGCACACTCTCTAATACTAAGCCTTCTATATAAATGTTCACTATGTGGAACAAATATTCTTTTATTTTGCTCTACAAATTGCATTTTAGGTGCTTGTGGATGTAAAGGTGCATGTCTTCCACCTGCTTGTATAGTAAATGATGCTTCATTCCAACTTCTAACCCTATTTCTAGACATAAACATTGATGAAAATCCACCAGTCATAAACTCATGATTATCGAGTTTACAGTCACTTCCATTTGTATGGTTTTTATTTTTAGCGGGAAGCACATTATCTTTTAAGTCAAAAATCACATCTTTTAGAAATCTTTTTTTTTCAAGTTCTTTAGGAAATTTAAAAGTAATATTTAAGTCTTTTCTAAATCCAATAAAAAAGATTCTTTTTCTATCTTGTGGCACTTTATAATCATGAGCATTTATAAGTTTGAAAGATAAATTATATCCACTCTCAATAAAGTGATTTTTTATATTTTCTAATGCTTCTTCGTGCTTTGGCGCTAACATGCCTGAAACATTTTCGGCTAAAAAAAACAAAGGTTTTTTATCTCTTAAGACTCTGATAAATTCAAAAAATAACTGCCCTCTATGATCTTCAATCCCTCTTGATTTTCCTGCTTCACTCCAACTTTGACATGGAGGACCACCAATTAATCCTAATGATTCAGGTATTTCATCTGATGGTACTTTAGATATACTTCTTCTATCTAAGGTTGTATTAGGAAAATTTTTTTCAAATGTTTCCCAAATTTCTTTATCATATTCATTTGCCCAAATAGTTTTAAAACCTGTTTTTTCAAATCCTAAATCTAATCCACCAGCTCCTGAAAATAAAGATATAATATTCATAAGATTAAACCTTGAAAATTAATAGTTTTGCATCTATTACCTGAACTGGATTATTTGGATTTTTAATTTTGATATCTTTAACTTCTACATTGTCATTTTCTATATTTTCTATTACTTCTTTATCTTCATTTGGTAAAGAATTATATTTTTCTTTTTTCATTAAACAAATTAATTGAAAATCTTTTGTGTCATCATAGGTATAGATATAGCTAAAGGTTTTATTCGGATTATCTATATGCCACATACCTCTGATTCTTAAGTCTGTAATACCTAATGGATCAACTTTCTTAACTTTACCAAGTTCTTTTGTTTCAGTAAATTCTACATCAGCTATTGTATTGATTCCATCAGAAATAGTATTTTTAATTCTTTCAAAGATTTCTTTATCAGCACAAAAACAATCTCCATAAACTAGCCATAAAGATTTTAAAATAGAGTTATTAATATAACCTACGGAATAAAGCATATCTTTTATATTCCATTCCTCACACTCTTTACAAGCTTTTGTAATCATTGGACTATTAGCATAAAGCCTTGCTTTT
>Ga0209345_10002268_pt1 | contig 21443 bp, 17 predicted proteins | sample Cruoilmetagenom7_FD_187294 | JGI IMG/M metagenome (GOLD analysis project Ga0209345, IMG submission 187294) | Oil polluted marine microbial communities from Coal Oil Point, Santa Barbara, California, USA - Sample 7 (SPAdes) (version 2) | ecosystem: Environmental > Aquatic > Marine > Oil seeps ... | reverse complement strand
CGCGTTCACGCACTTCAGGGGAAAACTTGTTCGTTGTCTTGTTCATGATGCTCCATCCTAATCAGGAGTTGGAGCCTCCGGCAAACCCGGCGCGGTTCATACCAATTTTCTGTCGCGGACTTTTCCCTCACGGGTGATCTACGATTTCTGGTGGCAACTGCCCGTGGCCCAGAAGCCTTCAAGGCACAACTGCGGAGCTGGGCTGATGCCGTGGACACAGCAGACGATGAAGCTTGGTCTCTCGCATCCCTGCAGTCGACCTGTCAGGCCCTCGTGGTTCTTGCGCATGCCAATGCTGCGTTTAGCCGCCAGACGGAGGTTCCTGGGCAACGTGGTAGCCGGCAGCTTCATGTGATTGATCGTGGCGGTTACTCGGCCGCTATGGAAATCATGTTCGCCATCGTCGATCACGCGCCGCTGTGTGACGACTGCCGCATCAAGTTGATGCAATCGGTCGCCGACTTGATCGTGGCGCAGAAGAAACAGCTTGATCGGCTGATCCCGATCCGCTGAAGCCAAGAAAGCCGCCCCGGACCCAAACGTGGTCCGGGGAAAACCCTTATACTACGAAGAGAAGCTCTTCCGCTCTGCCTGGCTGCGGTAGGGTGGATATTGCCCAAGCGTACTTTCCCTTTGGGCGCATCCAATACATCTCGGGTGCCGAAACCCTTTGATTTGCAGCTATGTTGGAGATCATCTCCGCTCATGAAGGGGCACAAGGGCAACATCACCGGCCACTTGCAGGATTTCCCGCATCATGCGTTGCCCAGCTTGACTGATCTGACCCAACCCAGCCTGAATAAAGGTATCATCCGTTGCCTTCGCAAGAACGCGTTTTCGCAGATTGAAACTGAGCGGACGGTCTGTCGGGGCACGCGTGTCACATGATGCGGGCTCAAGAACGAGGTCATAGGGTTTGTTGGGTTCTGTCTCTCTGTCTTTACTGAATGCGATGTCGAGCAGCTTTTCCGAGCCAAGTGTACGAACCTTGACGACAAGACCAATGACAGGAACTCCATCAGGTTGCTCAGGTCGTTTGCACAATACCAGGTCGCCGCAGTCCAAGTCGGACGCCGGACCTTCGTGGTCGTTGCCCATGGATGTGTCGTTTGCTGACGTGAACGGTTGATGCTTTTGGGTTTCTTCGGGTTTTGTTGTGACAGTCGCTACATTCGGTTCGGGCTGGTCATTCGTGAGAACGAGCAGATGCTCGAGAGCGTTTGACGCCTCCTCGTTTGCCGGCAGCGTCAATGCGTGCTGTGTGCTCAACGCATAGATAAGGTCTGCGAGTGTCTTTGGATCGTATGCGGGAACGTTTGACCATTCTTCGCCCTTGGGCGCTGGCCTGCCCAGGATTGAGCCTTCCAGAACAACTTCGTCGGTGTCTGGGTCGCGCAATCGAATAGCAACCAAGTCGCCGCGGTTTGACAAAGCAATCTCGACATCAAGCGACGTAGTCAATGGTGTGCTGCATCCTGTAATGATCGGGAATGCGAAGCGGCGCTCCTTGCCAACTTTGATCCCATAGTCGACGGAATCGAGAATGGTTTTCAGTTCTGCCATACCGTGATCGGAGTAGTGCCGGTCGACCGTTGTGCCCTCCAGATGCCCCAGAATTCTTTGACGCGTGCCTGTCTCGATCCTTGCTTGCAGCAGTTTCGAAGACAGCGTGCGACGCATCGCGTAAATGTCCTCATGTTCGCTGTCGAGGTTCAGTTTCTTCAAAACCGATCGCAAACGGTCTCCGAAGATTTGAGAGCGTCGTCCATGCGAGCTGTCAGGCTGAACTTCCGGGAAAGCCCATTCGTCTTTCCGGACCATTTTTGCGACGATCCATTCGCGAAACCCAAGATCAAGAAGGAGCTGTGGAACCGGCAATATCCGCCGAGAAGGATCGTTCTTCACGGACGCGTCTTCTTGTTCCCCAATCAGCAGACACAGCAAACCGTCACGACGGACAACGTCTGTTACACCGAGTTGCAAGATCTCTTCTGGCCGCAGGCCCATGCAGATCATGAAGAGCGGCACCCAGTAGATGGAGTCGCGCAGGATGACCCGCCGGCTTGCGGTAGCTTTCCGCCAGCGCTGTTTCTCCGAAGATGTTCCGACGTAGATCGGTGAACTCATCAGGCGGGCAATGCTTTCAAGGGACCAGGAGCGGCGGCGTTTCGGGCGGGACACCCGGGTCGGCAATCCGCAGGGCGTTCTCTGGGCTTTATGCCACTTTCTCAACCGGCTTTTCAGCTGCCGATGCGAAGGTACGATCCGGTCTTCATCGTCGATATCGCGTCCGACCCGCCTTGCGCCGAGGGCCGCCTTGACGATCCGCTGAAACATATCGCGCTGCACGACCAAGTAGTTATCTGTCAGCCGTGGCGTCAGTTCATTGACAAGTTTCCTGCGTTTGTCGGGGATCGACATATTCTCGTCTGCCAGAACACTGGCCACGAGTTCGGCGTCATAAATGTCAGCTTGTTGCATTTCGCCGCCTGGGTCGAAGGTATTGCCCGCTTTCTGATAGCGATTGCGGCCGTGGGACTTGCCCCAGCCTTTCGGTAGCATCCAGAGCAGATGCAGAAGCTCGAAGCTTTTTTCCAAAGTCAGCGACGCGACGGAGATGTCGCCGAAGAAAGCGAGCGCTACTTTCCCAACGCCCCGTATTTTCTTCTCAACTTCATCAGGGGCCTCTTCACAGGCTTTCTCGATCGCCTCGGACAAGAGCAAGGGAGCGCTCAGTGCGTCGCGTGACGGGGCGATCCCGTGCTGCTGCAACAGCTCACGCCCGGCATGGAGAGGATCTTCGAAATCGGTTTCAACGCGATCCTCGATCTCCAGCAATTGCCGCATGACCGCCAGCACCTGCCGTGCAACAGCGGGCTGCATGATGTCCTCGGCAGAAAGACCGTTTTGGGGAGCGACGCTTGCCGCCAGTTGCGCTGAGAGCGCCCAATCCCTGTTGCGCTGCGCGGCGATGATCTTCGCTCTCTCGCTCTGCAGTTGCGCGAGATGGCTGGCACTATCTGTCTCGGGCGCATCACTTTCTTGCCGGTCCAGCATCCGTGCGACCGCGCGGCGCACCAGATCCTGGATCAAGGCTTTTGTCCGGGTCTCGCACACCGGATTGGCTGACAGTACTGCGATCATGTCTCTCTCTCCTGCTTCGATGAAGGTCAGCAGGAGTGCCGACCGTTTCACCGCGTCGCTGAGAACATCGGTTCGCAGAGAGACAGACAGAAATGCAGGCGCGCCGTGCTTGGTCAGCGCGGTGGGCCAGCGACGCCGAAACTGGAAGATTCCGTTTCTGCGCACGAGGTGCAGACCCCATCTCCGGCGGGAATGACTCGGCCTGGCGCGCATGCAATGTGAAGCAGGCTGTGAAGCAGTGCGACACATCGGGGGGAGGTTAGCCGTTTTGACGTCGGCTAACCCATTCGAAAATATTGATTTTTTCATGGTGTTTGGCTGGGGCGGTAGGATTCGAACCTACGGTACACGGTACCAAAAACCGATGCCTTACCACTTGGCCACGCCCCAACGTGAGGGGCTGATTACTCTGACATTGCTACGGGTTCAAGACCCGTTCTTGAAAAAATCGACGGGTTCTGTTTTTCCCGCGATCAGTCGCGGACCTCGTCCGGCTTGACGCCCCAAAGCGCGGTCTTGGGGGCCCAGCCGCGATAGCCTCCGGCGGACAGGCGGCACCAGTCCGGGTTGCAATCATCGAGCCGGGCCACAACGCCCTGTTCCAGCTTGGCAGTGGCCGGGGCCTCTGCATCAGGCCGGCTGTGCAGGGCCAGCATGTCCTGGTCAACGATCACGGTCCGGGTCCCTGACAGGAGCGAGTAGTGCACCCATCCGCCCGCGCCATCCCTGTCGCGCACCCGGCGCCAATGGCCGTGTTCTGCCGTGATCTCGACCGGCATGTCCCTGCGCGTGAAGACCCAATCGACACGGTGTGTGAGAGAAGGACCGCGCCGCACGTTCACCTCGCCCGACTTGATCGAGACATAGCGCGGCAGGGGCAGGTTCGTGACGCTGCCCTTGTCGGCAGCCTGCGCCTCCTGCGCGAAAGGTGACACAAGCAGCAGCGCGAGTAGCGCCACCACGACCCGGTTTACACGCACAGACCTCCGGTCCGCCCGAAAAGTCAGCTTTTTCATTGTATCTGCCTGCCTTCTATCCGCTCTGATCCGGTTAAATCTGGAATGGGGTTCTTGTGCCCCGCCGGTTCATCCGCCACCATGCCATCAGGCAGATGATTTGGAAAGAAGGGGAGGGCCTGAATGCCAACTGCACGTCTGAGTGTTGTCGTGACGCGACGCTTGCCCGAAGCGGTCGAGACACGGATGAAGGAATTGTTCAATGTGCAGCTGCGTGAGGACGACAGCCCGATGACACGCGCCGAACTGGTCGAGGCGATCGCCTCGGCCGATGTGCTGGTGCCGACCCTGACCGACGAGATCGACGCGGGCCTGATCGCGCAGGCGGGGCCGCGGATGCGGCTCATCGCCAATTACGGGGCGGGCGTCGATCATATCGATGTGGCCACGGCGCGTCAGCGCGGCATCCTTGTGTCGAACACGCCGGGCGTGCTGACCGATGATACGGCGGACATGACCATGGCGCTGATGCTGGCCGTGATCCGCCGCATGCCCGAGGGGCTTGCCATCATGAACGAGGGGCGATGGACCGGGTGGTCGCCGACGGCCCTGCTGGGCGGCCGCGTCGGCGGGCGACGTCTGGGCATTCTGGGCATGGGGCGTATCGGGCAGGCCGTGGCGCGCCGCGCCAGCGCCTTCGGGATGCAGATCCATTATCACAACCGCCGTCGGCTGCGCCCCGAAATCGAGGACAAGCTGGAGGCGACCTATTGGGAGAGCCTTGACCAGATGGTGGCACGTATGGACGTGATCAGCATCAACTGCCCGCATACGCCCTCGACCTTTCATCTGATGAACGCAAGACGGCTCAAGCTGATGAAACCGGATGCGGTGATCGTGAACACCTCGCGTGGCGAGGTGATCGACGAAAACGCACTGACGCGGATGCTCGCCGCCGGTGAACTGGCGGGGGCGGGCCTGGACGTCTACGAACATGGCACCGACGTGAACCCGCGCCTGCGTGACCTGCCGAATGTGGTGCTCTTGCCGCATATGGGATCGGCCACGCGCGAGGGGCGCGCGGAAATGGGCGAGAAGGTGATCATCAACATCAAGACCTTTGCCGACGGGCACCGCCCGCCGGATCAGGTCGTGCCATCCATGCTGTAGGGGGCAACGGACGCCCCGGAAAAGGAGGCTGTCGTGAAACATCTGGTTCTGGCTTTGGTCGCGGTCTGCGGCATTGCAGCTGTGGCCGGGGCGCAGCAGGCGACGGACGCAGTCGCGCCCGAGGCTGCGGGCGCGCGCGCAAAGGCCGAAGGTCGCCCCGCCCTTGCGCAGGACTGGATGGTCGTCGCGGCGCATCCGCTGGCCTCGCGGGCCGGGGCGGATGCACTGGCCGCAGGCGGGACCGCCGCCGATGCGATGGTCGCTGTTCAGGCCGTGCTCGGATTGGTCGAGCCGCAATCCTCGGGTCTCGGTGGCGGCGCCTTTCTGGTCTGGCATGATGCGGCAACGGGGCAGACAACCACGCTCGACGGGCGCGAAACCGCCCCGCTGGCAGCGACGCCGCGCCTGTTTCAGGATGCTGAGGGTGCGCCGTTGCCGTTCTTCGAGGCTGTGGTCGGCGGGCGCAGTGTCGGCACACCCGGAACCCCCGCCCTGATGGCCGAGGCGCATCGCCGCTGGGGCCGCGCCGACTGGTCCGGGCTTCTGGAGCCTGCGATCAGGCTGGCCGAGGATGGATTTGCCGTCTCGCCGCGCCTTGCGACGCTGGTGGCGGGTGATGCCGAACGGCTGGCGGTGCATCCCGACACCGCCGCCTATTTCCTGCCCGGTGGTGCGCCATTGGTCGAGGGCGATACCCTGCGCAACCCGGCCTATGCCGCAACCTTGCGGATATTGGCGGAACAGGGCGCAAACGCTTTCTACACTGGCCCCTTGGCCGAAAGGATCGTGGCCGCCGTGCAAGGGGCCGCAGGCAATCCCGGCGTTCTGGACATGGTCGATCTGGCGATCTACCGCGTCAAGGAGCGCGCCCCCGTCTGCGCGCCCTATCGCGTCTGGCAGGTCTGCGGGATGGGGCCGCCTTCGTCGGGTGCACTGGCCGTGGGGCAGATCCTTGGCAAGTTGCAGGGCCATGATCTGGCGGCCCTTGGCCCCGACAATCCCGAAAGCTGGCGGTTGATCGGGGATGCCAGCCGCATGGCCTTTGCCGACCGGGGCCGCTACGTCGCAGACAGCGATTTCGTGCCCGTGCCGGTGCAGGGCATGCTCGATCCTGCCTATCTGCAGGGACGCGCGGCGCTGCTGGCCGGGGATGACGCCCTGCCGGAAGTGAGCGCAGGCACACCGGAGTTCGATCACACGCTGCTCTGGGCGGATGGAGAGACGCTGGAGCAGCCCTCGACCACGCATATCTCGATCGTGGACGGCTATGGCAATGTGTTGTCCATGACCTCGACCATCGAGAACGCCTTTGGATCGCGGGTCATGGCGGGTGGCTTCCTGTTGAACAATGAATTGACGGATTTCTCCTTTCGCAGCCATGCCGATGGCGTGCCGATAGCCAACCGGGTCGAGCCGGGCAAGCGGCCGCGTTCGTCCATGGCGCCGACCATTGTCCTGCGCGATGGTGCGCCGGTGCTGGCAATCGGCAGTCCAGGGGGCAGTTCGATCATCGGCTATGTGGCGCAGGCCCTGATCGCGCATCTGGACTGGGGCATGGATGTGCAGGAGGCCGTGGCCATGGGTCATGCGCTGAACCGCTTCGGTGTCTATGACCTTGAGGAAGGGACCACAGTCGAGGCGCTGGCCGCGCCGCTGCAGGCGATGGGCTATGAGGTGAAGATCGGCGCGCAGACATCGGGTCTGCATGCGATTGCGATTGGTCCGGACGGGTTGCAGGGCGGTGCGGACCCTCGCCGTGAAGGTGTCGCGCTGGGCGAGTGAGGCGACCGGGCACGGGGGCTGTCGGATTCCCGCGTCGAACTGCGTTCAACGCCCCTCGGGGATATATCTTGCAAGAAGAAGCAGGTGACGTCGCTTTTCGTCCGCAGGTCGCTTTCAGACAGGATTGCGTCGGCTGGTTCACACGCGCTTTTCTGTGCCTGCTATTGATCGGCCAACGCTTGATCCAAGGGAGTCGCAGGCACCATGAAAACACATGTCAAAGCTCTGGTCGTCGGCGGCGGCGCTGTCGGAACCTCGATCGCCTATCACCTGGCGCGCGCCGGGTGGCAGGATGTGATGCTGCTGGAACGCGACGAACTGACCTCGGGCTCGACCTGGCACGCGGCGGGCCTGCTGCCGCTGTTCAACATGTCCTTCGCCACGACCCATATCCACAAGTATTCGGTCGAATTCTACAAGTCGCTGGAGGCCGAGACAGGTCTGAACGCGGGCTTTTCCGTGGTGGGCAACCTGCGCATGGCGCAGACGCAGGCGCGGATGGATGAATACATGGTCTATGCCACCACGGCCGAAACCTGCGGCGTGCCCTATGAGTGGATGACGCCCGCCCAGATCAAGGATCGCTGGCCGCTGGTGCGCACCGAGGATCTGAAGGGCGCGATCTATCACCCCACCGACGGCTACATCAACCCGGCCGATGTGACCATGGCGATGGCCAAGGGCGCGCGCCAGCGCGGCGTGATGATCGAGCGCAAGTGGCAGGCGGACGCCTATCACTGGACCGGCAGCGAATGGCAGGTGACCTGCACGAAGATGGTCGAAAAGGGCGGCAACCTTGTGCCGTCGGACGAGCAGATCGTGATCACCGCCGAACATGTCGTCACCGCCACCGGCAACCACGCGCAGCGCACGGCGCGGCTGTTGGGGATCAAGTCGCCCGCGATTCCGGTGGAGCATCAGTTCATCGTCACCGAACCCGATCCCGCGCTGGTCGCCTATCGCAAGGCGGGCGGGCAGGAGCATCCGGTGCTGCGCGATGCCGACGCCAAATGGTATGTCCGCGAAGAACGCGGCGGCTGGATCCTCGGCCCATATGAGCGTAACGCGCCCGCGCGCTTCGAATTCGGCGTGCCCGACAGTTTCCGCGCCGACCTCTTCCCGCTGGATCTGGAGCGGATCGAGGAAGAATACATGTCCATGATCCACCGGCTTCCGTCCTCGGAATCCGTGGGCCTCAAGGACGATTTCAACGGGCCGATCTGCTATACGCCCGATGGTAACCCGCTGGTGGGTCCCGCGCCCGGCCTGCGCAACATGTGGCTGGCCGAGGGCTTCAGCTTCGGGATCACGGCGGCGGGTGGCACCGGCTATTACCTTGCCCAGATGATGGTCGAAGGCGAGGCCGAGATCGACATGGCAGCACTTGATCCCAAGCGTTACGGTAGTTGGATGACCACCGAATATGCCGCGCGCAAGAACGAGGAATGCTATGAGCATGTCTTCATCCTGCACCACCCCGATGAAGAGCGTGAAGCCTGCCGCCCGCTGCGCACCGCACCGGCCTATGACCGGCAGAAGGCGCGCGGCGCGCAGTTCGGCCATGTGAACGGCTGGGAACGGCCCAACTACTATGGACCGCTGAATGCAGCCGATAGTTTCGATCACGACGCGCGGTCCTTCCGTCGCGGTGGCTGGTGGCAATATGCGGTCGAAGAGGCAAAGGCGATCCGTGAGGGCGTGGGCCTGATCGACGCCACGGCCTTCACCAAGCATCTGGTCAAGGGGCCGGGGGCCACGCAGTTTTTGGATTGGTTCACCTGCAACAAGCTGCCCAAGGTGGGCCGGATCAACCTGACCTATGCGTTGACCGATCACGGCACGACGCGCACCGAATACACCATCGTGCGACTGGCCGAGGATGAGTACTACCTTGTCAGCGCCGGGGCATGGACCGACTATGACGCTGATTTCCTGCGCAAATCCGCCGCCGACAAGATGGGCGAGTTCGGCTATGTCGAGATCCAGAACGTCACGACCCAATGGGGTGTCTTCGCCATTGCGGGGCCGAAGTCGCGTGATGTGCTCAAGGCCGTGATCAAGGACGCCGACCCCGATACCGCCCTGTCGAACAAACGATTCCCCTGGCTCACCGCGCGGCAGATCGAGCTGGGCATGTGCCCGGTCAATGCGATCCGCGTCGCCTATACGGGCGAGCTGGGCTGGGAATTGCACCATCCGATCGAAATGCAGAACTACCTTTTCGATCTGCTGGAAACGGCCGGGGCCGCGCATGGCATGAAGCTGGTCGGTTCACGGGCACAGAACTGGCTGCGGCAGGAGAAGTCCTACCGTGCTTTCGGCAACGAACTGGGCCGCGACGCCACCCCGCTTGAGGCGGATCTGCCGCGCTTCGTGGATATGTCCAAGGACTTCCGTGGCAAGGCGGCGATGGAGGCCAAGGGCATTCGCTCCAAATGCGTGACGATCCTGGTGGACGGACCTGCCGATGCCGATCCATGGGGCCGCGAGGCGCTCTATGCGGCCGATGGCGCACGCGTGGGGCGTCTGACCTCGGGCGGCTATTCGGTGCATTTCGGACAAAGCATCGGGATGGGCTACGTCCGCCCCGATCTGGCGGTGCCCGGCACTGCGCTCAAGGTCAAGATGTTCGACCAGTTGTGGGATGCAAAGGTGGTCGAGGACAGCCCCTATGATCCGGCCAACGCCACGATCCGTCTGGATGGCTGAGGGCTTGGGCGGCGTGGCACGATGATGGCCACGCCGCAGCCATGGCGGTCGCGTCAGCCTGCGGCGGCGACCATCTCGTCATAACACTCCAGCGCTTTGGCGGCATACATCATGGACGGGCCACCGCCCATCTGGATGGTCATGGCCAGCACATCGCCGATCTCTTCGCGGGTGGCCCCGGCGCGGATCAGCGTTTCCACATGCAGCACGATGCAGGCTTCGCAGCGGGTGGCGATGGCGATGCCCAGGGCCACGAATTCCTTGGTCTTGAATTCCAGCACGCCGCCTTCCTTGACGGCCTTGCCCAGACCGCCGAAGGCGCGCGTCGCCTCGGGGATGGCCTTGTTGAGGCCGCGCAACTGGTTGCGGGTGCTGTCGAGCTTGTCATTCCATGTCATGGTCGGTCCTTGCCTTTGTGTCGGTCAGGCAAGGCCAGATCACAGCGGCACATGGCCCGCTTTGATCCTGATCAGAAAAACAGGCTCAGGCAGGGCGGCGCGCGACAAAGGCCATGTTGTTGGCGGGCATTTCGACGACCTGCACCAGATCAAGCCAGTTGGCCTGAATCCACTCGATCACGTCCCAGTCGTCCTTGTAGCCGATTTCGGGATCTTGCGCGCGCAGGCTCGCGTGGAAAGTCCTATCGCCCTCGGACGTGGTTTCGCCATCGCGCAGGAACGGACCGTAGAGGACAAAAACCCCGCCGGGGGCCAGCGCCTGTGCCACCTCGGCGATCAATGTTCTGGCCTCGGCCTCGCTGATCAGGTGCAGCAGGTTCACCAGCACGATCAGGTCCTGTCCGGCGTGGGCCGCACCCCAGCCCGGCGCTGTGGCATCCAGCGCGATCGCGGGGCGCAGGTTGTCCAGACCGGCCACGGCGGCATGGGCATCGACAGATGACCGGCGCGTGGCGTCCACATCGGTGGGCTGCCAAACCAGACCGGGCATGGCATTTGCGAAAACGACCGCATGTTCCCCGGTGCCCGAGGCGATCTCAAGGGCGCAGCCAGATTTCGGAGCGTGATCCGCCACCAGCGTGCTGATGTCGGCGGCATTGCGCGAGGCGGAGGGGGCGAACATGCGCCCGTCGTCGGATGGATGCGCGACCGAGGCCGTGTCGGGCAGGTTCAGGCGGCGTGACATGTCAGGCAAACCTCGCGGGTGACAGGGCGGCGACAGTCGCCGCATCCAGCGCGGGGCTTGCCCCAAGTGCCAGATCAGCCAGCAACTGGCTGGCGGCAGGGGCGGTCTGGAAGCCATAGCCGCCTTGGCCCGCGCACCACAGGAACGTGGCTTCTTCCGGATCTGCTCCGATGACCAGCGCACGGTCGGGGGCAAAACTGCGCAGGCCTGCCCAATTGGCCAGCATCCGCGTCACCGGTTCGGTCACTGCCTCCTGATAGCGGGCCAGACCTTCGGCCAGCACCATGTCATCGGCCCAGGCATCATGCGGATCAACCGGGTCCTCGTCCGCCGGCGACACGATCAGCGCGCCGGCATCCGGCTTGCAATACCAGCTTTCACCGACCCCATCGACAAAGGGCCAATCGGCAGGCGACATGCCGCCGGGCAGAGCGATCCGCGCCATCGACCGGCGATAGGGCTGGATACCAAGCGGGCGCAGCCCCGCCATGATCGCCACCTGATCAGCCCAGGCCCCTGCGGCGTTGATCAGCAGATCGGCTTCGTGGGTTTGGCCGTCCTCGGTGGTCACGCGCCATCCGCTTGCCAGACGCTCGATGCTGCGCACCCGCGCGCCAGTCACAATCTGCGCGCCATGTGCGCGGGCGGACCGGGCGAAATTCTGGATCAGCAGATCGGTGTCCAGATCCTGCGCATCCTCGCGATAGGCCGCAAGGGCCATGGTATCGCGGTTCAGGATCGGCCAGAGGCGGGCAGCCTCATCGACCGTGATCTCTTCCAGCCCCAGATCCGCGCTGTCGGAGCGGAAGGCATCGGCATGATCCGGCCCCGTCACCATCATCATCCCGCGCGGCGACAGCACACCGCCATCGGCGTGGTGGTGATGATCCGCGCTGGCAGCGTTCAGGGCTTTGATCGTTGCATTGCCGTAATTGCGCAGGAACATCGCCGCAGACCGGCCCGAGGCGTGATAGGCAAGGCTCTCCTCGCCTTCCAGCACCGTGACCTGCGCGTGGGGGGCAAGGCGCGCCGCGGCGGAAATGCCCGCGACGCCGCCACCGATGATCAGGACGCGGCTCATGCCTCCTCCAGCCGGTCCGTGGCCGGGGCTGGCGTTGGCGCAAGCGCCGAAAGCCGCGCATAGAGCGCATCATCCAGCGTGAAATCCATCGCCGCCAGTGAAGGGGCCAACTGTTCGGCGGACCGTCCCGACACGATCGGTGTCGGACCCGCCGGATGGCGTGCGGCCCATGCCACGGCCAGTGTCGCGGCATGCACGCCGACATCGGCCGCGATCTCCTGCAACCCGACGGCGGCCTTGTGCATCCATTCGGGCGCATAGCGGCTGGCATAGGCCTTGTCCTCGACCAGCCGCCCGCTGCCGCCTGCCGCATATTTCCCTGTCAGCAGCCCCCCGCCCAGCGGCGAATAGGGAGCAATCGCGATGTCCTGATCCACGCAGGCGGGGAAAAGCTCCACCTCGGCCTGACGTTTGACGATGTTGTACATCGGTTGCAGGATGTCGATCTTGAGGTCGAACTCAGACGCGACCCATTGTGCCTTGATCACCTGCCAGGCCGCGAAATTCGACACGCCGACATAGCGGATCTGCCCCTTCTGCTTCAGCTCGGCCAGTGTCTGGAACGTCTCGCGCAGCGGCGTGTCATCGTCGAAGCGGTGCAGGTAGAGGACATCGACTTCGTCCATCTTCAAGCGCTGGCGCGAGATGTCGAAGGTCTTGAGGATGTTTTCGCGTGTCGATCCGCCCACATAGCCCGCCTTGGTCGCAATGATCAGCCGGTCACGGTGCGGCGCGATCAGGCGCCCCGTGATCTCTTCCGAGGCGCCACCGGTATAGGCATGGGCCGTATCGAAATGGGTGATGCCTGCGGCGAGGCTGGCCTCGAACATCGCTTGGGACGCGGCCTCGTCGGCGCGTCCACCGAATTGCATGGTGCCAAAGGCAAGGCGGCTTGCCGGGGTGCCGTCGCGGCTGGTCAGGATATGTGTCATGCCGCGAACCTGCCACGAGTCTCGGGCAAGGAAAAGGGGCTACCTCAGTCTTGCTCGGTGATCCGCGCCTGCCGGAGCGCCCAGAGCAGGGACAGCAGATAGAGCAGGTCCATCATCATCAGCGTGACCCAGGGAAAGCTGATCAGCGCGGCAAGGAAACAGACGAATCCCACATAAAGATACCGCACGTTCTCGCGCCGGATGGTCAGGGACTTCAGTGACCATGTGGGCAGGCGGCTGATCACCAGCAGGCCCACGCCCAGCATGTAGAGCGCGACAACGGCATCGGGGATCGCAGGTGCGCCGGGCAGGGCGCGGTCGATGAACAGCGGCAGCAGCACCAGCAGCGCCCCGGCGGGCGAGGGGACACCCTCGAAGTGGCGGGCGGGCTTGTCGCTTTCGCTGGCCTTGGTGCCGACGTTGAACCGCGCCAGACGCAGCACACAGCACAGCGCATAGATCACCACGGCGATCCAGCCAAGATTGCCCATGTCCTTGAAGGCCCAGAAATACATCAGCAGGGCAGGGGCGATCCCGAAGTTCAGGAAATCGGCCAGGCTGTCCAGTTCTGCCCCCAAGGCGCTGGCACTTTTCAGCAGCCGGGCCAGACTGCCGTCCAGACCGTCCAGCACGGCGGCCAGAAGGACCAGCTGCACAGCGACAGTGAAATTGCCCGCGGTGGCATAGCGGATCGCGGTCAGGCCTGCGCAGATCGCGCCCACCGTCACCAGATTGGGCAGCAGTTGGACGATCGGCAGCTCGCGCCGCGACCGGACGGGGGGCATCAGGTCGGGATCAGGCTGTTCGCCCATCACGCGCTCCTTCTGTCGAGGTGAGATCGGCGATCACCGTCTCGCCCGCGATCATCCCCTGTCCCACGGTCACCAGAGGCGACACGCCATCGGGCAGATAGACATCGACGCGGCTGCCAAAGCGGATCAGTCCGAAACGCTCTCCGGTCAGCAGGCGCTGTTCGGGCTTGGTCCAGCAGACAATGCGCCGCGCGACCAGACCCGCGATCTGCACAACGGCGATCTGACGGCCATCCGCCATTTCGATCGCCAGCGAATTGCGCTCATTGTCGACCGAGGCCTTGTCGAGCGAGGCATTGAAGAATTTGCCCGGCCGATAGGCCACTGCGGTGACGCGGCCTGCAATGGGCGCGCGGTTCACATGGCAGTTGAACACATTCATGAAGACACTCACGCGGGTCAGAGCATGATCCGCCATGCCCAGTTCGGCTGGCGGCACGGCTTCCTCGATCAGCGAGATCACCCCGTCCGCAGGGCTGATCAGCAGCCCCTCGCGCGTGGGTGTGGTGCGTTTGGGATCGCGGAAGAAATAGTAGCACCAGACCGTCAGGCCGACGCCGATCCAGCCCAGCGGGTCCCAGATCAAGAACAGCACCAGGCTGATGACGGCAAAGATCGCCACGAACTTGCGCCCCTCGGGGTGCATCGGTTTGATGAAAGTTTCCAGCATGGTCATGATGAGGGCCGTCCTTCGCGATGTTGGAAACTGCCCTACAACCTTGCGGGCCGTGGCGCAATGCGACTGACCGGCTGGGGGGCTTTTCATTGGGGGGCGGCCGCTGTCGAAACCCGGACATGGCATGGATTGCGCAAACCCGCCCGCCAAAAAGAAAAAACCCCGCACGATGGCGGGGTTTTCCTGTTGGCGCTTTCTGATTCGATCAGTTCGGGATCGTGCCTTCGATGCCTTCGACATAGAAGTCCATGCCCAGCAGCGTGCCGTCATCGGCCACTTCGCCGTCAGCCAGCCAGACCGAACCGTCCTGCTTGTTCAGCGGGCCGGTGAAGGGGTGGTATTCACCCTTTGCGATGGCGTCTTTCATCGCAAGGGCCTCGGCTTTCACGTCGGCGGGCACCTTGTCGGTGATCTCGCCGATGCCGACCATGCCCGGCCCGATGCCGTCCCATGTGTCGGTCGAGGTCCAGGTGCCATCCAGAACGGCGCGGGTGCGCGCGATGTAATAGGGAGCCCAGTTGTCGATGATCGAGGAGACGCGCGGACCATCGGCATATTCGCCCATGTCCGATGCCTGACCGAAGCCGATGATGTTGCCGGCTTCTGCCGCGGCTGCCAGCGGTGCGGTGGAATCGGTGTGCTGCAGGATCACGTCGGCACCCTGTTCGATCAGGACCTTGGCGGCGTCAGCCTCTTTCGCGGGATCGAACCAGGTATAGGCCCAGACAATCTTGAACTGCACATCGGGGTTGACCTTGCGCGCATGGATGAAGGCCGAGTTGATGCCGCGGATCACTTCGGGGATCGGGTAGGAGCCGATATAGCCGATGATGTTCGATTCCGTCATCTTGCCCGCGATATGGCCCTGAATGGCGCGGCCCTCATAGAAGCGGGCCGAATAGGTCGACACGTTGTCGGCGCGCTTGTAGCCGGTCGCGTGCTCGAATTTCACATCCGGGAACTTGGCAGCGACGTTGATCGTCGGGTCCATGAAGCCGAAGGAGGTGGTGAAGATCAGCTTTGCGCCATCCAGCGCCATCTGGGTCATCACGCGCTCGGCGTCCGGGCCTTCGGGCACGGATTCGACGAAAACGGTCTCGACCTTGTCGCCGAATTCGGCCTCGACAGCCAGGCGGCCCTTGTCATGCTCATAGGTCCAGCCGCCGTCGCCGACGGGGCCCACATAGACAAAGCCCACCTTGAGCTTGTCCTGCGCCATGGCGCCGGTCGCCAGGCCCAGCGCCAGCGCGGCGGTGGTCAATAGTTTGGTCAGTTTCATTCAGGAATCCCCCTGTTAGGTGAACGTCATGGTTTTGGCCTCAACGTGAGGCATGGAAAATACGGCCCAACGAGGCAGGCGCACTACTCTTGTCGGCCGACATGATGACCAGCACGAGGATGGTGATCAAATAAGGCGACATTGCCAGATATTCGACGGGAATCGCAACGCCTGCCGCCTGCAGATTCAGCTGAATCACGGTCACGCCGCCAAAAAGATAGGCACCCAGAAGGACCCGCCAGGGCTTCCAGCTGGCAAAGACCACCAGTGCCAGGGCGATCCAGCCAATTCCGGCTGTCATCCCCTCGGTCCATTGGGGCACACGGATCAGGCTGATATAGGCCCCACCCATGCCGGCGCAGGCCCCGCCGAACAGGATCGCCATGATCCGGATCCGCACGACCTTGTAGCCCAGCGCATGGGCCGCCTCGTGATTCTCGCCGACCGCGCGCAGGATCAGACCCGCGCGGGTATATTTCAGCATGAACCAGACCGCCGTGACGATGATCAGCCCCAGATAGACCATCAGGTCATGCGAGAAGAAGATCCTGCCCACCACCGGCACGTCCGACAGGCCCGGAATGTTCAAGCGCGGAAAGGACGGCGGGCGGATGCCCTGGTAGCCCTGACCGATCAGTGACGACAGGCCCAGCCCGAACAGCGTCAGCCCCAGACCCGAGGCCACCTGATTGGCCAGCGCCACCTGCGTCAGAAGCGCGAAAAGCAGCGACAGCACGGCGCCGCCCGCTGCCGCCGCCAGCACGCCCAGCAGCGGATTGCCCGTGTTGACCGCGATGGCGAAGCCGCAGATCGCGCCGGTGATCATCATGCCTTCGACGCCCAGGTTCAGAACGCCCGCCTTTTCCACCACAAGCTCGCCCACCGCCGCCAGCAGCAGCGGGGTCGCCGCCACCATCAGCGAGGCCAGCAAAAGGATCGGGTTGATTGACGACAGATCCATCATGCCACCTCACGCCATGTCAGCCGCAGCCGGTAATTGGTCATCACGTCGACGGCCAGCAGGAAGAACAGAAGCATGCCCTGGAACATCTGGATCGCTGCCGCCGGCAGGCCCAGCCGCGATTGCGCAATCTCGCCGCCGATATAGGTCAGCGCCATCAGCAGACCTGCCAGCAGGATGCCCAAGGGATGCAACCGGCCCAGAAAGGCCACGATGATCGCCGTGAAACCATAGCCCACGTTGAAGTCGATGCTGACGCGACCTGCGGGTCCTGAGACCTCGAACATGCCCGCCAGCCCTGCCAGCGCGCCGGCCAGACCCAGACAGATCAGCACCAGCCGCGCCGGATTCACGCCCGCAAAACGCGCCGCGCGCGGTGCCTCGCCGGTCAGCCGGATATGGAAGCCAAGGATATGCCGGGTCAGCATCACATAGGCCAGGATCACCGCCACCATCGCCGCGACCACGCCCCAGTGCATCCCCGATCCCGCGATCAACTCGGCATTATGGGCGCTTGGGTATTGCTGCAGGTTGCGCGAGCCGGGAAAGCCGAAGCCCTCGGGGTTCTTCATCAGACCCAGCGCCATCGAGGCCAGCAACTGCTCGGCCACATAGACCAGCATCAGCGAGACAAGGATCTCATTCGTACCGAACTTCACCTTGAGCACCGCCGGGATCATCGCCCAGGCCCAGCCCCCCAGCGCGCCCGCCATCACCATCAGCGGAAAGACGAACCATCCCTCCATCGGATAGAAGGCCAGCCCCACACCCGCGCCGCAAAGGGCACCCACGATATATTGCCCCTCGGCCCCGATGTTCCAGATGCCCGCCCGGAAACCCAGGCTCAACCCGATGGCGATCAGGACCAGCGGCGCGCCCTTCACCAGCAATTGCGGACGGTAGAAAAAGGCGAATTCCGAAAACAGCGGATCCCAGAAGATCGTGCGGATCGCCACCAGCGGGTCCTTGCCCAGAAGCGCGAACAGCGCCCCCCCGACAATCATTGTGGCGATCACCGCCACCACGGGGGCCAGCCAGACCCATGCTTTTGACGGTTGCGGGCGTTTTTCCAGCTTCAGCATGGCGCGGCCCCCGCTTCATCTTGCCTCAAATACTCATGCATGATGCCCTCAGACATGCGCCACCTCCATGTCATGGGCACCACCCATCATCAGGCCGATCTCTTCGATGTTCAGCTCGGACGTGGGCCGGATGCGCGACAAGCGCCCTTCGTTGAGCGCGCCGAACCTGTCCGCGATCTCCATCAGCTCGTCCAGATCCTGACTGATCACCACGACCGCCGTGCCGCCCGCCGCAAGGTCAAGCAGCGCCTGCCGGATCGCGGCGGCAGCCGATGCATCGACACCCCATGTCGGCTGGTTCACGACCAGCACTTCCGGGCGCTGCATCACCTCGCGCCCGATGACGAATTTCTGAAGGTTGCCCCCCGACAGCGATCGCGCGGCATTGCCCGGCCCCGGCGTGCGTACATCGAACCGTGCGATGATCGCCTCGGCAAAGCCTTTGGCGCGACCCCAGTCCAGAAAACCGCGCCGTTCCAGACCCTCGCGCAGTGATCCGGTCAGCATCGCGTTCTCGGTCAGGCTCATATCCGGGGCCGCCGCATGGCCCAGCCGTTCTTCGGGCGCGCACAAAAGCCCGATCCGCCGCCGTTCCATCGGCCCCAACATGCCCACGGCCTTGCCATGCATCTGCACCATATCAGGGCTGCTGCGCAATTCGCCCGACAGCGCGCCCAGCAACTCGTCCTGCCCGTTGCCAGCAACCCCGCCAAGCCCCAGCACCTCGCCCTGCCGCACCGCAAGGCTGATGTCCTTGAGCGAACATCCAAAAGCCGAAGGCGAGCGGACCGACAACCCGTTCAGCTCCAGCGCCACATCGCCCAGCGCCCTGCCGCCGCGTTCTGGCGTATGCAGCACCGTGCCCACCATCATCTCGGCCAGTTGCCGTGCGGTGGTCTCGGCGGGTGTGCAGGTCGCCACTTTCTTGCCCAGCCGCAGGATCGTGGCCGTGTCGCAAAGCGTGCGGATCTCTTCCAGCTTGTGACTGATATAGAGGATCGCCACGCCCTCGGCGGTCAGCTTGCGCAGCGTCTGGAACAGGATTTCCACCTCCTGCGGGGTCAGCACCGACGTCGGCTCGTCCATGATCAGCAGGCGCGGGTCCTGCAGCAGGCAACGGATGATCTCGACCCTTTGCCGTTCGCCCGCCGACAGGTCGCCCACGATGCGGAACGGATCAAGCGGCAGGCCATAGGTTTCCGACACCTCGCGGATGCGCCCCGCCAGATCGGCAAGGCGCGGGGGGTTCTCCATCCCCAGTGCCACGTTCTCGGCCACATTCAGCGCATCGAACAGCGAGAAATGCTGAAACACCATCGCGACGCCGGCAGCCCGCGCCGCGCGCGGTTCTGCGGGCGCATAGGGCTTGCCCTGAAAGGTCATGGTCCCGTGGTCGGGTTTGACCAGACCGTAGATCATTTTCACAAGCGTCGACTTGCCCGCGCCATTCTCGCCCAGCAGGGCATGGACCTCGCCCTCCTGCACATCGAAGGACACATCCGCATTCGCCACCACACCGGGATAGGCCTTGGTCAGACCCTTGATGCTCAGAACCGGTGCCGTCATGCGCTGCGTTCCCTTCTGTCGGATATGGCCGCGATATCGCTCAATAAGCCCGAGGCGACGCCGATGGCAATCGCTTGCGGATGTTTGCCCAGCACGGGTGCGCCGATGGGACAGCGGATGCGCGCGATTTGGGCGGGCGCATGGCCCAGCGCGCCAAGACGTGACCGGAACCGCGCCCATTTGGTGGCCGAACCGATCAGACCCGCGCTGGCAAAGCCATGGCCCAGAAGCCCGTGACACAGCGCCAGGTCCAGCGCATGGGAATAGGTCAGGATCAGGTGATGCGCGTCACGCGGCGCATGTGGCACCAGCCGCGCGGGGTCGGCGGCGGGCAGGGCGGTGACACCTGCGGGCAGATCGTCCGGAAAGCGTTCGGGCCCGGTATCGACCCATGTGATCGCCAGATCGGGCAGGGGGGACAGCGTCGCGACCAGCGCCCGGCCCACATGCCCCGCCCCCCAGATCCACAGCGGCACGGAAGGTCGCGCCACGGGTTCCACCATCCAGCCCTCGATCAGTTGCGGCGCGGGTCGCTGCCCTTGCCCGCGCGCCCGGGTCAGCAGGCGCTGCACGGCCAGCGGCATCTCTGCCCCTTGCGTGATGGGGCGGGCGATCACATCCTGCCCCTGCAAGGCCTCGACAGAGGCAGCATCGTGAACCTCGCTCAGAAGCTGCACCGACCCGCCGCAGCATTGTCCCAGATCAGGGCCCAGCGCATGGCGGGAAAGCCGCGATACCGGGCCACCCGCCAGCATCGCGCGCGCCGCCTGCGCCGCCTGATGTTCCAGCGCGCCGCCGCCGATGGTGCCCGCTTGCCCCTCGGGCCAGACCAGCATCGCCGCGCCGACCTCGCGCGGGGACGAGCCGCGCACCTGCGCGATCACCACCCGCGTCACGCGACCGTGGCGCTGCACGGCAGCGCGCAGGTTCTCAAGATCAAAGCCCATCGCGCACCCGTCCCACCGCCGCCAGAATCCGCTCGGGCGTGGCAGGCGCATCCAGCGCCGGATAGCCGGGTCCGCAAGCCGAGACCGCATCCGAAATCGCCATCAGCGCCGAAATCCCCAGCATGAAGGGCGGCTCGCCCACCGCCTTGGAGCGATAGATCGTCTCCTCCCGGTTGGCCCCGTCCCAGAGCGCGACGTTGAAAACCGCAGGCCGGTCCGAGACAGCCGGGATCTTGTAGGTCGACGGCGCATGGGTGCGCAGCCGCCCTTTTTGGTCCCAGACCAGTTCTTCCATCGTCAGCCATCCCGCGCCCTGCACATAACCGCCCTCGATCTGCCCGATATCCAGCGCCGGGTTGAGGCTTGTCCCGGCATCATGCAGCAGATCGGCCCGCAGGATGCGGGTCTCGCCGGTCAGCGTGTCGATCACCACCTCGGTCAGCGCCGCGCCATAGGCGAAATAGAAAAACGGCCGCCCCTGTCCCTTGATCCGGTCCCACTGCACCTTGGGCGTGGCGTAGAACCCGGTTGCTGACAGGCTGACCCTTGCGGCATAGGCCGATTGCGCGGCTTCGGCAAAACTGTAGCTCGCCTCGCCCACATGGACGCGGCCATCCTTGAAGCGCACCGTGGACGCTTCCACCTGATGCAGTTCCGCCAGATGCACGGCCATGCGGTCGCGGATCGTGTCGCAGGCGGCCTTGACGGCCATCCCGTTCAGGTCCGATCCAGAAGACGCAGCGGTGGCGGATGTGTTCGGCACCTTGCCCGTATCGGTCGCCGTGATCTTCACCGCCGCGACATCCAGCCCGAAGCGCGCCGCCGCGACCTGCGCCACCTTCTGGAACAGCCCCTGTCCCATCTCGGTGCCGCCATGGTTCATGTGGACCGATCCATCCTGGTAGACATGCACCAGGGCCCCCGCCTGATTGAGATGCGTGAGCGTGAAGGAAATCCCGAACTTCACCGGCGTCAGCGCCAGCCCGCGTTTCAGCACAGGGTTGGCCGCATTCCAATCCGCCACGGCCTGCCGCCGCCGTTCATAAGCGCCCGTCTCCGCCAACCGGTCGGTCATGGAGTGGAGAATGAAATCCTCGACCTCCATCCCGTAAGGCGTGGTCTGTTTCTTCTTGCCGGAAATATCCTCGGGGGGGTGTTCACCGGAGGTGAACGGGGGGGCAGACAGCCCCCCTGCGCCATCCG
>Ga0209345_10002267_pt1 | contig 21449 bp, 22 predicted proteins | sample Cruoilmetagenom7_FD_187294 | JGI IMG/M metagenome (GOLD analysis project Ga0209345, IMG submission 187294) | Oil polluted marine microbial communities from Coal Oil Point, Santa Barbara, California, USA - Sample 7 (SPAdes) (version 2) | ecosystem: Environmental > Aquatic > Marine > Oil seeps ... | reverse complement strand
AATCGGGTTTAAGGCGTTTCTCGACTTTAGGCATTTTTGCTTAATTGGCACTGGTAGCTCAGTTGGATAGAGTACCTGACTACGAATCAGGGGGTCGGGGGTTCGAATCCTCCCCAGTGCGCCATTACTTTTTCAGTGCTTTCAAATCCACCTAAGACTTTGAAAGGTAACGATATTTTGGGGTTCGAAAACCCGTTTTCACGGGTATAGGGTACTTGCCCTGTAAAGGCTAATTTTAGCACATTACGGCGGTCTATGAATGACCCTTTTTCCCATATATTCCAAGGACTTGAGAGAAATCTCAAAGCGAGTTCGAACATTTCGCTATAGCCTCTCTTTGGTTTGCCTAAAATCCCGCATTTTTGCACGATAGCGAGCTTGTTTTGCTCCATCTGGTTGATTTTATCTTCAATCTTAGAAACCACCAAAGCATTCTCCGTATCGATGAGCTTATCGACCAACTTGGACATATCCGTATCAATTTTTGTGATTTGCCCTCTAAGACGCTTGATGCGCTCTGCATTGGATAGGGTTTGGAATTCCCAAAGGTCTTTGAACATCTTGCCCGCAATATCAAATAGCTGTTTCGTCGGTTGTAAGGCTTGCAGGAGCGTTTCAAAGTCGCCCTCTATCTGGTCACGCCTAATAGATTTCCTGTAGCTTGCACAGCCTTTCTTGTGACAGAGATAATAAGGATGGCGTTTACCCGTCTTACTTTTGCTCCACGCCGCTGTAAGCGCGTTGCCACAATCACCACAAGCGACAGCCCCGCGCAGAATGAAGTCGTTGCTAATGTTGACGCGGTTACTCACGCGCTTTTTACTTACAAGCAGGCCTTGGTTTTTCAAAAACATCTCATAGGAGATAATAGGCTCATGATTTCCTTTGATGATACCCATCTTCCAATTCCGTGCATCAAGCATCCCCGCATAGGTATAATTGCGGAGCAGGACAAACGCTCGTTCATGGGTCACTATCCCGCTTTTTGGTTTTGGAAATTCAGGTTGGTCTTGTAAGAATTGGCGCATTTCGCCCGCAGACCCAAAACGACCCGTGTTAAAACCTTCCAAGGCCTCTTGAACAATAGAGGCTATAGGCTCATCGCGAACAATCTCTTTACCGTTGCCTTTGATATATTTATAGCCCGCAGCAGGCCGCGCTTGGACGTAATAGCCATTGCGCAGGCGTTGTTTCATGCGCGAAATAGTTTGTTCTCGGTTTTTTTGTCGAAAATGTTGAGATGAACTTGCGAGGACGTTCTCGATAAAATGAGAGTCGGAGTCATCACCGAATTTTACAGATGGGCTTTCAAGGATGCCGCCCGCTTTGGCGATTGCTTCTCGAAGTTTCCAGTGGGTATTTACACCACGAGCTAACCGCGAAATATCGTCAACAATACATATATGCGGGGTCGTTTTGTTTTGCTTTAGGTAATTGAGCATCGCGTCCATGCCAGGGCGGTGCACTTTGCTTCCCGTCATATCATCGGTGAAAGTTGCTACCACGTCATAGCCTCTGGCTTGCGCGTAAAAACGGCAACGCGAGTTCTGGCTATCGAGGCCAGAGCCTTCCTTCACCTGTTTCTTTGAAGAAACGCGGGCATAAATTACCGCAGGTTTAAAGCTGCTATTCTTCTCCATCTGTTGCATCCTCGCAGTCTATCATAAGCGGAGGTTCTTCGCTCGAAATTTCAAATTCTTCGATCAATTTATTCACAGGGTCAAGGCCGTGTCCGAGGTTAACAAAACTTTTCATGATGATGAAAAGCGACTCTAAAAGTTCAACCTTTTCTGAGGTCGATAAACTATCGTAGCCCTCACCTTTGAGGTCTTCTATATAATCTTGCGCATTTGGCGCTTTAGCTAGAGGTTTGGTATGCTCGGCGTCTGAAAACGCGCCGTGCAAATCTGTTTCATCGTACATCTTCTTCTCGTTTCTTGCCTCTCTCATTTGCAAGTTCCCTATATTTAAGTTTACCATAATAATTATGCGCATTACAAATTTCGGCTGTTTTCTGCGGGTTACAGGCTATTTTTCATGACTTTGCGAGTTGTTGTTGAAGCCAGATTTTGCCCTTCCTTGATGAACAACCCTTACGCGGTCTTCTTGTAGCTTTTGGTGTGCATCTGACATGCGGTTATCAATGTGATTGATCTTGGCTTCACGTTGACGCTCAACAAAATTATGCACATGCGCCGCCGCTGAACCCTTTGGGCGATAATCTTCATGCAGTTCATATCGCGCACGGTCACGCAGTAGCTTTAGACGTTGTTCTTTCGTGACGGTCTGAGGCGATGGTCTTACCGCCCCAGAGAAGTCTTTATTCGCGCTCACGGCTTGCGCCGTTGGTATTGACGCGTTCTTCACCGCGCTGCGTCTCTAAACGCTCTTGCGGGGTGCGCAGGGTCAAGCGCCCATTGCTTGGCGTTGCCACCATATCAATGTCATAGCCCTTACCGTCTTTATGCGCGAAGGCCGCGCCGACTTTGTGGAAATGCCCTTTACCGTCCTTATCATTGCGGACGGCAAACGCATCAAAGGCACGTTCGAATTTTGGCTGTTTTCCTTGGTCTTTTTCACCGCTCATTATTGTCTCCTTGGTTAGATTGCTTGACCTTCAATCTGTAAGGCATAGCCGCACGCAAATTGGGGGAAATGGGCGTATTTTTGCGGAACGGCAACGCGGTTTACGGCCAGAGTTTTATGCCCCCAGAGAGATTTGACACGAATGCGGTCAATCGGAGGGTGGTTGCTATTAGGAAAGAACTGCCCCGCCTTGAGCTGCTCAAAGTAGGGATATTTATTTGCCCTTATCGGCGGAATATCTTTGCCCGAAATAAAGGTAATCATTTCATCTGCGCCCATATTTAGAACTTCGGCAGGGTCAATCAGAGGGCGACGAATTTTACTGCGGCGCTGTGAAGATTGACGGTGGTATTCAAACGCCCTTGCGTTCTCAAACGGATCAGCGCCATCCATTATGGCGTGAATATTTTGCATCATTTGGTGCTCTGCCTGCGCTTGCCGACCTTCATCATCATATTCCAAAGTCTCATAGCCCGCCATCTGCGAGACTACATTTGCGGTGATATGATCATTGACGCCGAAAAACTGGCGCATGGCTGCACTGCCAAGAAATGTTTGAATCCCAGAACGTCCAAAATTAGTTTCCAATTGTCCCAGATCCTGTAAAATTATCCATGTTATAAGTCCTGATCCTCGCCCGAAAGTGAAGGCAGTTCTTAACGCTTCAAACTTCCCAAGCATGGCCGCTTCATCAATCAAAAGTAAGATGCGCCTTGCGCTGCGGCGGCGGGCTTTAATCGCCATGATACTATCAAAAAATACACGCAGTATCGGAGAGCAAAATTCTAGCAAGTCGCCCGGAACGGTAAAGTGAATCCGTACAGGGCGCTTGCCGTCCACCAGCTCAAACAACGAACAGCCGCCGCTTTTGAGGCTTGCGCGGACTTTATCATCATTGAGCCAAACCATATTGGCGTAAATTTCGCCCATGACTGCGCCGAACTCTTTTGGCGCATCTTGCTGGCGGGTCATTATTACATTGGCAGCAGAGCGCAGAAACAATTCAGGTCGCCCCAGCATAGATTCCAGCACATCAGCCCAAGCCGATAAATCGCCTTCAATTATATGAATAAGTTTGTGCAAGCGCGGAAAATCAATTTTACCAAACACCAAAACTTCATGCAGAATTTGAGCAGCGAGAACATTTTGCGCCGTGAGTTCAAAATATTTTCCTGATGAAGAAGCGGAAAGTGGCAGAAGGGCGCGAACAAGACGGATAATATCCGCAAACAGCATGGAATTATCAGGCGTTAAATGTTCCAGCGGATTGATGCTGTGACATAGACCCGTAACTTTATAAGGATCCCAATTATAGCCGTAAATGCCTTGCGCGGCGAGGAGCGGCCAAGAAATTTCCCAGAGTTCCCCCCGAGGGTCAAGAACGGCCATGCTAGTATGGCAGGGACGACATAAAACTTCGCCCAATATATCCCGAAGTTTACCCGATCCCGCCCCGCCAATAGTTAAGCGCGGCGCGTCTGACTCAAATCGTAGAAGATGGTTCTCAAAATAACCGATGGGCAGACCAGCCGTGTCAAACATACCTGCACTAGCAATATCGTCATAATCCGCCCACCTCGCAGACCCATATCTAAATTCCTCATTACGTGAAATCATGTGGCGTCCTTCCTTTCAACCGCATAAAAAAGGGGCGCAGAAGCGCCCCAGATGTTTCATTTTGATGTCGGGTTAGCTGCATGTTGACAGCAGGAACACCGCGACACCGATAGCGAAAACCCAGCCCCAAACAGCATCCCAATCAGTTTGCTTCTTAGGCTTATAAACGCCGTAGCTACCGCCACCGACTTTTTCCCATTGTTGTTTCTTAGTCATAGTTTTCTCCTGTTAGCGTTTTGAAATAAGACCAAAGATTGTTGCTCGGCCTTGGATGATTTTGCTGACTGTATGGATCACTAGCGAAGCAGCGCTAAAGATCAAAATGCCAAGCAAAAGAAAGAGGAAGATGCTCGCAAATCCTGCGAAACCGCTTCCGTAGTACCCCGTCACGTATTCTGCGAACCAGTCATTTGATGCTTGAAAAGCTGGCCCGAGGACGAAGATAACCGCCGCAATGCCTGCCCCATAGGACAGCAAATCATTTGACCTGCTACTAGCATCACGACTTGGTTTTTTTGGTTTGTAAACCGTCATAGTCACTCCCGTTAAAACGGCGCTCACCACGAGCGCCGATGAGTTATATTTAGACGCTGCGAGAGCGGGCTATGGGGGATACGTTTATGCAGGTGACAATTCTTTTAGAGAGCAGTTGTCATTTGCCGCACGAATATTGTCGTTGGCGGGTAAGATGCGCGGCCAGTTTATATCTGGGTTTGCCGCAATGATTATCGTCGCCAAAATGCGGAACCGCTCTTTGGCTTCACCACGAATATAAGGTGTCACATTATCAGGCACTATCGTCGTCATTGTCCTGAACCAATCACGTAGCCGTTCACCTCGCGGACAATGAACGAGAATATCGGCGTCATCTGGGTCAGTTTCTAGCGGCGAGAAATCGAGGAAAATTACTTCCCCTTGAGCATCAGTGATCTCGGCGTCTAGGTCGCGATAGCTATCAGCGAGATAGTCCAGCATTTGCCCTGCAGGGACATTCAACGTCTCGCAAAAATTGCGTACGGCTCGGACTAAGGCGGGGCTACTGATTTCCGCATCATTGACGATAGGGACGCAGCGCTGTTGACAAAACCCAATAAGAAAACAAGATTGGCAGTATGGTTTGATTTGCATGGTGATCCTCATAAGTAATTTTTCTATGAGGCTTACTTGGCAAGCATTTTAGGCCTTTGAAATTTGGCGAGACCTTGGCAGCCTTGGCAAGATAATTTGGGGTACAATGACGCGAGACGATAAAAATATGTGTAGGGATATTGCCCGCCTAATAGTCAGCAAAAAAAACCTGCTTGATCTTTTCAAAGACAAGGTTGAGCTGGCCGCGATGATTGATTGCGCTCTCAATCATGACCCGCAGGCAAACTACGCTTATGCCTATTCGTATGACCCAATCATGAAAATGGTTCTTTTGTTCGAAACTAAGCCTATGCCCATTTGGATAACCCCAAACATTCATCCTAATGGAAAAATGACCGATACATCGCCAGCCGCAAAATCGAGGGCGATTTCAAACATTAAGGGACAACTCCGCATTGACCGAGGTGCAAAGGTTAGAGATGAGCGGGTGGCGGGGTTTTATGCATGGCTAAATGCCTATCACCCAAAACCTTGCGAGGAATTGCACGAAGCCTTGAGCAATATGTTAGGTAATGAGATTGAACTGGAATTTCCAAACATCATTCCCGAAAATCGTGGGGGCGGCAAAACCCCGAAGAATTCAACATGGCGCAAACTCTTGTCGGAAAATCAAGATGAACAACGTGTGACGTTTATCAGCTACAAGGATTTTTCGTTCAATCTGGTAGAGCTGTCACGCGCTATAAAGAAAGACATGCAGGCGTTTGAAATTGACGATGAGTTCTTATTTGGAGTTGATAGCCCCTTTGATGGTCATGTCATTGCGCTCCAAATATATAAAGGAAAAACCTTTGCCCTGCCTTTATCGACCAGTGCAGGTCTTACAGTACTAAATCAAGGACAGAATTTTTACCCAGCCGACCAAGAAGAGGACGAAGTCATTCCCTTGTCGGAGAATACGGATTTAGGCGTTCATAAATTTTTATTCTTTCTCTTTGCAGGTACGCCGCCGCATTTTGATTACACGCCCTTGTATGAGGCGGGAGCGGCAATACATCCCGAAACACTTGAGGCCTTAGCTGTAAAACTGCTGGCCTATCAAAAGCATCAATGGAGGCTTTGCCAAACCCACATCAACTTCAGTTAGGCAGATTGAAAAATGAGAAGGGCTTTAGACGTGACCGAATGTCGTCTAGTTCAGCATTCAGTTTAGCCGCGCGGGAAACTTCTGCGCTATCAGCAAGGCGCAACCTAATATCATCGGTGCAGAAAATTTTAGGAATGGCTTCGCGAACAGTGTCAAACCGCGCGAACGCATTTTCACGCCGCACTTCAATATCTGGGATATAGCCCTCTAAATGCTCCGTAGTAATGTGAAAGAGGTTTTGCAATCGGTCAAAAGGGGATGGATGTGTGATATCTGCCCGAACATTTAAATAGGCCTGAATTTCTTCAAACAGCCACGTCATAGCGTAACTCGCAAATAACGCCAGATCGATACGAGAACCGAGAGCTTGATTGGCAATGCCGTCAATATTTTCGAGATTGTCTGTTTGAATGCGAAGGCTGGCTTTCAACGCCGAGCCGTCCGCATCAAATTCAAGCAGCTTTAATAGCCTCAAATTGATTTTGTTGCCGCGATTACTAAGTTGAGCCGCCTGTAGCCCATCATCTAACTCGTGAATTCTGTCGACGATTTTTCTATCTTGAACAAAACTAACGTGGCCATTGTTGCAATGTGCCAGTTCATGAAGCCACACAAAACGTGTCATCAACTGCGCCAGATACACCGCCTGTATATAACGCGTAGAACATTTGGGTATAAGGTGGCGGCTGTGATCGTCAGTTACACGGCCACCCAATTTTGTGTGCTGTAAAAGCCAAAGGCCGGGCGCATAGCCATTTAAAGGTTGCGGGGAGCTTTCAGCATTTGCATCGCCGATTTCAGGAAAGAACTGCTTCTGCGCAAAGCAGAACATTGCGAATTCATTGATCGTCACGAATAGAGCATTATTTATGCCGATGTAAAAACTTTCGTCGTCTCGTTCAGCAACCGCATTGGGCATCATAGAATCAATGAAGCCGCCTAGCACATCGAGCTTTTGACCTTGGGCGTTTTGCAGGCCATCCGTCCATGCAGCAAGGTTGAACAGGCTGGATAGCGACACGGCGTAAAGGTGTGTTTTTTCATCCTCAGAGTCAGGCTGGAACGTCGTTATGGGGTGTCTCTTCGAGCGAAAATGCTGCTCAAACCGAACGTAATCATTTAGCATATAGTGCACTTCTTAAAGCGTGTAGGTGACGTAATACAAGGTGAGTTATTTGTAATACAGATGCTTTTTTGAATTTAGTACCGTACGCAAGATGTAGTTTGTCATACAAACTCTCTTGCCAAAGGGATGTTAGCGCCCCTGTTGGATACCCAGCCTTTGGCAAAATTCAAACCCGTACACTTAACTGGCAAGCCAGATAAGCAGGGCTTTCTTGTGCCAAGCAAAACGTATCGTCGTTTCACCACTCGCAGGAGACTTCGCTCTCCTTGCATCCATCGCCCCTTTCAGGGAGACAAGGGGCTATCGCGCCGCCTTTGAACCAACTCGCATTTCATGCAGAGCAAAGAGAGCCTTCGCGCTCCCTTATGCAATCCCATCGAGCAGAGGGCGTTCTCGCCCTTTGCAAACCAGACCATGTTCATGGAGACACTTTCAGCGCGACAACGCCGTTGTGGTCAACCATAGGTAATTAAATGCTGTTTTCATTTTCTCTATTCATGTTGTTTTTTCTGGTTATAAACGGCACGATAGGATCGTTAGTTTATTAAACCACTCTCGGAAATTACGCCATGAACCCAATTGAAATAGAGGAACAGCTATCGAAGCTCGCAGGCGAGCCATTTGATGCTGCGGAATTCCCGTTTCAATTTTTAGAATGTTATGGTCGCAAAGCAGGTGAGATTAAGTCCCTCAAGCAAGGCAAATCGAACAAATCTGATATTGATGGCGTATTGCAGCGCAACAATATCCACATAATTGTTGCTGGTGCTGGCGAGCTTGACGATGCGCTCACAACGCTGCGTAACAGCAAAGCCACAACGAAAAACAAAGCTCGCTTCGTTCTTGCGACTGACGGTGAAAATGTTGCCGCTGAGAATTTGAAAACGGGCGATAATTTGGCATGCGACTATGCCAAGCTAGGCGAAGAATTTACGTTTTTCCTTCCGCTTGCAGGTATCTATTTCACCGCCGAAATTAAGAACCAAGATATTGATGTTAAAGCCACAGCGAGGCTCAATAAACTCTATATGGAGTTACTTAAGGAAAACCCTGATTGGAGCTCCGCCGAGCGCCGTCATGACCTCAATCAGTTTATGGCGCGGCTAATTTTTTGTTTCTTTGCCGAAGACACAGATATTTTTATCGGCGCTGATCTATTCACAACGACTTTAAAGCAAATGAGCGATTCTCGTTCTGGCAATGTGTCGAAGATTATCGCCGCATTGTTTGAGGCGATGGATACGGCAATTGAAGACCGCGACCCTGAAATTATACGACCTTGGGCAAATGTCTTTCCTTATGTGAACGGCGGCTTATTTGGCGGCAATCAGGACGTGCCAAAATTCAGCCGTATTGCGCGGTCTTATTTAATTGCGGCGGGAGAGCTTAACTGGTCAAAAATCAATCCCGATATTTTTGGCTCTATGATCCAAGCGGTAGCGGATGATGATGAACGTGGTTCTCTTGGTATGCATTACACCTCTGTGCCTAATATCCTCAAAGTTCTGAACCCTCTCTTTTTGGATGACTTGCGCAAGCAATTGGAAACGGCGGGTGACAATGCGCGCAAGCTCTTAAACCTACGCAAACGCATTGCCAATATTCGCGTTTTTGATCCTGCCTGTGGGTCAGGCAATTTTTTAGTCATTGCCTATAAAGAGCTGCGTAAAATTGAAGCAGAAATTCTGGATCGGCGTGTCGATAAAAACCGCAATACGGTAATTAACCTTGAGAATTTTTACGGTATAGAGATCAAAGACTTTGCAGCGCAAATCGCGCAAATTGCGCTCTTGATCGCTGAATTTCAGTGCGATGTTTTGTATATTGACCAAGTTCAAGCCTGTAAAAATATGCTACCATTGGATAAAGCGAATAATATTGTCATAGGCAATGCGCTGCACCTTGATTGGCTGGAAGTTTGCCCCCCAACCGCACCCGTCGATATTGTGAAAGAGACGGACGATGATTTGTTCGCAACGCCGCTCGAACAAACAGAAATCAATCTGGATGAAGAGAATTTAGGCGGTGAAACCTATATTTGTGGCAATCCACCTTATTTGGGCAGCACTTGGCAATCGAAAGAACAAAAGGAAGATTTAAAAGCGATCTTTGATGGGCGCACCAATAAGTGGAAATCGCTAGATTATGTAGCGGGATGGTTGATGAAGGCCACCGATTATGGGACGCAAACGAATACGGTCAGTGCTTTTGTGACCACCAATTCGATTTGCCAAGGCCAACAAGTGCCTATTCTTTGGCCACTGATATTTGAAGCAAGTCGAGAAATTGGTTTTGCGCATACGTCGTTTAAATGGAAGAATCTTGCCAGTCATAACGCGGGAGTAACTGTAGTGATCGTTGGATTGCGTGATAAATCCAATAAACGAGCAAAGCTTTTTGAGGTTGGTGATGGCGAGAAATCACCGTTTAAAATTGTACAAAATATTAACCCCTATCTTGTTTCCGCTGAGGATATAATCGTTACCAAGTCGAGCTCAACAAATAAACTAGCTGAAATGATACGTGGCAATATGCCGTATGATGGAGGCAATTTACTATTAACTTATGAGGAGGCAACCTCTTTAGAACTAACAACGGAACAAAGGAATAAATATATAAGGCGAATTTATGGTTCTGCCGAGTTTATCAATGGAAAAGATAGGTATTGCTTATGGATTGAGGATGCTAATTTAGAGCAAGCGCTGGCTATTCCCTCTATTTCAAAACGAATAGAAGGTGTAAGAAGAATGCGCCTTAATAGTAAGGATAAGGGTGCTAACGCTATGGCCGCTCGTTCTCACCAATTTAGGGAAATGAATTCGGCAAATAATTCTTTAATTGTCGTACCTGCTGTAAGTTCAGAAGAGCGAGCATATTTGCCTTGTGGTATATTGAGTTATAAAGGTGTGATAACTAATCGAAACTTTGCTCTTTATGACGCGGAGCTTTGGCATTTATCATTGCTGGTGTCTCGCACGCATTGGGTTTGGATTTTTACTGTCTGCGGAAAGTTAGAGACACGATTTAATTACTCTAACACAATGGGCTGGAATACCTTCCCTGTCCCAGATTTCACCGACGAAGACAAAGCTGCGCTCACCAAGTGCGCCGAAGATATTTTGCTCGCCCGCGCAGCTCATTTCCCCAAGACTATTGCTGATCTGTATAAGCCCGATGACATGCCCGACGATCTTCGAGCAGCACATGATCGTAATGACGAAACATTGGAACGCATTTATATTGGTCGCCGCTTCAAGACCGATACGGAACGACTTGAAACTTTATTTGATCTTTACACTAAGATGACCTCGAAACCCCAAAAGAAAGCGAAACGCGCATGAGCGAGCCAGAGAACACATTTGCCCAGCCCCCAGCCCTTACGACCAATTTTGCGGCCAATGGAGCCTCCACAACATCCAACGCGATGGGCATGCGAGCTATGCAAGCGCGGGCATGGCAATATCGCGGTGAGCAATATTTGCTGATTAAATCGCCGCCTGCGTCGGGTAAGTCCCGCGCACTTATGTTTGTAGCGCTAGATAAGCTGCGCAATCAAGGTGTTCGCAAAGCGATTATCGTTGTGCCAGAACGTTCAATTGGCGCGAGCTTTGCCAATGAGCCTTTATCTAAATTTGGTTTCTTTACAGATTGGGAAGTTGAGCCGCAATGGAATTTGACCAACGCTGCAGGTGCAGATGACGTAACCGTGCCAAATTCAACGGTCAAAGCCGTCGCTGCGTTTTTAGAGAGTGACGCAGAAGTACTAGTGACAACCCATGCGACTTTCCGTTTCGCGGTTGAAGAGATTGGCATTGAGTCTTTTGATAACTGCCTGATTGCTATTGATGAGTTTCACCATGTCAGCGCGGACAAAGACAATGTATTAGGCCGCCAGCTTGGCGCGTTACTCGACCGCGACCAAGCGCATGTTGTGGCGATGACGGGCAGCTATTTTAGGGGCGACTCTGTACCTGTGCTTTCTCCCGAAGATGAAGCACGGTTTGAGACAGTTACCTTTACTTATTACGAACAGCTCAATGGATATGAATATCTCAAGACACTCGACATTGGGTACAGTTTTTATCACGGCGATTATATTGAGGCCGTTCCGCAAGCCTTTATTGAAGACATGAAAACCATCATTCATATCCCGAACGTGAATGCGCGTGAGGCAGGGCGCTATGATAAATATCGCAGTGCAGAAATGATCATGGAGCATCTGGGTGAGTGGCGTGGGCGTGATCCTGAAACGGGTTTTATACTTGTTGAGCGCTCCGATGGAAAAACTCTGCGTATTGCCAATCTGGTTGATGATGATCCAAATTTGCGGGCGCAAGTCGTCGCTTCGCTCAAAGACCCCTCGCAAAAAATGAACCGCGATTGGGTGGACGTGATTATCGCGCTTGGTATGGCAAAAGAGGGCTTTGATTGGGTATGGTGTGAACATGCTCTTACTATCGGTTATCGCGCAAGCCTTACCGAGGTTGTGCAAATTATTGGCCGCGCCACGCGTGACGCAAAGGGTAAAACCCATGCACGATTCACAAACCTGATTGCAGAACCAGATGCAGCTGAAGACACTGTAGTTGATGCGGTTAATGATACTTTGAAAGCCATTGCAGCATCGCTTTTGATGGAACAGGTGCTTGCGCCGCGCTTTAATTTCACGCCGCGAGATGTTGGGCCGCAACCAGGCTTTGATTATGAAGGTGGTTATCAAGAAGGTGAAAGTAATGTCGGGTATGACGGAAAAGGTGCTGTTCATGTCGAGATCAAAGGCTTGGCAGAACCCAAATCCCCCGAAGGTAAACGCGTTGTTGAAGAAGACCTCAATGATCTTGTCGCAAGTTTTTTGCAAGACAAACGCACGATGGAGCGCGGACTTTTTGATGACGAAGTTATTGCCGAAGAACTTACCCAAGTTGCGATGGGGCATATTGTCCGCACGCGCTACCCTGAAGTGGCCGAGGCCGATCAAGAGGCTATTCGTATGCAGGCCGTCGCAGCAATTAACCTGATTCAGAAAGGCAAGGAACAAGCGGCAAAGGCAGATGACGGCGACAGTGTTGGCGCAAACACTGCCTTGATTGACGGCATCCGAAAATATGCGCTTAATGTGACAGACCTAGATATTGATCTTATTGACAGCATTAACCCTTTCAAAACTGCCTACAATATTATGTCGAAGGCGATGGACCAAAATACTCTGCTGCGCGTAAAAGAAGCCATATCTGCGAAACGTGTTAAATTCACGCCCGAAGAGGCAATGGACTTTGCGCTTCGCGCGAGACGTTTCAATCGCGAACATAACCGCTTGCCAGAAATTACCTCGCAAGACCCATGGGAGCAAAAAATCGCCGAAGGTGTAGTAGCTTTCAAACGGTTCAAGTCAGAGGGTAAATATGAGTAATATAGACCTTGATGAATTAGAAGCAGAATTAGGCGGCCCAATTGAAGTCAAAGCTGCGCCGAAATTAAGCTCAGAACAAGCCCGTGTTGTGGCAGGTTTTGAAGACATTCTAAAATTCTACGACGAGCATGGCCGCGTGCCTCGACATGGTGAAGGTCGTGATATTTTTGAGAGAATGTACGCCGCTCACCTTGATGCCCTACGCCGTCAACCACGCTTCCATAACTTATTGGAAGAGTTAGATAAGCACGGCTTATTGGAAATGGATGCAGACGATCTAGACAACGTGGACACAGATGAATTGCTCAACGAGCTTGGCGGTTTGAATGATGACATTACAACACTGCGCCACGTTAAGCCACGCGGCGAGATTGCCAGCCCCGATGAAGTGGCAGAGCGAAAACCCTGTGCTGATTTCGAGCGCTTTGAACTTCTCTTCAAACAGGTTAGAGCCGATTTAAAAATTGGCGTGAGAGAAAGCCGCCGATGGGGTGAGAACTCTGACATCCAAGTTGGGCAGTTCTTTATCCTGCGCGGGCAGATGGCTTACGTCGCGAAAGTCGGAGAAACCTTTGTCTCTCCAAACGGAAAAGAAAATGCTCGGCTGCGCGTAATTTATGATAACGGCACAGAAAGTAATTTGCTGTTACACTCGCTTGGAAGCGCGCTTTACAAAGACGAAATGGGGCGGCGGGTTACAGACCCACAAGCAGGGCCGCTTTTCGCACAAGACGATTCTAAAGGTACAGAGAGCGGGACAATTTATGTTCTTCGCAGTCGTTCCGAATTACCGACCATCCAAGAGAACAGAGATTTGATACATAAGATTGGGGTGACGGGCGGCAAGGTTGAAACCCGTGTTGCAAACGCAGAGAACGACGCGACCTATCTGTTAGCAGGTGTTGATATAGTCGCGGAATATCAGCTCTACGACATTAACCGTAGGAAGCTCGAAACAATGATTCAGTCATTTTTTGAGTCCGCACGGCTTGAAATAGAAATTCAAGACCGCTTCGGAAAACCCGTAAAGCCTCGTGAGTGGTTTATCGTTCCTTTGAGCGCGATTGATGAAGCCGTGGAACGGATCAAGGACAAGACGATTGGGGATTACAAATACGATCTGAAATCAGCCGCATTGAAAAAAATATGAGCAGCTTGAACAATATAGATAAACGTTATCTGGAGAAAATACTTGGAATGGGAGATGGCTATGTATTGGATTTTAGCGACCCTATTTTTGGCGAGTTTTTTTCACGACATAAAATCGATATTCATGGAACAAAATATCAAACCTACGGCACTTCTAAAGCGAAAAAGCTTCGAGCTTTTTGGGAGAAGGAGGCTGATGATACTGTCCACCCAGTCCTCAACGAGATGTTGGCTTCATATGAAGCCGATTGCGAATTAAACGGCAAAAATGTTGACGAACCCCTTCTGAAGAAAGCCAAGATTATTGTTGGTAGTCTTGGAGGGAAAACTACTACGCAAATGCCAATTACAGATAATATCAATGAGTTTTTAAATCATGAGTTCTCAATACCGAACATTCATAAGCTACCAATAGAAAATCAGGTGGCAGTTATTATTAGCTCTCGTCTTTCTGAGGCTCGAGTAGCGCTTAATGCTAAAGCTTATTTATCTGTTATCTTTCTGTGTGGGAGCGTCCTTGAGGGCGTATTACTTGGAGTAGCTCAAAAAAACCCAAAAATGTTTAACCAATCAAAAGTAAGTCCGAAAGACGCCGAAGGAAAAGTTAAACCTTTTCATGATTGGTCATTGTCCCATCTCATTGACGCCGCCTGTGACATCGGGTTTTTAAAGCCCGATGTTCAAAAGTTTGGTCATGGTTTACGGGATTTTCGGAATTATATCCATCCATATCAACAGATGGTGTCTGGTTTTACGCCAGACGAACATACTGCGAAAGTTTGTTTTCAGGTATTGAAAGCAGCTTTGGCAAGTTTGGCAGGAGAAAGAGGGTGAAACTAATTTTGTTAGCCAATTTTCATTGTCTCATGAGGCTGTAGACTCTATGGCATTCGAAGGATATATACAGCTAGTTTTGAATGTAATAATTGCCGTTTGAATGGAGTATAAATAATGATAGCCTTCAATTTGAACAACACCAAATTTTTCTTTAAGGATAATTACTCTAATGCCAAACCCAGCCATTGTCAGCTTTAGAGCCCAAACGAATGGTGGGATTAGCGACCTTCTCAGAGATGAAGGTTTAGCATGTGCACAGTCGCAAGACCTTTTGTCTTATTTTGCAGGTGCTCTGCTAAATTATAAGGAGGAAGGGGTTGAGTTTTTACCTTCGATAGTTCTGTGCGATTCAGTCGATGAATTTCTAACTACTTTTCCTGGTTCTGTGTACCACATCATTGGGTGCGCACCATTAAGTCCTGTTTCTGGCTCCCAAATTTTAAAAGAATGTGCTCCACTTTCTGGCTCGAATTGGTTTATTTTTATAGAGCGTGACGAACAAGGTGGCTCGGTTAAATATGGAATTTTCACGTATTTTAAAACTCCAACAGCGATACCACTCCATGAAGGAATCTCTATCAACCCTGATCATCTTTGTATCTTGATAAGAAAAACAAGCACTAATACTATCGATATAAGAGGGTCTAAAGGCCATTTGCTGACTTTGCTATTTTCTACTTTGCGCGAAGTAACTGATACGAGTGAACCGATTGCAAGATTTGCGGAAAGGTGTTGCGCTCGCATTGACGATAACGACTTGCGAGAAGAGTTTGGAAATTATTTCTTTAATTTATTAGAAAGAACGCTGTCGTCCTGTCACGGCACAATACTAGCTTGTGCAAATGAATTGGACTACGCAGCTTTCCCTTCATTGCGAGATGCTGTTCATGTGGAACCTATTATCAACTTTCTAGAGATTTTCAGTGAATTTAAACAGGAAAACTCTGCCGACTCAATTTTATCTCTTCAACGATGTGAGGAGCTTTTACAAGGTTTTTTAAGGTGTGATGGAATAATAATGATCGATGGCTCAGGATGTATTTCTGCATATAGGGTTTTCTACAAACCTCCAAACGCTGATGCGGATGACACGACGCAAGTTGTAGGGGGCGCACGAAGAAGAGCTTTTGAAGGTATCAAAGAACTTATTGGTGATCAGCTAGATTCTGTTCTTTTTCGTTCGCAAGATGGACAAACACTATTTTGCGGAGAGCGGCCATGAACGATATAGCAATAAAACTATGGTCAGCGCCAACAGGTGTAATAGTAGCAGATTCTATTTCGGACCCTGCTGAAATTAGTATTGCGGCTATCCAGTTAAGAGGTCGCGAGCAACATCAAATTGCCTCGAACATCCAACAAGGCAACTTCGAGATGGCCTCGACCTATGTTTGGACGAGAACGATGGCGTTACTGAAGAAACAACTGGCCACCTTAGGCATGGAGTTCTTGGGAGAGCTCTTGCAAAGACCCGACTTGGATGAGTACAGCGACGTAGGGACTTCATTGTCAGACTCTGAAGCTATCTCTTTAGCGAGAGATTTAGGGATACTTACTCCGACTCAAACGATGCGCCTATTTCAATCGCAAGAAACCGTATCTCATTTTTCAGCTTTAGATAATGACCCTGCAGGTGACGTATCACAAGAGATGACATTAGAAGAGGCAATAAGTTGCCTTCGAGTGTGTGTCCAAGGCGTTTTAGGCCATGAACAAGTTACAGTTGCCGAAGACTTTAAGAGTTTTCGACATAAACTCGAAACTGAAACTTTCACAGAAAACTCGCCTGAGTTCTTAAAGCTAATGTCGTCGCCTTACTTCTTTCTAAAAACTGCAGTGAGTATATTGATTTCAATTTTTAAGGTAGGGCAAGGTGCACAATTAGAGCACATCGCTCGTAACTCTCTTTTGATCATACCAGCATATTGGGATAAACTTAAAGCTCCCGAGAAATGGCAAATTGGTCAAGCTTATGCTGAGCAATTTAATGAAGGACGGAAGGATTCTGTTCGAGGGCTGCACGCCGTGTTGGTGGCAGTTAAGGGATTTGATTATGTACCCGAAAACCTCAGATCGACCACTTTCATACAAGTTGCAAACAGCGTTATTTCTGCTCACCAAGCAATGAATAATTTTTACAACGAACCGGCGCCTATGCGAGAACTTGCAAGCTTAGGAACCTCCATACCCAATCCTGCTCTAAGTCAGTGTATGACTGCTATTCTATGTGTAAGATTGGGCAATCAATATGGGGTGTCCACGGCCGCACAACCCCCTGCGGAACAACTTATTTCCAGCATCTCAAAAGAAAGATGGTATTACTATCTCGATGAGAAGCTTGGGCAAGACAGAATTATACTTCCAAAGCTTATGAGCCATTCATCACTAGGGCGATGGATGGAGATTATCGCTGGGTTGGAGCTTGATCCAAACAATTTACGTGATCGGCATAGTAAGTCTTTAATTGTAGCTACAAATGCCAGAAATGACGCTAGAGTAACGGGAATTGCAAGACGAATACTCGACGCTTCGCTAGGTTAAACTTTATCTCCTAAATCTCTTTTATATAGAATTGGAAAGCACCCTTAGGGACACCCGTCCCTCAGCGCATTTCAAGTAAAATAGGCATGGCCGTGGCTCACTTTGTTGCGCCCGCACCAGTGCCATGCCGATTTTACCCTCCATTTGCACACCCCCGTTTTCGGCAAAGGCCAAGGGTTCATGTCGAACCCAAAACCTACGAAAGAGGAATTTAAAATGAAAAACATTGGAGAAATCAGAATCTATGTGGCGTGTCTTGCCAGTTATAACAACGGAACGCTTCACGGCGTTTGGATAGATGCAACACAAGGAGTTGACGGTATTTGGAAAGATGTGAGCCAGATGCTTTTAAAGTCACCTGCAGAATACGCGGAAGAGTGGGCAATCCATGATTATGAAGGATTTGAAGGGATTCATATTTCTGAATATGGGGGTTTTGATACAATCGCAAAATACGCAGAGTTTATAGAACAACACGGCAAACTAGGCGGAAAGTTAGCCTCATATTTTGGTGACTTAGAAGAAGCGCGGGAGGCAATTTCCGACCATTATGCAGGTGAATATGAAAGCTTGTCAGATTACGCCGAGCAATTGACCGAAGAGACTACGCAAATCCCCGAAGCCCTCCGCTATTATATCGACTATGAAGCAATGGGGCGCGACCTTGCAATAAATGACGTTTTGATCATTGAAGCAGGTAGTAGCATTCATGTGTTTTGGAGGGCATAAAATGACCTATCAAGCACATAAATTTAGATGGCATGGAATAGACATTGAAGCGCGGTATGAAGTTGAAAGTTGTTGTTCAGATTATTCTCATCTTGAAATCATATCTATCAATCCGCCATGCGCTCCGCTTCCAATGACGGAGACGGGCTATCGCTCACATTTTCACCCTAAAGGCATGATTGAACAAGGCTATGGTGGTGACGTTGTTGCGTGTGTTTTGAGTTGGCTTAACGAGGAAGCAAAGTCAAAAAAATGGAAAAACTATATCGAAGAATCGAAACAGCTTGCACTGTTTTGAATAGATTTACAGGGCGGCGACTACTTACGCAGGGCCGTCCATTTTTTGTGGCATTAACTGATAGCCAAATGACTGCATAAGCGCGTTTATATTATCAAAGCGCGGATTGCCTTGAGCGGAGAGGGCTTTGTAAAGGCCGCGCCGTGTTAACCCTATCTCTTGTGCCATATTGCTCATGCCTTTGACTTTGGCAATCGCGCGTAGAGAAGCAAGCAATGCGGGCGCGTTGCGATCTTGTGCATAGTCCGCGAATATCTCTTGGATATAGTCGTCCATTTCTTCGGGATGCTTGCGGAAATAATTTTCTTCCACCGCGTCCAAATTTCTAAGGTTTTGCTTAGTCATTGTTATATGCCTTCCAATAGGCTTTCGCCTTCTTAATATCTTTCGTTTGAGAGCCTTTATCACCGCCCGTCAGAAGCAGGATAATATTGCCCGATGCTTCACCTAAATAGACGCGGTAGCCAGAGCCAAAAAAGAAGCGGAGTTCGGTTATACCGCCGCCGACTGCTTTGCAGTCACCAAAATGACTTTGCTCGACTAAGCGCAATCTTTTCAAGATACGCCGCCGCGCTTTTATGTCTCTCAAATTTTCGAGCCAATCGGTAAACGGCTCTTTGCCGTTTGCGTCTTGGTAAAATAAGACCTCTCGTTTATTGGCTGTATTAGCCATGTTTACCTACTTTCAGTATATCATATGTGTACTATAGTTCTCAAGTGATTTCTTTCGTCTCGTATTTGTGCGCCTCTACGGTTCACGTTCATGCTCATCTGGTTTAAGGGTTCGGGTTCGATTTCTAAGGGCTTCTAGGCGGTCTAAATCCGTGCGCAGTTGGTCACGGATAGCTTGTGGTTTTGCCTTGGCTTGTTCGTGTCTCTTGGTGAGTTCGCGCTGCTTTTGTAAGCGGCGGGATATGAGTTCGTCGCGCTGTTTTTCATCGCGCTTGGCGGCTTCAAAGGCTTCGACCTTATTTTGCGTCTTGGTGCGCGAGTGTTGCCCCGTCACACGATCAAGAAGGCCATGCAGCCCTTTATTGAAACGCTCTTGGCGTTGTTTATCTTCGATAGCGGCGCGTTGCTCTTGAAGCGACCTTTGTAACGCGCGTTGCTTGGCGTGTTTTTCGGCTAAGGCTTTGGCCTTTGCCTCTTTCTCTTTTTCGAGAGCTTCCAGTTTAACTTTTTGCTCTTTCGCAAGACGATCAACGGTTGGCGCAAGCGTGTTGGCAACATTCGCTTTCGCCTCATCAAGTGAAGGCAGGCTTTCTCTATCGCCTAACTTGGCTTTGACTTCTTTGGTTTTGATGCTTGCCCATTTCGGGATGGAATAGACCTCGCCCTTCATATCCGTTGCGACATAGCCGCGCTGATCACCGCGAGCGATGTGATAGCCGTGCAGTTTGAGCGAGGCTTCAAATGCCTTCTTGCTATCCGAACGTTTCCAGCAATCTTGAAAGATGGCTTTTATCTCGCGAGGGTCTTGGCCTTGCCGCTTGGCTTGTTGCCATTGCTCCAAAGTGAAATTTTTAGGGTCACGGAAACGCGGGCTGATAAAGCCTTTGGGCATATCCCATTCATGTTCAAGATAGAGTTCCTTTGCGAGTTCATTTAAACGCCGCTTGGAATAATCCATCGGTATGGCTTTCATGTTCTCGGAGTCGATACGGCTCCAAACAACATGACAGTGGCGGCGGGTTACGCCGTCCGCGCCAGACTTTTCATGGAAGACAACGACCTTCGGCTGGCCGCTTAGGTTAAGTTTCATTTCAGTGCGGGAAATCGTTATGTCGAAAACGTCTGTTCCAACTTCTGCGCCTTTCGGCGGGTTCAGGCTAAGAGAAAACAGATATTTCTTGCAGCGCGTGCCTTTGCTTATGGCTTCAGCCTCTTTGAACGCACCGTGTAGATCGTCGGACATAAAACCATCGACAGCATGAACACTCACGCGTTCATTATCAGGGCTGAGAAGATGTCTCGCCAGATTCTGACCGTTACCACGGCTATTGCCGACCATAATCATGAGCTTTCAGCCTTGAGGCCAAGGGCGGTCATTAGCATGTGGCGCATGTAAGCGATTTCAAACGCGGCTTGCTTGAGGTCTTGCGCTATATCAGCGGGCAACGGCAGTTCGCCTTTGTTCACTGCCTTCGTCAGTTGGTTAAGGTTATTTGGGACGTTGGAACGCCCCAGAGCGCCAATAAGCTGTCCGAGCGCATGATGGTCTTCGACAGCCTTTTTACTGCGTGTGCGGTGCTTGGGCGCATCTTCGCCCAGAACGCAGAGCCGAACATAGGCGCTGGTTGTGAGGTCACCCGCTTTTTCTTCAAGCAGGGCTTTCTCTTCGTCCGTAAAACGCACGCAGATTGGCGTTGGATAACGCTTTTTAGGCTTATCATTTTTGGAGTTTGGCGTGCTGTTAAAAGCGTTTTGAGCCTGATTGATTATATCGCCGCTCATGGTTGCGGCTCATAATCTCCCTTCAAAGTCTCGGCTTGCAGCACTTGATTCCACTCTGCTAGAGTGGTGAATAACGCGTTCGACGTTTCTTCGTCGAGGTGCGCCATTTCCTTTTTGGAGTTACTTCTTCACGACCTATTTTGTTATGAGTCGTCGCATAGGTGTTTGGGGGCACCCATGGCTATGCCTTTGTCCAAATCTTCATAACCATCAAATCCGAAAGACAGCTCCAAATATATCCAGCCGCGCATACAGTAGCCTTTGGCATTTCCTGTTGGGTCGAGATCGATAGATTTCTCAATATCTTCAACAGCTTTATATAGATATTTTTCGGCTTTTTTTGAGTTCTTCTTTACATATTCTTGTTCTTCAAACAGGAAGAAATACGACACTGAGCGATTATAATATGCCGAAGCTCTGCTGTCTGTTGTGAGATTATTGGATTTTAAGCAATTGGAGAGTTTAC
>Ga0209345_10002266_pt1 | contig 21455 bp, 25 predicted proteins | sample Cruoilmetagenom7_FD_187294 | JGI IMG/M metagenome (GOLD analysis project Ga0209345, IMG submission 187294) | Oil polluted marine microbial communities from Coal Oil Point, Santa Barbara, California, USA - Sample 7 (SPAdes) (version 2) | ecosystem: Environmental > Aquatic > Marine > Oil seeps ... | reverse complement strand
TGACGGTTGATCATATTGAACATTCCGAAGGCACGGCTAAAAAATCTGTAGGCAAAGCAATTGCCTTTATTGTTCTGATGAACCTTGTGTTTTCCTTTGATAGTATTTTATCGGCCATGGCTATCGCTAGTGAGAAAGCCGCAGACGGTACGACGTCCTATCAGGTGCCGTTGATGGCTATTGCTATTATTATCTCAGGTGTCGCCATGATGTTGATGGCGGATTATGTCACTGAGTTCCTCAAGAAAAACCGCATGTATGAAGTCATGGGTTTGTTTATTTTGTTCCTAGTCGGAGTTTTGCTAGTCACTGAAGGTGCGCATTTGGCCCATCTTAAGCTGTTTACATTCCCTATCGAAGCTATGTCTAAATCAAGTTTCTACCTAGTCGTTGGGGTGTTGGTGGTCACAGATGTGATTTCGACAAAATATCAGAAACGTCTGTGGGCGCAAAAAGAAGCTGAAATACGCGGTGGTGCGGAAATGGCAGGCGCAGAAGCGGTCAACGAGTTTATTAAAACACATTAAAGCCGTAAAGGCTATTGAGGTATAGGACATGTCACGCCCGTGCCACCTATTCCGCAATAGCCCGCAGGATTTTTTGCCAGATATTGTTGGTGATAATCTTCTGCAGGGTAATAGGTCGGCGCGGTTTCTATGCCCGTAGTTATTGGGTTTTTACCAGCTTGGGCATAGGCGGCATCATAACGCAGTTTGGCTGCCTCCGCTGCCTCTTGTTGAGCGTCTGAATAGGTGTAAACCATGCTGCGGTATTGACTGCCCATATCATTGCCTTGGCGGTTGCCTTGGGTTGGATCATGGTTTTCAAAGAAAATTTTCAAGAGTTCTGGATAAGGTAATATGTCCGGAGAAAATACCACTTGCACCAATTCCGCGTGCCCCGTAGCCCCTGAACAAACTTGCTCATAACTTGGGTTTTTACGTGCGCCACCACCGTAACCAACCGAAGTCACATAAACGCCGCCAGCTTGCCAAAACAACCGCTCCGCACCCCAAAAGCAACCCATGCCGAATAAAGCTAGTTCTAAACCTGCCGGGTAATCCGCGTACATATTACGTTCAGAAATGAAATGTTTGGTTTGCATATTAGTGCCTGATAAAATGATTAAGAGCATCCGTTAAATGTTCGGCCATAACAAGAGCTTTGGCTTCGGTATCGATTAAGTCTTGGCGTATTTCTAATGTAGTGTGCCTTAATCCACGTGCAATGACATGGTGGTCGATTGTGTGGTTAAGGTGCAAGGCGGAATAGGGCTCGTTCAGTTCTACATGATAAGGATGGATACGTTCGATTTCGGCCTTTAGGCGGTGGGCTTTGTCAGGGTCTGCTTTCCAGAGCAAGCCGATGTCCAGCTCTCGCTTTTGCCCGCTCGCCATTTCTGGTGTGAAGCTGTGGATAGAGATAATCAACGGGTCTATGAACCGCGCCTGCGCTGCGTCTAACTGTGCTTCTAATGCATTGTGATAGGGTATGTAAAACTGCTCAACCCGTTTGTTTTTTTGCTCACTAGTTAGGTTTTGATTGCCGGGAATATGTGTGTTGTCGCTAATTTCCGGAATGCTGCCGTTGGTATCGACCACACGGTTTGGGTCGATGACTAGCCTAGAAAACCCCGCCAACAATCCTGCGGCGCCGTAAGTCTTGCAAAACTGCCGCGTTAAAGTTTCCGCGCCAATATCCCAGGCTATATGGCGACATAAATCCGCGTCGCTCAGGCCAAGTTTATTCAGGCCAGTAGGGACATGGTTGGTCGCGTGATCACAAAACACGAAGACTGGCGAGTTAGATTTGGCGGGCAAGATTATATATGGAGCATCATCAAACATGCTTCGCGTTTTATGGTGGAATGGAGATTAGGTAAACCCTTATTTCGCTTATTCCACACCCAACATGGTTTCGGATATTAGATGGTCAACGACCGATTTAAGGGCGTCTTCTTTAGAGGCTCCTGCCGCTGTCTCTTTCTCATAAACGGCTACCTGCCGACAAGCGCTGGAACCGCGCTCAACAATAGTACGCGTGTGCAAAAGCTCCTTCTCGCAGCCCAATGCTTGGGCATGTTGCAATAAAAAGCCAATCATTTCTTCATTGAGATCTTTAAAGGAAACCAGTTCGCCCTTGCCGAAATCTATCAATGAGCCGCGCACGCCAAACCTTTGCGCCAACCAACGGTTTTCACCGATAAGCAAAGCAGGATAATTCCGCCATTTAATATTGCGTTGCTTAAGGTCTATCAGCATGCGGGTCAGGCATTGGTACAGCGCAACAATTGCTAATGTGTCCTCCAAATTGGTACACATATCGCAAACGCGTGCTTCGAGAGTGGGGAAGTTGACGGACGGCCTGATGTCCCACCAAATTTTGCTGGCATCTTCGATAACACCTGCCTTGGTCAGCGTGCCGACCATGCGTTCATATTCACCGAGTGATGCCACGGCTTCGGGGATACCGGTGCGCGGCATGCCGTCAAATACAGAGAGACGGTAGGATTTCATGCCCATTAAATCACCCTCCCAAAATGGAGATGATGTGGATAGGGCTAGCATATGGGGCAGAAAATACCGCATCTGGTTCATGACGTCGATGCGTAAGCCGGGGTCCAATATGCCCACATGTACATGGGTGCCGCAAATCAACATGCGGCGGATAGCCCCCTGTAGGTCTTTCTCCATCTTGGTGTAGCGTTCTTGTTGGGTGGGCTTTTGTTGTCGCCAGGATGTGAACGGGTGCGTAGAGGCGGCCATGAGCCGCATATCGTATTTTTTGGCACTTTCCGCCAACACCGCGCGCGCATGCGTTAAGTGTTCGCGGGCGTCGTTAACGTTTTGACAAATCGGCGTGGCGATTTCGATCTGGCATTGTAAGAACTCGTGGGTAACAGAATCGCTCAATGCCGCCTTGCAGTCCTTAAAGTATTCCTCCGGGGGATTTACTGTATCACCCGTCTCGGGGTCGACCAGCAAATATTCTTCTTCCACCCCTAATGTCAGCGCTATATCGTCCATAACATTCCCCATTTTGCCTAATTATAGCATAATGCACGTGAATGTAAAATGCGGCATTTGCGGGCTTGTTTTACGAGATAAGCTTTGCTAAACGCCGTGCAGCATTTAGATGCTATGAGAATGGGCACTAGAAGTTAAGGTGAGGTGGCCGAGTGGTTTAAGGCGCACGCTTGGAAAGCGTGTATGCGTTAATAGCGTATCGAGGGTTCGAATCCCTTCCTCACCTCCATTTATATTGCCTAAGTAATTGATATTATTAATAAATGTAAAGTTATATTAGCGCCTACCCCACTATTTACCCCATTATTGCGCTCAATGCCGCTTATATTTTCCCGTAAACCACTAATAGCGGCAATCCGACCAAAAACATCAAAATAATTGCGCCGATGAGCCAAACTTGCACACGGGCATAACCTTTGGGTGCTGGCACACCGTAGTCCGGGCTTTTATCATATCCGTGTAGAGCCATCTATTGGTAGTCATTTTTTCTAATATCATCAAGGACAATGGCTTGTAACTTTGTTAAGTCCGCGCAATGATTCATTTTATCTGTCATAATTTTATCAGATACTCCACCTACTGATAGAATAGCAGCATAATAATCTTTTGATCCTTTTGAGATTCCCTGCATAGCCAATCTAGGGTTCTCTGAATGCATTCGCCAAAAGTATCCTGCAGCCGCCTCTGCTCCATTACCAGTATTTCTCAGATTGACAGACATTTCACTCAACCCGTCAATTTTATCAATATAATCTGCGAGAGCATCATACATGCCCCAACACTCAGCGAATGTTTTGGCCACTTCGTAAGAGCCATCACGTCCAGTTAACGACTTTCCTAACAAATTTAGTGCTAGTTGATCGCGATCAATAGGTTTATCAGAAGCTTGCTTTGCAAAAGTCAAAGTCGAAGTCGTAATCAGCAAAATACCCAACATTCCAAAAAATATTTTCATTTAACAGTCTTCTCATAAACACGTAAACCGCCATAACGGGAAGAATCCTTCATAAGGTTTACTCCACACTCATAATCACCAACGCTCATATAAGCATCCCCATTTTTACTCGCTTGTGCATATGCCCAATCACGACACGCTTCGACACTATCGACATTCAACATTTCAATAAATTGCGACAAGTTAATTCGGTCAGGGTAATAAAAAGCATCAACGCGTTTTTCATATTTAGAACATGCCGTGAGCAACATTAAAATTACTATGGCAAGTGATACTTTCATTATAACCCCTCCAATTCACTCCCCAAGTAACACACCCAACACAATTTATCCACAAGACTTTCCCAAATATCATTGACTTATGTTCCGCTTATGTTCTTTATAGTCCATTCCCGTACATGAATGGATAAAACGTGCGCAAGCCTGAAACCATAGAATGGCTGTACTTGGACTTTGACGGTTTTTTTGCATCTGTCGAGCAACAAGCCCGCCCTGCACTGCGCGGTAAGCCCGTGGGCGTAGTTCCATTTGATAGTACGCTGCACACGGTCGTTATTGCTTGCTCAAAAGAAGCCAAAGCGCGAGGCGTTAAAAATGTTATGAATGTCCGAGACGCCAAAAAAATATGCCCTGATATTATTCTTGTCGCTCAAACGCCCGATTTGTACCGACGGGCGCACGACACATTGATAGCAGAGATCAATGCAGTCATTCCTATAGACGTGATAAAATCCATTGATGAGCTAGCTTGCAAGCTGGATGCGCGAGATATTGCCAACCCCGCTGCATTGTCCGCTCAAATAAAAGAGCGCATACACCACGGGGTAGGTTCCCACATCACCTGCTCAATTGGTTTTGCCGCCAATCGCCACCTTGCCAAAATAGCCTGTAAAATGGACAAGCCCAACGGCACAACTATCTGGCATCCGCAAGATATGCCTACACCGCTTTTAGGTCTGCCCTTTGATGATATTCCCGGTGTCGGTCACAATATGGAAAGGCGTTTGCACCGCGCGGGCATCTTTACAGTCGGGGCATTACTCAAAACCCAGCCTAAACAAATGCGCAAAATATGGGGCAATGTTACAGGGGAAAGGCTCTGGTACGCCCTGCACGGCTATTCGGTCAAAGCCCTACCTTCTAAGCGTTCTATGTACGGCCACGGGCGCGTATTGCCGCCTAAAGACCGTTCGATTACCAACGCACAAACCTATTCGCGCGTGCTACTGGTAAAAGCTGCAAGGCGTATGCGCCGCGACGGATATTACGCATCTGAACTTTATTTATGGATAGGCTACCGGACAGGGCGCGATAACAAGGGCAAGTCCGTCAAAGCAACTATGGCCGCCGTGAATGACGATCAAGCCTGTTTAGCGGCTCTTGAGAGCTTGTGGAAACTCGCCCGTAAAGCCCTGCCAAATTATGCCAAAATTGTCCGGCTTGGCGTAACGCTTGGCAAGCTATCCTCTGCCACCGCTCGGCAAACCGATATGTTTATGAACGATGATCCCGCACGGGTTAAACATGAAAACATCACCAAGGCAATCGACGCGCTCAATTGGAAGTACGGCAAAACGATCATCACCCAAGGCAATTGGAAATTACCAGACGGTGGCAATGTTGGCGGCAAGATAGCCTTTACCCGTATTCCAGCGGCGGAAGATTTCCGCTAATGCACATGTGCTGGAAATACGAAATTCAATTGTTGGACTTACCGGATAATGCACGGCTAGAAGTAACTTGTCTCAAATGTAGTGATTTCAGATATGAACCTGTTAACGTGCTTATGACATATAAAGGGTTTCCCCAAAAATACCTTGATGAGATAGAGGCTAAATTCAAATGCCGCTTATGGGGCTGTGGTGGAAAGTGTAGATTGTCTTTACCGTCCGATGTTGAAACCGAGGGCTTTCAAGGTGGGCTAACATAGCCCCTTTGTATTGAGTACCCATACGCAAACTTCACACCTAAATTACTCTATAATGCAAAAATACCACTTTGCGTATTTTCCTCTAACCATGGGTAAATACATTGCCCCTCTGACATAATATGCAAATTTTTGTTTTTCCTTATTTTTCCTCGCGTTGTGACCTCCAGAAAATCTTTCCTTAGCTCTAAACTGAGAGCCAATTAATATTTTAAATTCCCGCTACAAACTTTTTTCATCCGCTTTTGATTTAACAGGGCGATCTATTGCAATACCTACGCGATTGCCGATTGCACCACCTACTACGGCGAGAGCAACCCCTGCAGGAAACCCGAAGCCAGTCCCCATAGCAACAACTCCAGCCCCACCAATTAATGCCCCAAGACCTCCACCACTTACTATGCCCATCGATGTGCCGATGGTTTCCATTGGGCGATTTTTAAAGAAAGTAAATTTTGATTTTTTTTTCATAATGAATGTAAACCACACTAAAGAGTTGGATTCTACACAAAAACAGTAACTCTGCCCCTATTTCATCCTTGTGGTAACCTTGGGGTAGTTACCGATTCAAACCATAACCAATTCCTACCTCGTACCCTTAGGGTAACATTAGGGTAACGACATCCGCACCCTTGCTGTAACCTTGCCCTAGTCCAATAACGCAAAAAGATATTATCTCCCTCGCATAGTGACCCCGAAAAAACCTTTATTCATTACTACGCAATCGCCAATGCCTATGGCTAGAATTGTATAAGTGTATCAAATATTGACCTTGTGAATGACGCATAAAAAGGTTTCACGGTACCAATTTTTGACCTTGTGCATATTGCTATTCGCTATGCCCTATCAAAAAATGATGCCGTGAAAGTCAAATATTACTCCCGTTGTTTTTCTTTAAAATAGGGTGCCAAGACATAAATGTTTTCTTTGCAGGCTTGCCCGAAGCTAACGGCCTGACCGTTATTTCCCACTCAGATGCGTGGCGTATTTTGAGAGAATAAGAACCTTTCATATGGCACCTAATAAAACCTAACTCTTGCAATTCCGCCAATGCCTTTCGCGCCGTCCCGATAGCTAACCCAGCCGCCTCCGCTGCTTCGCGAACTGACAAGCTGATCTGCCCGTTATTGGAACCCATAAAACGACTATCCACAACACAGTAAACCTTGAGCGCCGAACCTGACATTTTGCGCCAAGCCGGGCACCCAACCATATATTTTGGCAACATGACAAAAGGCGCTGCTTTTTTACGCCGTCCATTGTTTGCATGACTAGCCATCACTCCCTCCATAGCCTTGCAATTCCGCAATTAATTTGGCGCGACTGACAGATAAACCATAGCGTAACCTTAGTGTGGTTTCCGCTCGGCTTAACCGTTCTGGCCGTCGGTCTTGTGAAGCTGCAAACCTAAAGAGTGGCAAGTCCCGGACTTGCGCCCGGTTCTTTTGTCGTGTAAAGGAACTATCCATTCTTACCTCCACGGTTTTGTGATCTGGAATTAGAATCCGAAACCCGTTGACCCTGTCCGGTCACGGGTTTCACTTTTTTGAGTTTATGGCTTGGCGTCCATACCTCCAAAGATTGCAAAGACTCACTCAGGACATATTGCCCATAATGACCGCCATCAAAACGCACTAAATGGGTTTCAATAGCAACGCCCTTTTGACGCAACTTTTGCACATATTGGGTGAGACACAGCGCCCACATAGACACTTGCGCCGCATTGACGCCCGCTTTGCCTGCCCGGTGTAAGGCTCGCAGGGCTTGCGCTTGGCGTCCTGTAACATGCAATGACCGACCATCGCCTAGTACCGCCACCGCTTCCATGCGCGGATTATAAGGCGCTCTCATATCGCCCCCCCATTCAGGGACTTACCCTTACCCTGTTTTGATCGAGCATGAAACGGATTACGCCCCATCCTAAACCCCCACAAATTGCAAGCCTTGGCAGTGCATTTGCGCGCCTCAGCAACACTGTCACCGCTACACTCGACACAATGCGCCCTTATTGCCTTTGTAGGACATCCTAGGGCATTTAAATCACGCAAAGAAATTTTTGCGGGGTCTATGCCTATTTTCTCAAATCTGTCGGCCACATTAGGGCTAGGAGCTAAGTACGGACCACTCACGGCTTTGTCAAGTTAACGCGGCAGGTTGAGCTTAGTTCTGTTGTGTCTTTCTAGGCGCACACTGCTGCCGTTACAACATCCCATTGATTTTGCGCTTGATGTCTGAATTTTCGTAGTGAGGATCTTGAGATGAGATGCCGTCTGAGGTTGAATAAGTTATAGATTTGACTGTGAGCTGATAACAATCTTTGTGCGGATTTTATAGATCGAAACTTCTGTGCTTTTCGTTCTCGCCGCCTTATGGGAACATGCGAACATTCAGCCCTGTTGTTCTTCCGTCCTCCAACATCTTGCAGGTGTTTCTGTCCTAGATGCCGCAAGGCTGCACCATAAGAGGCAAGCTTATCGGTCACTATTCTCTCTGGTCTAATACCCTGTTTCTTAAGGAGTTTACGCAGTAACCGGAGTGCACCTTTACGGTTTTTGCGGCTCTGTACCAAGACATCAAGCACTGTGCCTTCATCATCAACGGCGCGCCAAAGATAAACCTTTTTACCGTTTATCTTTGTGAATATTTCATCCAGGTGCCAAACATTTGAAGGTCGTTCAGATCCCGCTCGCAAACGCTTTGCATAAAGATAACCGAACTTATCGACCCACTGGCGCAGTGTCTCATAGGACACATCGACACCACGCTCAGCCATTAACTCCTCGACATCGCGAAAGCTAAGATTAAAGCGAAAGTACAGCCAAACTGCCCGTTTAATAATATCAGGATAGTAACGGTGGCGGGTATATATGGATGTTTTCATAAAAGTCTGATAGCATCAGGTGGAAAACAGGTGGTTAACCTGACAAAGCCTGAAATTGTGCGTGAATTGAGACGGATTTTTGCAGTGATTTTTCCGCCCTAAACTTGTTCATCGCTCTTTCTCGTCGTCGAAATGGTTGATGTGAATTCTCTGCTTGATTGTTGTGATGTTTTGTTGTGTCTTGCTTGTTCATATTACCGAGTTGTCGCATAGCGGCTTTGTATGACCTTAGTTTATCAGTAATTATCGTCTGTGATGGACCGTGTCTCTTCATGATTTTACGTAGAAACTTCAACGCTGCTTGGCGATTCCGTCTCTTGGTGACGTAAGTTTCCAACACTTCACCTTCTTGGTTCACCGCCCTCCACAAATAATGAAGCTCACCGTTGATTTTGACGAATACTTCATCGAGATGCCATTTCCAATGTGTATATTGTCTATATTTCTGAACTCGTTTCATACGGATGTCAGCAGCAAACACTGGACCGAATTTGTTCCACCAGGCGCGCACAGTTTTATGACTGATATCTATGCCACGTTCGTGCAGTAAATCCTCAACGTTCCGCAAAGACAGTGGAAACCGTACATACATTAACACTGCAAGGCAGATGATTTCAGGAGATGTTTTGTGGTATTTGAATAAATTGGTCATGACAAGTGTCTAAATGCCAGCTATTTATCAAGTATGAACTTTCCTCTGACAATGCCCAATGCCCTGCAAACTACTTATTTTCCTCTGACAATGTTAGCTGAGTTATTGGTTGATAATTTCTGCCCAATGCTTCGGTCTGTAATAATCCTCTGGCACCTAGAAAGTCTGTGAGCCGATCCAGATGATCTGTTTGAATAAACATTGCACCAGCGCGCACGGCACTTTCAAATCCGCGCTGATTATCATCTATGCCCATGACATTACAAAACAGATGTAAACCTGCCCTGCGGATAGATGCGGCCGCTTTAGTGCTAAATGACAGGCGTCGCAGACCCATAATATCCAATGGGTAGTCATTAGCCAATCCCCTGGTTTTTCCGCAACTAATATAATGTGGTCGCAGGGCAAATTCTGGGCACAAGGGTTTGAGTCTGTTGAAATGATGTCGGCGGGCAAAAATGGTAATTAGCGGATCGGTGGACTGCCATTCTTCTTCCAGGACCTCTGCCAGAATTTCAGCGGAATATTTGGGGCCGCCTTTAAAATCTATATCAACTACAAACCGGCCTTTTACATTGCGCAAAGCTTCGCGCAATGTCGGGATAGGTTCACCAGCAAACCCCGGCCCTTTACTAATACCAGCATCCAGAGTTTTAATTTCTGCCAGCGTCATTTCCTTCACCCACCCGCGCCCGTCTGTAGTGCGGTCAACCCTAGCATCGTGGATAACGACAAAATGCCCGTCCTTGGTGCAGCGCACATCAAATTCTATAGCTCGTGCCCCGAGGGCATAGGCGGCTTCGTGGGCGCGCAATGTATTTTCCGGGGCATATTTCTTTGTGCCGCGATGACCGACAGCGACAATCTTTGGTAACGGCTGAATGTCCGGATGCGCTGGAATATCCCGGAGCAACAAATCAGCAAGTCGCCAGCTATCAGGTCGGAGAGTCCCATTGTGCTCGCGTTCAAAATCAGCAGAATTTCCGTTTATATTGCGCATAACGTGCGTCCCCTTGAACTGCCGGCGAGTCCGGCTATTTTCTGCGGTGTGATTTTCATCATTTTTGTCCCTTTAATATATCGCTAGATTTGACAAGCCGGATGGTAATATCAGCGCCTGTTTCTCCTACTGGAAAGGCTGCTTGTTCGTAGGTTGGAGAATCAAGTTTGAATTTGGGGTCGTTTGACATGCCAAATCGTTCCTTGGGAATGCGCAGAAAACCCTTGTCAAATCGACGATTGCTATTTTTATCATGATAAATAGCGATGGCATAATCACCCGGTTGCATGAGTGGGATGCACAGTGATGTCGACCCTTTCACCGCGCTTGCCCGTACACGCAAAACCACTTTTTCGGGGTCAAGGAAATCAGCTTCTATGTGGTTGTGCAGGTCGGCAACAATATACCCTTTGCTGTTCTTGACATTGTCTACGCGCATACGAATTTCAAGCTTCGAACGACCGCAATGTTTGGAATTAGTTATGATCGGAATGCCAAGCACATATTCTTCATATTGGTCACTGATATCCACAGGATAGGCTGGCAGTTTAGGCATGGCATTTATGCGGGCAATGGTCTCGACGTCATAGAGTATGATAGTACCCTGCTTGGCCGTCGCAGGTTCTGTTTGAGTACTTGCAGTTGTCGCAATGGAAAAAATCACGCAACTCAGCAGTCCAAATTTTATAATTACATTCATGTTGTGAGACTTTGGTTTTGGTGTTGCGACCTTTGGCGACGATATAAGGTCAAAGCTACTGGTAATAAAAACCATGTCATTATCAGGCAGGACAGGAAGCCGATAATCGCCAGAAGCGCCATGGAACGCAGACCACCCATAGACGCGGTTATCATGCCGCCAAATCCGATCAGTGTGGTCAGCGTAGTCAACACGGCAGCACGCCCTGTTGTCTGCATTATTTCTGCAATATTGGCACTAGTGCCCTCTTGTACAAAACGGTGAAAAATGTGGATGCCATTGTCAACTGATATCCCGACTAATGAAGGTAATATTACCATATTCATAATCGAAAGGGGCGGGCCAAAAGCACCCATAATACCCAGCGTAACACCGATGCCGATTAAAGGTGGAACAAGGACAACCAATGTACCTTCCACGCTTTTGATAAAGATAAAAATCATCAGCGCTGTCGTCAAGGTCACGAGAGCTATTGCTTTTACAGCGTCCGCCTTCATCATGACCAACATTTCGACCAGTATAAAACTTTGCGATGCGCTATAATAGGTTTCCCCGGCTATATCGAATTTGGCGACATCTTCGTAAAATTGTTTGGCCAGGCGGGCATCATCCATATTCACGGCATTGTTGACATATATGAGGTAGCCCGTCTCGGCTCCGCTACCCAAAAAACTACGTCTTAGCGCAGTTGGCAGATCCGAGATGTTCAGTGCGTCAATAGATAAATAAGGTTGTCCCGCTTTGTAGGCTTCGGGATCCAGGCCTTGTAAACCATCTGCGCGTTTTTTCAATCGGCGGATAACTTCCAGCCTTTGCTTTTGACTGTTCTGGTCAGGCACAAAATCCAAAATACTGGAGATGTTTTTAATTGTTGGTGTTTGCGTGTCTGTCTGGATTTTATTTTTGAAGTATTGATCAATTGCGACGAGTTCTTCTTGAGTTTCGACGACAATAATAGCTCTGGAATTACTGCTTTTAACAACCTGCTTAACAGCAGCGCGAGCCTGGACGTGTTTCGCGGGCATGCGGGCTTCAAGTTTTTTCAAGTTAGATTCAAAACGCATTTGCGGCGCAAAAAATACCGCAAATAGACATAAGAAAATACTACCAATTATGATGGTTCGCTGCACGGTAAGCGGCTTTGGTAATGCCGGTAAATTCGCCCCTAGGGCACGAGGTTTTGCCGGACGATTAGATTGCCAGCCTAATCTTTCCATGACCACGAATAGTGCGGGTAGAACAGAATACATGGCCGTAAAGGTTAGAAGTATACCCGCGCCAGCAATAAATCCAAATTCCGTAAAGGCGCGGAACTCTGTTAAGGTCAAGGAGAAAAACCCGGCGGAGGTTGTCAATGCTGCTATCAAGGAGGCATGGCCCGTTTCGCATATGAGCACATGGATACTGGCCTCGACGCTTTCGCCCTGACGTCTCTCCTCAATAAAACGGCTAGTATTATGAATGCCAAAATCAATGCCCAATCCAAACAGGATGAGGATAAGGAAGGCCGTAATCAGATTTAACCCGCCAACCGTCATAGTTGTCAGGCCCAATGTCCAGACAATACCTATGATAAGCGGGATGAAAATGGCAGGGACAATAATAATGCTGCGATAGAACCAAGCTATCAAAATCGCAATCAGAGCCATTGCGCTAAATAAGCCGGTTTTCAGGTCTTTAATTATGGAACTGAACTGGCGCACCTGGCTGGCGATACGTCCGGATACTCCGGCTTTAATATCCGGATTATCAGTCTTTCCCACCAACGTATTCACGACGTGTTGCGCATCGCCGACCATACGTTTAGAATCTACCAATGAACTAAGGTCCGACTTTGGCCAAACGATTAAAACGGCCGTTAACCCGTCTTCAGATACGAAATTTTGTCGCGTGCGCTGCGGGGCATTGAGATCTCCGAATATGGTATCCAGTCGGTCACGATCCAACTCGGTGTTGGAATTACCGGATAGATTGTCACCTCGCAAAGTCACATTTGCTTCCACACCGATTGCGGCGGAAACTTCCTTGGCGATTAATATTGGATAGGCCTTGTTGACATCGCGCTCAAGTTCCAGAAGTTCCGGGACGCTCATTAGCAATAATTTATGCTGGGACAGAACTTCAATATCTTCAAAATATTGACTGGTTCCCACCCAATCATAGCTATCAATAAATGTTTTGGCGTTTTGGATAAAACCAAGAGATGTCTCAGAATCATCTGATTGAACGACGATTTGTATGGAAGCAAAACTACCGGTTTTTTTAAGCGCCCTATTCAAAGTCTGTACGCTCTTCGCACCTTCGGGCATAAGCGCGTCAATATTGGTTGATATATTTATTGTCGCGGCTTTGGTCAGGGCAAAGCCGGTCAAAACTACCGCTGCCATCAAGATGACAAGGGCATGACGGGTGACAATACCTGCCCAGGTATTAGCGGCGGATGTGACAAAGGCACCGATCATTCGCCAACCGCTTCAGTTTTTGTGCGCCCACCCGTCTCTGATGTCAGAATAAATACCGCGAGGTAAACGATCTGGGTCATGGCTGTTGCAGCAACCAGCATAGCCGTCACATCTGCCGCCGCACCATGCGCGAAACCAACCAGGGACAGACCAACACCGAGAAAAATAAAATCAGCATTTGGCAAGCCCGGAATGCGTTTGACCAAGATTTGTACAGTGAGTAATAAAAGCCAGGTTTGAATCGTCTCACGCGGCATTGCACTGGCCCATTGTGCGACTTGTAAGGTGGAAATTGCCAAGATTTTACCACAGTGCAACAGACCGATTTGAAGAAGCTTGGCGAGGGGAAGCGAAGTTATCTTCTTAAAAAACACAAATGTAAAACCATATAAACCGAGGCAAATGAAAGCAAAGAGCCCCACCAATAAAGGAGCTAAATTCCAGATTTTCAGCAATACATCTGCCCGGCCAAACAGCAAAACGATAGCAACCAGAACAATCGTCCATGTATTGGAAATCAGTGCCGAAACCAGATTATTATCTTTTATGGCAATTAGGGCTTTGCGGTGATTATAGGTGGTAATGGCCGCCAACTTGTCGCATAAATAGGCCTCGCCAGCATAACTGATTACGGCTTCATTATAAACGCGTTTACGGTTTAATACCCTCAGACCGCCCGGCACTGCATGTCCTGTAATTAACCTATAGCTTTGTCCTTCAAAAAACGGCGGCACAATGAATATGACAATGGATAATATATAAAACCAAGGTGATGTCGGTAACGCAGCCAGGATGTCACCCCAGCCAAAACGGGTAAGCCGTAAGCCCAGATAGACCGCAACAGCAATAAGAACGCCTCGTTTACTCCAGATAATGCGCTTCGGCCAAGGTTTGGTTTTTGCCCGCAGATTTAGCCAACATGAGATATGCGAGATGTGGTCTTTTATTTTTATGTACGAAGCGCTGGCCAACCCAATTACCCTGTCAAAGCCAATTCCGTCCTCGGTACCTTTGCAATCACTTCTTGGTATTGTTGCAGTAAAGCCTGCATAATCTGGTGCCATTGATAGTCGGCGCTGGCTTTACGGGCGGCTTGCCCCATACGGTTGCGCAGTTTTTCATCACGGCACAATATAGCAGTTTTTTTGGCCCAATCGGGATTGTCCGCCGTATCTATCAGCCATCCGGTTTTGCCGTGTTGCACCAAATCATTGCTTCCTGTTGCTTGCAGACATATTGTCGGCAAACCTGATGCCATGGCTTCGAGGGTCACATTGCCAAAGGTTTCTGTCTGGCTCGGATTGATAAATACATCACAAGAAGCATAGGCGCGTTGCAATTCATGTGCGGTGACATGTCCTGTCATAACTGCTTCTGGCAAGCGGCGCTTAATTGCTTTGTGCTCAGGCCCGTCACCAACAATCAACGCTTTAACAGGTAAGCCTTGATCCGTTAACGTGGAAACGAGATCGGCATATTCACTCAACCCTTTTTCACGTACTAGCCGCCCAACAAATCCAAGCGCTACATCAGTATCTCTTATGCCAAGACTGTTGCGCCATTCCATGTCGCGATGTTTGGGATGAAAGCGTTCCCGATCGATGCCGCGGCTCCAAATACGAAGATTGCCATTGACTATATTTTGGTCTTCAAGTGCTTCTCCGACAGATTTGCTTGGAGCATATACATGGGCACAGCGGGCGTAAAATTGTTCCATTAATCTTTGGCAATAAGGTTCAATCCATCCCAATTTATAATATTTGAAATATGTATCAAAGCGTGTGTGAAATGATGCGACCACTGGGATATTATTGTTTTCAGCAAATTTCAGCGCTGAATGTCCAAGCACATCCGGTGCAGAAAGATGGATAAGCGTGGGATTGAAGCGAGCAATGCGGCGTTTTAATTTTCCAGATAACCCAAATCCGATACGGTATTCGCCGCGCCCGGGTATTGGTATTGACGGAACAGAAATCAGTGTACCAGATGGCTCAAAGGCGGGCGTTGCGGAGGTAGGCGAAAACACGAGGACTTCAATGCCTTGGTTCTCTAAGAAAGCCACAAGTCGGTTTAGTGCTTTATTGGCACCGTCAGCCTGGTAATTATAATTGCCGGAAAATAATGCTACGCGCAGTCCAAGTTCTACCACAACGTCCCCATAGTGACCCGTTCAAACCAAGTTTTCAATCCTGTGTTTGGGAACCTTTTATGGTCCGCCTTATCACTCCCCAGCAGAGACTGCCTTGTAGTTTGGAAACGGGTCTTTGACAAACTACACCTTACCCATTATCACAAAACTCTATTTTCCGCAAGGTTGAGTTAGTGCATAGCATTTACTGGCCTGACGAAAGAAGGGTGCTGCATGACAGAAGAGTTGACCCTGTGCGACTTAACACAATCCTATTCGGCATCCGGTGGTGGTATTCGTTCCTATATTACGGCAAAGCGCGCCTTTTTGGATGCGCATACACCGCACCGCCATGTTCTGATTATTCCTGGTGCGCGAAATAAAATCAGTCATGATGGTCGCCACACTACTATCGAGATTGCGTCGCCCAAAGTTCCAGGTAGTCCGAATTACAGGTTACTGCTACGCTCTCGGGAGGTTATCAAGGCATTGCGCGATATCAGGCCGAGAACCATAGAATGCCTAGACGCATATAATTTGCCCTGGGCTGCTATTGCCTATCAGCGCAAAATGCCTGACGCCACCCTTATTGCTGGTTATCGAACCGACTTTCCCACCGTTTATGTGGAAGCCATATTTGGGAAGTTTCTCGGGCCCTGGGCGGGTGGCCGCCTCAAAAACCGCGCCTACAAATATGCGGGCAAGCTGTATAGTAAATTTGACGGGGTTTATGCGCTGGAAGCAACAATGGCTCAACATCTTTGTGGACTTGGTGTAGCGGATGTTGACGTTTTACCTCTAGGTACGGATATAGAAACTTTTCATCCGAACAAACGAGATCCGGCATGGCGTGCTGAACTGAGCGCCGGAAAAAAGGACCCGATACTGGTTTATGCCGGACGTTTGGATAAAGAAAAACAAGCTGATATAGTTGTTGAGGCGTTTTTGAAATTACCAAAGGACATGAATGCGTCACTGGTCATGTTGGGGGACGGTAAATTAAAACATAAACTCATTGAGCGGACCAAAAACCGCGCAGTTTTTTTTCCTGGCTATGTATCGGACCGTGCTGAATTAGCCAAAATCCTGGCTTCCAGTGATATATATGTATCCGCTATGGCGTTTGAAACTTTCGGCATTTCAATAATTGAAGCGCAAGCGGCTGGCTTGCCAGTTGTCGGCGTGAACGCCGGCGCAATGCCTGCGCGTGTTCCGCCGCAGCTAGGACGACTTGGGCCAGTAGGCGACGCGGCGGCAATGGCTGATAATATCGCTTTGCTTTGGGAGTCAAAGCAAATCAAACAAATGGCCATTGATGCTCGTACCCATGTCATAGATAATTTTTCCTGGCAGAAAACTTTCGAGCGTTTATTCGGGCATATTTACCCAAAGGCCATGAGGAAAAGACCATATGTGAAGGAAAGTCAGATGATTTTGGCAAAGCGCACTATGCGTTAGGGCATTGTCTGGAAAAGTCCAAAATTTTTAAGATATGTTTTCCCTGCTCTTTGATTATAATTCCCTGTTATCCAAATAAATTTCCCTGTTAATTTTTTAGGGAATTTCGTATAAAACGCAGTGTTTTCATGGGGTTGTGGTCGTGTAAACTCGATTTTGGGGCTAAAAAAGCAAATTTTTCCTGTAAATTCCCTGTTAAACAGGGAAAATGGGCAGATACGGTTTCGGTCATGACTACGTCCACCTCCAGTCCCTTCTGGTACAAACCTACTGACATATATAACTCAAAATAAATGCCCTTACTCTGAAGCTGCAAATCCACACTGTCTCTGCTCCATAGTAATTTGCTTTGTAAGGCGGACCGCGTTCTGTGCGTAGGCTTCTGTAACCGAGCCTTCATTCACGACTTTGCCGCGTAATGCACTCACGTCTTCGCAGAGGTGAAATACAAGTGTGTACGCAGATTTCTCGGTGCCGTCTTTCGGAGCAATCCAATAGACCACATCCCGGCCGTTTGGATTATCAGCATCCTTGGTTGCCGCTGCCACCGTTTCTGAATCCTTGGCAATGTCCTGCGCTTGAGCGGCAACTTCTGGTGAACAAGCCGTCGTGGGCTCATTGGCCTTGATCTGGGCAGCGCATGTATTCATGTCCACCGTATATTGCTCGGTCGACGGCGGACTGAAGTCAACCCCGATAACCGTGGCAAGTGCAGCCAAGGCAAGCCCAACGCCACCTGCAATTTTTTTATTCTTCGGATCCATGTCTTTGTCCATGAAAATCAAAGCGAGGAGAGGGAGAAAAGCAATCACCGTGATAATTGCGCCGAGTTGGTTTTGGACAAAGAATTTAAATTTTTCAGCCTTACTTGCTGGATCATGCTTATTAGCAGCCTTCCACATCAGACTGCCAGCAACTGCGAAGATTGCGATCCCAACCAATAGACCGATCAGTAGCGCAAGGTTTCCCTCGTCGAACTTATTTTTAAGGAGCAGAACAATCCCTGCGGCCTCCGTGCCGATAGCAATGAACCATGAGAGTGCCGCAAAAATGCGCAGTTTTTTGGCGGAAGATTTTTGATTTTGCGACGCCTGCCAAGCTTTGGTGACGTCCGTTTCTGCTGTTGGTTTGTTATCGGTCATGTTCATATCCCTCTATATCGACACTTCTGCACGATCCGTTGAAATAAACCCTACTCCGTATCGTGCATCACCTATTTAACCTATTTATCGGAAAATACAACGCAATCTATAAAGTCGATTTGAAAATCAATCATGATCAATTATGTCGGTGAATCTGTGTGAGTTAGTAGGGGAATTCAGCTCTCATAATGACGTTTATAAACGTATCACATATATTATATGCCGATTGCTCAAAGTGTTTGGCCATCGTCTATTGTGAACACGGAGCCGGTAACTGCTGCGCTGATATCTGAGCACAGATACAGCAACATTGCATCAAGGGCGCTAATATCCATCAAGGTTGGCGCGGGAAACCGTTCAGAATATTTTCCCCGGCTTTGGTTTTCCAAATGTCTTCCGTCATATCAGTCAAGATATACCCCGGGGCAATAATGTTGACGTTGACACCTCTGTCCGCCCAGTCTTTTGCAACTGCCCGGCCGATTTTCGTGCTTGCGGCTTTTGTTGAACTGTAGGCAGCTGCGCCGGTCGGCGCATTTTCGGCGGTGACAGACGAGACGATGACAACACGGCCTCGGCCATTTTCAACAGGCCCGGATGCCGTCATGCGCCGGACACCTTCTCGTATCGTTCAAAACACCCCGCGCAAATTCACAGAAACGATTTTATCTAAGTCATCCACGTCCATGTGCAAAGAGCTACCCGGAATGCTGATGTCCGCATTTGAAACGATACTATCGACCACGCCGAACTTTGCTTCGGCAGCGTCATACGCTGCCTTGGTGGACATCTCGTCCGTGACATCCATTGTTACGGCGAGGGCTTGCCCGCCCTTGCGTTCTATGTCGTTTTGCAGAGCCTCAAGCAAAGAGGCCCGTCGGGCCGCCAATACGACATTCGCGCCGCATTCTGATAAAATTTGCGCAAACCGTTTGCCAATGCCAGACGAAGCGCCTGTGATAAGAACTGTGCGGCCTGACAAATCAAATTGGTAGCCTTGTATGAGAGGTTTAGCCATCAAGTTTAACGCCCATATTTTTTGCAGCCAGCGCTACGAACTTATCCGTTTGTCCGAACGCTGATGCCATTTCTGTTTGCCCATCCATATTGCTGATTGCCGCCCAGTTATTTGCTATATCATCGACACCAAGTTTCACACCCTTTACAAAATGCCCGACCGTTTCATGAATGCGGATAATCGAAAAGCAGCCGGCACCCGCACCGAGGATTGTTTTGGACGGCGCGTTTTTGCTGACCAAATATAACGCACCAGGCGTAACTAATTCTGGCCCCATGAGGTTTGCCACTGTCTGACGTCAGCACCTATGGCACAGATTTAAGTCTGGGCTAAGAGAGAGTTCTTGTTCATCATCATCTTAGGAGTAAATGATGAGACAGAAACAAACAGGGCGTTCATCGGAACGCATCATTAAAGACATCAAACGCAAGACCCGCCGCCAATATAGCGCCGAGGAGAAGATCCGCATCGTGCTAGATGGTTTGCGCGGTGAGGACAGCATTGCGGAGCTTTGCCGCCGTGAAGGTATCTCGCAGGGAATATACTATAAATGGTCGAAGAACTTTATGGAGGCAGGCAAGAAGCGTCTAGCGGGCGACATTGTACGTCAAGCCAACAGCAGCGAAGTCACACTTTTTACTGAGATTGAACCCGTCTTTGAGAGAATTACTGATCTGAAAGTATTTGCAAAAAAATTGGCAGGCAGTCAAAAGGGTCGATTGCGGTTTGCGATGACGCCAGCTTTCGGTTTAGAAGTTGCCCCCAAAGCTCTTGCTGAGTTTTCTAAACTACATACGGATGTTACGATTGAGGTTGAAACATTACACGCATCAGAGGTTATCAAGGCTCTGCAAGACAACACGATTGATACCGGGTTGATTTTTGATGCACCTTATGCGCCGGGGATAGATTCGAAGATAATAGGCAGAACGGATTTTGTCTGTGTTGCACCCATCGATCTGAAACTACCTGCGTCGATAAATTGAGGCTTGAGGATCTAAAGGGCTATCCACTAATTACGCTAAATGAGAAAAGCATATTAGGGCGGTTGTTGGCGGCACAATTGCTAGAAGCTTTTGAGGGGGATGTTGATTCTCGGATAATTGTTAAAACATATCATATTGCAAAGCGCCTTGTGCAGCAAAATGCTGGAATAGCCATCATTGATAAAATTACTGCGTTTTCTGAAAATACTGCCAATTTACAATTTAGAGAAATGGCGAATAAAGTAGATATTAGTATTGGGTTGGTTTCACGTTTGAATGAGCCACTAAGTGGGTTCAGAAGAGATTTTGTGCATGTCTTAAGTGTGCAAATGGAACGATATTTGCAAAGCGTGGAGCTATCTTTCCTATAAATAAAATTTAAACAGTTTGTATGATGTGCCCCTAGCTTTGTAGACACTTTGTTACTTCATTTTGTTGCCATCTCAAATTCCAACTAGGTTTTCATATTATGTTGACAGACGGAATACGAACATTCGTTTTACAGTAGAGTGATGCATCGACAATCAATACCTTCAACAGAAACTGAGTTAGGCTAGAACATTGCAGTGTGTTAACTCAAACTTCTTTATCAAGGGCGTAGCCTGCACTTCTTATTGTGCGGATTAAATCTGTTTTGCCACCTGTGTTAAGCGCTTTTCTGAGGCGGCCTATGTGGACGTCGACCGTGCGTTCATCCACATAGATATCTGTGCCCCAGACATTATCGAGAAGTCCAGTGCGACTCCAAACCTTTTGTGGGCGTTCTAGGAATGTTTTGAGAAGTTTAAATTCTGTGGGACCGAGTTTGATGTTTTGCCCATCGCGGCTGACGCGGTAGGTCTCCGTATTCATGGCGATACCTGCATATGCAAGTTCGGTATTGCCAATACCGGCTTTGCGTAAATTAGCTTTGATGCGGGCGATAAGTTCTTTGATAGAATGTGGTTTTACAACATAATCATCGGCTCCAACACCCAGACCGCGCACTTTATCATCTTCGGTACCACGCGCCGTCAGCATAATGACAGGGATGGTTTTCATGTCAGGATTGGCTTTTATTTGACGGCAAACTTCTATGCCGGACATGTCGGGCAACATCCAATCAAGTAAAATAAGATCAG
>Ga0209345_10002265_pt1 | contig 21455 bp, 22 predicted proteins | sample Cruoilmetagenom7_FD_187294 | JGI IMG/M metagenome (GOLD analysis project Ga0209345, IMG submission 187294) | Oil polluted marine microbial communities from Coal Oil Point, Santa Barbara, California, USA - Sample 7 (SPAdes) (version 2) | ecosystem: Environmental > Aquatic > Marine > Oil seeps ... | reverse complement strand
AATTGATTAAAGAGGAAAGCATTGTTCTTATAATCAATGCTGAAGCTGTGATTACAGTTGCTGCTGAGTTGGATTTGACGAGTAAGCTCACTGACAGACTTAACCAAAAAACCAAATAATTTGTTGGGACGGTAGACGAAATATGCCTAGCTATTCTCTTAGTCAAATCGCGTCCCATATTGGGGCCGAATTGCAAGGAGATGGTAATCATCAGATTACCGGCCTAAATACATTGCAGGAAGCGGGCCCAGCAGAACTTTCATTTCTGGCGAATCAGTCTTATCGGCACTTTCTTGCGGAAACTAGTGCTGGTACTGTCATCATAAAAGAGAGCGAACTGGCGAGATATGCTGGCAATGCTCTGGTGATGGATAACCCGTATCTTGGTTATGCTCTAGCTTCTTCCCTGTTTGATAGCACACCGGTTATTGAGTCTGGAATAGATACCTCTGCTGTTGTTGCTGCATCAGCTAAAATTGCCAGCACAGCGGCCATTGGTCCTAATGCAGTTGTGGGAGAAGGGGTGATAATTGATGAGCATAGTCAAGTGGGTGCCGGTACAGTAATAGGTGATGGCAGTATTATTGGTAACCATTGTCGTATTGCTGCAAATGTTAGTATTTATCACGGTGTCAGTATCGGTGATTATACCATTATCCATAGTGGTGCCGTGATTGGTGGTGATGGTTTTGGTTTTGCCCATAATCAGCATCACTGGGTGAAAATATACCAATTAGGCGGTGTTGTGATCGGTGACCGAGTAGAAGTTGGGGCCTGTACTACAATAGATCGTGGTGCACTGGGTGATACTGTTATCGAAGACGGGGTTATCCTCGATAACCATGTACAAATTGCTCATAATGTACATATCGGAGAAAATACAGCAATGGCAGGATGCTCTGGTATATCGGGAAGTACTGTTGTCGGTAAAAATTGTATTTTTGCTGGCCGATCTGGCGTCGTAGGCCATATCACAATATGCGATGGTGTTCAGATAACAGGCGGCACTATTATTACTAAATCATTGGATCAACCGGGTTCTTATTCTTCGGGAACTGCATTTAGCAAAACCGGGGAATGGAGAAAAAATGCTGTTCGTTTTAACCAGCTAGATGATTTGTCCCGGCGGATCAAACAGCTTGAGAAAAAATTATAATTATTTTGCCTTCTTGCACCTTTAATTATGGCACCTTTAATTGTTGCAACTTTGCTGAGGCTTGAGAAAATTTGATGGATATTAACGATATAAAACAACGCTTGCCCCATCGTTATCCCTTTCTATTGGTAGACAGGGTGGTTGAACTTGAGGAGGGTAAACGTATTCTGGCGTATAAAAACATCACTGCCAACGAAGAAGTTTTTAACGGTCATTTTCCCAATACACCTATTTTCCCCGGGGTAATGATTATTGAAGCCATGGCCCAGGCAGCTGGTGTGCTTGGTTTTGTGACGGCAGATAAATATGCAGATGATGATGTGCTTTATCTTTTTGCTGGCGTTGATGGCGTGCGTTTCAAACGTCAGGTTATTCCGGGTGATCGGCTGATGTTGGAGGCGCGGGTAGATTCGGTTAAACGTACGATATGGCGGTTTAAGTGCCGCGCTACTGTCGATGACGAGTTGACCTGTGAAGCAACTATTCTCTGTGCTTTAAAGGCGGTTTAACATCTATGTCGTTGATTGATCCCCGAGCAATTATTGATCCTTCCGCTGAGTTGGATGAAGGTGTTGAAGTTGGCCCCTGGACCATGATTGGGGCCAATGTAAAAATTGGTTCCGGCACGGTAATAAACTCCCATGTGGTAGTAAAAGGGCCTACTACTATTGGTAAAAATAATCATATTTTTCAGTTTTCTACCATTGGTGAAGACACCCCAGATATGAAGTACGGTGGAGAGCCTACCCGCCTAGAAATCGGTGATAATAATATTTTTCGAGAGGGTGTGACAGTTCACCGCGGTACCGTGCAAGATCGAGGCCTTACCTCAATTGGTAGTGATAATTTGATGATGGCCTACGTTCATATTGGTCATGATTGCACTGTGGGTAGTAATTGTATTCTGGTAAACAATGCCTCCCTAGCTGGCCACGTATCTCTGGGTGATTGGTCAATTTTGTCTGGTTATGTACTGGTACATCAGTTTGTTTCTATCGGTTCCCATACATTGATCGGTCCCGCTGCATTTTTACCGCAAGATGTTCCAGCTTATGTCATGGCATTTGGTTCACCGGCACAACCAAAGACTATTAATTCAGAAGGTTTAAAGCGAAGGGGCTTTTCCAAGGAAGCTATTTCAGCTATTAAGCAGGGATATAAAATTTTGTATCGCCAGGGGTTATCCCTTGATGATGCTTTAGAAAAACTGGATGCTCTCGCCCTAGAACATCCCGAAGTTCTACCGTTAATTGATTCGGTTAGAGCTTCATCTCGCGGTATTATTCGTTAAGCCGTGGCTATTCAAAACAATATCCAAAACAACACCTAAGGCAATGTCTAAACCCTACAAAATAGGTGTGGTTGCAGGGGAAGCCTCCGGTGACCAGTTAGGTGCTGGATTAATTAAGGGACTTAAACTCCATTACCCAGATGCTATTTTTGAAGGCCTTGGTGGTCCTAAAATGCTGGCTGAAGGGTTTCAAACATTATTTCCGATGGATCGCCTCTCAGTTATGGGTTTGGTGGAGCCGCTCAAGCGGTTGCCTGAGCTGATACATATTCGAAGAACCCTGTTCAAACACTTTTCTGACAATGAATTTGATCTTGTTGTGGGCATTGATTCTCCGGATTTTAATCTGGGCCTGGAACAAAAGCTCCGTAAAAAAGGTATTAAGACAGCCCACTATGTAAGCCCCTCGGTATGGGCATGGCGTCAGGGGCGAGTAAAGAAAATAGCTCGCGCGGTAGACTTGATGTTGACGCTATTACCTTTTGAAGAGGCGTTTTATCAAAAACACAAGATACCTGTGGTCTGTGTTGGTCACCCTCTAGCAGAAGAGCTCCCTCTACAAACAGACACTTCTGCTGCAAGAAAACAGTTGGGGATTATTACAGAAGGGCCTGTGCTCACAGTTATGCCGGGAAGTAGAGCTTCAGAAGTGGACAAGTTGGGTCAATTATTTTTGGATACAGCCCAATGTTGCCAGAAAAAAGTACCAGAACTACAACTGATTATTCCCGCTGCTAGCCTGGAGCGAAGGATACAGCTTGAAGAAATTATCAACGGTTATCCTTCTTTATCTTGCACGCTTCTCGATGGACAATCACTTACCGCCATGGCTGCAGCAGATGTTGTATTACTTTCATCAGGTACGTCAGCACTGGAGGCGATGTTACTCAAAAAACCCATGGTAGTGAGTTATCGTTTGGGCAAATTAACCTTCGCGCTGATATCTAGAATGGTTAAAGTGTCCTATGTTGCACTGCCTAATTTATTGGTGGATGAGCCCCTTGTTCCTGAATTATTAGAGGACAAAGCGACTGTAGAAAACCTCAGCGAAGCGGTATTAAATTTTTTCCAGCAGCCTGAGCAAGTGGCTAAATTACAAGAACGCTTTACTGCTATTCACAAATCCTTGCAGCATGGTGGTAGCGAGACCGCAGCCAAAGCGCTGGTGCAATTAATTGAAGCTAAGTAGTTGGATAGGGAAATTGGGGTAGGTAAAGAAAGGTAAAATTCTTTAATAGTAGGGATAGTAATTATAGGATGAGCTCAAATAAACCACCGTTTGTATTAAATTATCAAGGTAGCCTTCTTGCTGGTGTGGATGAAGTAGGGCGAGGCCCCTTGGCTGGTGACGTGGTCACTGCGGCAGTTATTTTAGATCCAAGAAAACCTATCATAGGTCTTTCCGACTCCAAAAAGCTCACAGATAAACGACGCCAATTATTGGCTTTTGAAATCAGGAAAAAAGCAATGTGTTGGCATATTGCACGTTCTACTGTGGCAGAAATAGATAGCTACAATATTTTGCAGGCAACTATGATGGCAATGGTTCGTTCAGTAGATGGCCTGGATATTTGCCCTGAGTATGTTGCTGTGGATGGCAACCGTATGCCACCCTGGAACTATAATGGTGAAACTGTGGTTAAAGGCGATGATAAGGTGCCGGCCATCAGTGCTGCATCTATTTTGGCAAAAGTATGCCGAGACGGCGAAATGATCGCTTTTGACGATGAATACCCAGGCTATGGGTTTGCCGCCCATAAAGGCTACGGAACCAAACAACATATGAAGGCCATTCAACAATTGGGGCCTAGCCCCATACACCGACAAAGCTTTGAGCCAGTAAAGAGCATACTTAGGGCAACATAATTGTCTATGACCTTAAATTGACTGTAACCTAAAACTATCTCTGACTTAAAATTGTCTGTGATCATATAAAGAGCCCCATGACCGAAACCGTTATTACAGAGCCTTCTATAACCGAGACTTCTATTGAGAAAGCGCTTGCTAAGCAAGTAGCATTTATCCACTTGCGCTTACACAGTGAGTATTCCCTGGTAGATGGTTTGGTGCGAATAAAACCACTGGTTCAACGTGTGGCCACAATGAATATGCCCGCAGTTGCACTTACGGATGTGTGCAACCTGTTTAGCTTAGTAAAATTTTATAAAGCTGCTCAGGGTGCAGGACTTAAACCTATTTGCGGTGCTGATTTTCAAGTTCAGAATTCTATTGCTGATGGAACACCTTACGGTGTGACGTTGCTGGTAGTTAACCAACAGGGCTATCGCAATCTTACCCAGCTAATTTCCCGAGCCTACCAAGAGGGGCAAGTACAGGGAAAACCTTTTTTACAAAGAGAGTGGATTAATGAGTTGTCAGAAGGGTTGATTGTACTCTGTGGTCGCAACAGTGATGTAGGACAGTCATTGACCTCAGGTAAACCAGAACTGGCCATAGAACTTTTAGATAGTTGGTTAAATCACTTTTCTGATCATTTTTATTTTGAGCTGACCCGTACAGGGCGTGTGGAGGAAGAGCAGTTTATCCATGCGGCAGTAAAACTGGCTATGTTATCTAATTGTCCGGTTGTGGCCACTAATGATGTGCGTTTTCTCGATGCTGAGCAATTTGATGCCCATGAGGCAAGGGTATGTATTGGTGAGGGACGGGTGCTGGATGATCCTCGTCGAGAACGCCGTTACAGTGAGCAGCAATACTTACGCTCACCTGCTGAAATGATGGAATTATTCAGTGATATTCCTGAAGCACTTGAAAATACCATTGAAATTTCCTACCGATGTAATCTCGATTTAAAACTGGGTGAGTGCTTTCTTCCCGAGTATCCCATTCCAGAAGGAATGACCACGGAGAGTTTCTTCGAGAAACTCTCTTATGAAGGCCTTGATCAGCGGTTGGAAAAAATTCTTGATAAAGATATAGCTGACTATCAGGACCAGAAGCAAGTGTATTTGGACCGCTTAAGGTTCGAACTGGATATTATTATCCAAATGGGATTTCCCGGTTATTTTTTAATCGTAATGGATTTTATCCGTTGGGCTAAAGAAAACGATATTCCTGTGGGGCCTGGTCGTGGTTCTGGTGCAGGTTCTCTGGTTGCCTATGTGCAGGGTATCACCGACCTTGACCCTCTAGAATATGATCTGCTGTTTGAACGCTTTCTCAACCCTGAACGTGTTTCCATGCCAGACTTTGATATTGATTTCTGCATGGATAACCGCGACAGAGTTATTTCCTACGTGGCAGATCGCTACGGCCGAGATGCTGTTTCTCAAATTATTACCTTCGGTACCATGGCTGCCAAAGCCGTAGTACGTGATGTGGCACGAGTACAGGGTAAAGCCTACGGTTTGGCAGACAAACTGTCGAAAATGATCCCCCCTGATATTGGTATGACCCTTGAGAAAGCATTAGCGCAAGAAGAAGCACTTAAGGAGTTTTTAGACAACGATGAAGAGGCCCAGGAAATCTGGGGGATGGCGCTTCAGCTAGAAGGCGTTACCCGGAATGTGGGAAAGCACGCTGGGGGCGTAGTGATCGCACCCACTAAATTGACAGACTTTTCACCGCTATATTGCGATGAAGTAGGTGAGGGATTAGTTACTCAATTCGATAAGGATGATGTGGAGCAGGCTGGCTTGGTCAAATTTGACTTCCTGGGTTTGCGCACTCTGACAATTATCGACTGGGCGGTAAAAATGGTGAACAAGCGGCTACAGAAAGCTGCTGAGAAAACCATGTCCATTGAGGCTATACCTCTTGATGATCCTGCGACCTATAGTTTGATGCAACGGGCCGAAACGACAGCGGTTTTCCAGCTTGAATCCCGTGGTATGAAGGATCTGATCAAACGGGTAGAGCCCAACTGCTTTGAAGATATTGTGGCATTAGTAGCCCTGTTCCGCCCTGGGCCTCTTCAGTCCGGGATGGTAGACGACTTTATTAATCGTAAGCATGGTCGGGCTGAAGTCGCTTACCCAGACGCCAAATTTCAACATGAAAGTCTGAAGCCAGTATTAGAGCCGACCTATGGTGTTATCGTCTATCAGGAACAGGTGATGCAGATTGCTCAGGTCCTGGCTGGTTATACCCTCGGCGGTGCAGACATGTTGCGTCGCGCCATGGGTAAGAAAAAGCCAGAAGAAATGGCTAAACAGCGTGAAATTTTCCAAGACGGTGCAAAAAACCAAGGCATTGATCCAGGGTTAGCCATTAAAATCTTTGATCTGGTGGAAAAGTTTGCCGGCTACGGTTTTAACAAATCACACTCTGCTGCTTACGCGTTACTTGCGTATCAAACTGCTTGGTTAAAAGCTCATTATCCTGCTGAGTTTATGGCGGCGGTATTGTCTGCAGATATGCAGAATACGGATAAGGTTGTAACCCTTATTGATGAGTGCAGCACAATGAATTTGCCACTATTGCCACCCGATGTGAACCGTGGTGAATTCTCTTTTACAGTTTCAGAACAGGGTGAAGTGATTTATGGTCTTGGTGCCATTAAAGGCCTGGGCGAAGGCCCGGTTGAAGGTATTATCACCGCTAGGAACGAAGGCGGTGATTTCAAAGACCTGTTTGATTTTTGTGCCCGTATTGATGGCCGAAAAGTTAATAAGCGGGCATTGGATGCTCTGATTCGCTCTGGAGCCATGGATAACATTGGGCCAGAGGGTGAAATTGGTTATCGCCGGGCTGTTATGCTTGCTGCCATGGAAGAAGCGGTAAAAATGGCAGAGCAACATCTACAAAACACCCAAAGTGGTATGACGGATTTGTTTGGTGCGACACCCCAGGAAAGTGCTCCTGAGATTGGTTATCAGAGTTTTCGTGGCATCCGTTGTGGTACTTCCAAGGAAAGGCTTGGTGGTGAAAAAGACACCTTGGGGTTATATCTCACAGGTCACCCCATTGATGAGTATGGTGAAGAGCTGGCTCATTTTGTGGGGCACCGCATTGTGGATCTTAAGTCCGACAAAAAGAAGCAGCTGGTTGCTGGTTTGGTGGTGGGGTTGCGTGTGATTAAAACCCGCCGTGGTGACAATATGGCTATTGTTTCACTGGATGATAGAAGTGGTCGAATAGAAGTGGCGATATTTGCTGATGCGTTTAAAGAGTATCGTGACAAAATAGTTAAAGATGCATTATTGGTGATAGAGGGGCAGGTGTCCGAAGACGACTATACCGGCGGTCTTAAAATGCGAGCAGACCAGGTAAAAAACCTCTACGAAGCGCGAGTTAATTATCTTAAAGGCATTACTATTGCAGCTACTCAGGAAAGCCTGGATGGTCGAGGTATCGAACAGTTCTCGGATATTATGGCGCCTTACCAGCAGGGCACATGTCCAATTCGTGTTTGTTATAACAATGGTAGAGCACAGGCAGAGATCGCTTTGGGCGAACAGTGGCTGATGGCTCCAGAGGATGATTTGTTACATAAACTGCGAGAGATGTTTGGTAACGATAATGTCCATTTAAGGTTTTAGCGCTACATAAGTTTCTAGTGCTACTACGTATATGGTGCAAAAAGGTTTCTAGATATGGACGTTATGCAGAGCCTTTCCTAACTATCAATTACTCTATACTCTCAGTACAATTAGGGGCGTTTAATAGAGGCCCGTATTACCTAATACTTCTAGTATTAGTGTAGTGGCTTCTAATTGGCCATAAATACCACGGACAGCAAGGTACTATGAATTATCTGAATTACTTGGATTTTGAACACCCCATTGCCGAACTCGAAGCCAAGATTGAAGAGTTGCAACTGGTGGGCAACGATAATGAGCTCAACATCAGCGACGAAGTTACTAAACTTCGTGACAAGAGCCATAAGCTGACCGAAAAAATTTATTCAGATCTCAGTGCCTGGCAGGTCGTTCAGGTTGCAAGGCATCCCCAGCGCCCTTATGCAAAGGACTATATCAGCCGAATCTTCACAGATTTTGATGAGCTGCATGGTGATCGTCACTTTGGCGATGATAAGGCTATCATAGGCGGTGTGGCACGCCTTGGTGGTAAGCCAGTAATGGTGATTGGTGAAGAAAAAGGCCGAGGTGTGAACGAAAAGGTTTACCGTAATTTTGGTATGCCAAAGCCAGAAGGTTATCGTAAGGCTATGCGTCTGATGGAAATGGCCGAGCGTTTCAAAATGCCCGTACTTACTCTAATTGATACACCGGGAGCTTACCCAGGAATTGATTCAGAAGAGCGTGGTATCAGTGAAGCTATTGCACAAAATTTGGCGGTTATGTCTCGGTTGAGAACCCCTATGATCTGTACCGTAATTGGTGAGGGCAGCTCCGGCGGAGCACTAGCCATTGGTGTCGGTGACTATCTCAATATGCTGCAATATTCCACATACTTTGTGATCTCTCCAGAAGGTTGTGCCAATATTATTTGGAAGACGTCAGATAAAGCGCCTGATGCTGCAGAAGCGATGGGTGTAACATCTTCAATATTGCAAGATTTAGGCATTGTGGATGAAACCATACCCGAGCCTCTAGGTGGCGCGCACCGCGATATTGAAACCATGGCTGAAACTCTAAAGCAGCGTTTAATCGCCCAAGTTGATGATCTTCAGCAAATACCTCTAGATGAACTTCTTGAGAACCGTTATCAACGTTTGATGAGTTACGGGAATTCCTAGTTGTTTCTAGCGTCTATGTTGAATAGGCACAACTAGTTATGGTTCGACTCATCAAGCACAGATAGCACAATCAGTGTGCCTACTTCTGCATCTTTAAGTTTGATCGGGATACGTAACGGTATTTTCAGCCAGCCTGGTGTGATGGATGCAACTGAAGAGGGTGCATCGAGATCAAGAGCCGGGACACGGCATTGGGGTGTAATCACCAAGTCAGCGCCCAACTCCTCAAGTGCTCTATGGGAAAACTGATTAGCTTTGACCAAACGTCCGCGCCGATCAAAGGCGAGTAATCCTTCATTCTTCCAGCCATCAAACATGGTTTTGGTGGCTTCAATGACTTTCTCCCGGGCTCTGAAGTAATCGCTAGCCAAATTTGATTCAATCAAACGGGCGGCCATAATGGCGAAATCTAAGGCATTACTCTGGTAAGCATCCGTTAGTCCTGATAAATCAACCGCGCCAAGAATCATGCCGTCATGGGGGTCTCGAATCACATCGGCAGAGCAAGTCCAATGTTTAATCCCGGCACAAAAATGTTCTGCGCCGTACAGCTGAATGGGTTCAGCTGCCGCTAAAGCAGTACCAATGGCATTGGTGCCCGCTACTTCTTCGCTCCAGACACCTCCTTCGATGAGGTTAATATTGCCAGCGCTGGTTATTACATGTTCGTCTGCCCTGACATCAAGAATCTGTCCGCCGGCATCAGCAAGTAAAATCAGGCTGTCTGAGCGATACAAATGTTCTTCCGCTCGTTTTAATACTGGGCTTGCTGCATTGAGTAAATCAGAATGCAGAAAATGTGAGTATTCGAGTTGGCCTTTGTCAGAAATAATCGGTGCATGGCGCAGTTCAGGGTCAAGCTCAAACTGGTGGCAGCGTCGCCACGAATCTTCTACTACAGGGCGAATTAGATCGGTGGGGTAATCCTGATCAAGTACAAAGCGTTCCCATGCAGCCAGAAGCTGATTGTGTTGTAGAGGGTTACTCAGCATCTGAGTTCGAGCCATTAATTGTGCTGTAGTCAGAGCGGCCTGTTCGCGGGTATAAAAATGCCCGCTCTGGACAAAACCAGAAATCACACCAGGTTTTACAGCTACCACCTTGCCATTTTCTTGACGTGCTTCTACCAGATCGTCTGGTAGTCCATCCAGCACATGCATCGGGGCTTCAAATCCATTCGCAAAGCGGGAGATGTGGGGTGTACCAGTTTCCATATCATAAAAAGCTGGTTTGAACCCCAGCGCCTTATTGCCTTCACTAATGCCACCACTACCTCGAAAAATTTCATTTTCCTCCCGTAGCGAACTTGGCGTCAGCTGAGTTATGATTGCCGACTCCTGTGTTGCAATGGTCGGCGTTGCCATTATAGTTTTTGCAGACATCTACACCTCCTAGAGATATATCTTGTCAGTATTTTTTTCTTATTCCCTGCTTCCCTTAAAAAATTAATATTATTTACTAAAATTTTGCTTTGTAACGTCCTTTGTTTTGTCTCTTATATAAAGCTCCTTACAGAACTGGGCTGGAGCTTAAAACATAGTTTCATTAAGTATAGACCCCGATTTCATAGAATTTACACAAATTTGTAAATAATCAAATGGTTATAATGAGAGGGGATGGAAATCAAAAATGAGTTGATTCTCAGGTTTTATCTATGAACCAGCTGAAAACTTCTACAGTTAATGATGGTGTTATTTGGTCACATTTCACTTGTCTGCTCATTGTCATTTATATCGTTTATCAGTAACGTTGTTTTTTATTTATTGATAGCAGAGCCTCAATGTCATTCGATTCTGATTACCTTGCTCCTCATCTCCCTAAATTGCGCGAAGCCGGTCATTGTTATGTAAGTTATAGTGGTGGCTTGGATTCCCATGTATTACTCCATGCTTTGGTAAAATTGCTGGGTTCTAAATCACTTACTGCTATTCATGTTAATCACCAATTATCCTCCAATGCTGATAGTTGGCAGCAGCATTGTCAGGCTTGTTGTGATGATCTGGGTGTGCCAATGCTTATCGAAGCCGTCACTGTTGAAAATTGTGGCCAGGGCTTGGAGCAGGCAGCGCGGGAGGCGCGCTATACAGTTTTTGAGAAAATACTGAATGAAACGGATTTATTACTGTTGGCCCATCATGCAGATGATCAGGTGGAAACTGTGTTGTATCGCCTGTTGCGCGGTACCGGAACTAAAGGCTTAGCAGGTATTCCCATGAGCAGGCCTTTGGGGCTCGGTGAGATTTTAAGGCCTTTGTTGCCTTTTCCTCGAAAAGATCTTGAGGCCTATGCCGCTGTACAGGGTTTGCAATGGGTTGAGGACGAAAGTAACCAGGACACGACCTTTGATCGAAATTTTTTGCGCCAGAAAGTGGTGCCAGTATTGGCTGAACGTTGGCCTGATTATGCTGCCAGAGTTGCTCACAGTGCAGCGTTATGTGCAGAAACAGATCAATTGGCCATTATCCTTGCCGCCCAGGATTTAGCAGCAGTATATGAACGATCCGAGCGTATTGGTTGGAGTATAGCCCTTGAGCCATTTATGGCTTTGGATACATCTCGACAGGCCAATTTATTGCGGCATTGGGCGGGCCAACATCAATTACCGCAACCCGGCCACCGCATTGTTGAAACAGTACTTCATGAATTATTGCCTGCGCGTCAGGATGCAGAGCCATTAGTGAGCTGGGGTGGAGTACAGTTGCGTCGTTATCAAAAACATCTGCACCTGCTGCCAGAGGGTTTTGATTGTTCTGATGATTCCTCAGAAAATTTGGATGAAAAGTTGGAGTGGGACGCTAAAAGCAATCTGACCTTGCCCGATGGTAGTGAGTTTATCGCAACAATAGAGGAGGGTAATGGATTTAAGGTTCCACCGAAAGCTAGCGTCAGTATTCGTTTTCGTAGTGGCGGTGAACGCTGTAAACCAGCTGGCCGAAATGGTTCGAATACTTTGAAAAAACTATTTCAAGAGTATGGCCTTGAGCCCTGGTTACGTAACCGGGTTCCCCTTATCTATGTACAGGATCAGTTGGCAGCTGTGGGTGATTTATGGGTTTGTGATGAATTTGCCGTAGCCGAAGGTGAGCCGGGCGTTGTGTTGCAATGGCGCTTTCCTTAGTAACGTTAGCCCCAATAGCCTTAATACTAGTAGCAAATTGAGACACCAGTCGATTGGGGTACTTATCTATTGAGGCACTTATCCATTGATGTACTTAATTCGTTGAGACCATAGTCGCTTTCTGGTAGTCTGACATCCCATCTTCATGGAGATGGGCCTCACTTTGTTCCATAGCTAATTCTTGCTGTTGTAACATTCTATAAAGCCTTTACTTTCAAAGATATACCTGCCATTCGGCATGTGTAAAAATTGTATTCAATGTGTTCGGAAGGGTCTAAATGACACGTTATATTTTTGTTACAGGCGGTGTTGTGTCTTCTCTAGGGAAGGGTATCGCCTCGGCATCACTGGGCACAATTCTTGAGGCGCATGGCCTCAATGTGACCATTCTTAAGTTGGACCCTTACCTAAATGTTGATCCAGGTACTATGAGTCCCTTTCAGCATGGCGAGGTTTTTGTTACCGAAGACGGTGCAGAGACAGATCTTGATCTTGGTCATTACGAACGTTTTCTTTCCTCCAAAATGGGTAAGCGCAATAATTTTACCAGCGGTAAAGTTTACGAAACTATTTTGCGTCGTGAGCGCCGTGGTGATTATCTGGGCGGTACGGTTCAGGTAATCCCTCATGTGACTGATGAAATTAAACGTCGAATTCTTGCCGGTGGTGAAGGTTATGATGTTGCTATCGTCGAAGTAGGCGGTACGGTCGGTGATATCGAATCCCAACCTTTCCTAGAAGCCATTCGCCAATTAAAGCTAGAGTTGGGTTTTAGTAAATCCCTGTTGATGCATCTCACTTTGGTGCCTTATATTGCTACTGCGGGCGAAACCAAAACTAAGCCAACTCAGCACTCGGTGAAAGAGCTCCGCTCTATTGGTCTACAGCCAGATATTCTGTTATGCCGTTCTGTGGTTGAACTGGATGAAGGGCAATGTAAAAAGATTGCATTGTTTACCAATGTAGAAGAGCGTGCGGTTATATGTCTGCTTGACGCTAAAACCATTTACGCGATACCTCGTGACCTACAAAAACGTGGTTTGGATCAGTTTGTGGTGGACAGGCTGGGACTTGATTGTGGCGAGGCAGATTTAAGTGATTGGGATTGGGTAGTTGAAAACCAGCTGAACTCACAGCACGAAGTGACCATTGCTATGGTCGGCAAGTATATGGAGTTATTGGATGCTTATAAATCACTAAACGAAGCATTGGTTCATGCGGGTATTCGCAACCAGTCCAAGGTTAATATTCGCTATATTGACTCGGAAACCCTTGAAACAGACATGTCACAACTGGATGGTTGTAATGCCATTTTGGTTCCTGGTGGCTTTGGTGTGCGCGGTGTTGAGGGTAAGATTAAAGCGGTTAATCATGCACGAGTGAATAAAATTCCATACCTGGGTATTTGTCTGGGCATGCAGGTTGCGATGATTGAATTTGCTCGTAATGTCTGCAATTTAGAAGATGCAAACAGTACTGAATTTGATACAGATACAGCCTATCCGGTGATTGGCCTAATTACGGAATGGATTGATACTGAAGGCAATGTCGAAAAGCGTAGCAAAGATTCAGACATGGGTGGCACCATGCGCCTTGGTGCTCAAACCAGCTATCTGGTCGAAAACACCATGGCTCATGAAATTTATGGTACCGGTGATATTCTGGAACGACACCGTCACCGTTATGAAGTGAATAATAATTACGTTTCCCAGCTTCAGGATGCAGGGTTGCAGGTAGGTGGTTGGTCAGAAAATAAAACGCTGGTTGAAACTGTGGAAATTCCAGGTCACCCTTGGTTCTTTGCCTGTCAGTTTCACCCCGAATTTACTTCGACGCCACGTCATGGACATCCGCTATTTTCGAGTTTTGTTCAAGCGGCTCTAAAGCACTCTGAGGGAGCTTAAAGCGTGTCAGATACTCCCAATACAGTTCTCCCCAGCGTAGTAATTGATGTAAGCGGAATCTCCGTGGCCAACGACAGGCCATTTGTTCTGTTTGCAGGAATGAACGTATTGGAGTCCCGTGATCTAGCCATGCAAGTGGCTGAGCATTATGTGGAAGTCACCCAAAAACTAGGGATTCCCTATGTTTTTAAGGCCTCATTTGATAAGGCCAACCGTTCTTCTATTCACTCCTATCGTGGGCCAGGAATAGAGGAAGGTCTCAAAATATTTCATGAAATAAAACAAACATTTCAGGTGCCGGTAATTACCGATGTTCATGAAATCTACCAGGCTAAGCCGGTAGCAGAGGTTTGTGATGTTATTCAGTTACCTGCTTTTCTGGCTCGCCAGACAGATTTAGTTAAAGCCATGGCAGAAACCGATGCCGTAATTAACGTAAAAAAACCACAGTTTCTCAGTCCATCCCAGATGGGCAATATCGTGGATAAGTTTCGTGAGTGCGGTAATGACAAAGTAATGTTGTGTGAGCGTGGCTCCTGTATGGGTTATGACAACCTAGTGGTTGATATGCTTGGGCTTCGCACCATGAAGGACGTGAGTGGTGGTTTACCGATAATTTTTGATGTAACCCACGCATTGCAATGTCGTGATCCTATGGGTTCGGCTTCTGGCGGTCGTCGTCATCAAGTAGCGGAGTTAGGTCGAGCCGGTATGGCGGTAGGGTTGGCCGGTTTATTTTTAGAAGCGCACCCCGACCCCGATAATGCCAAATGTGATGGGCCTAGTGCCTTACCGCTAAATAAATTGGAGCCGTTTTTGGCCCAAATGAAAGCTATTGATGATTTAGTCAAATCTCAGCCTGACCTACAAATATAGTAGCTTGGGCTTGAAATATTAGTTTTATATTGAGTGGGTGCCTTGTCAGTTACCAACTCAGTCTACATTGGAGAGTTTTTGTATGAGCATAATTGCCGATATCCGGGCTTATGAAGTGTTGGATTCCCGTGGTAACCCAACCATCGAAGCGGATGTAATTTTGGACGATGGTAGTGTTGGTTCTGCCTGTGCGCCATCCGGTGCCTCTACTGGTTCACGTGAAGCACTTGAACTGCGTGATGGTGACAAGAGTCGTTACCTAGGCAAAGGTGTTCTTAAAGCCGTAGAAAATGTAAATACAGACATTCGTTCACTATTGCTGGGCAAAGATGCTACCGATCAGCGTGAGCTAGATCGCTTGATGATTGAAGCAGATGGTACAGAGAATAAATCTAAGTATGGTGCCAACGCTATTTTGGCTGTGTCTCTTGCTGCAGCTAAAGCGGCAGCTATTTCTCGTGGTATTCCACTTTATGCACACATTGCCGATATTAATGGCTCTTCCGGCAAGTACAGCATGCCGGTTCCTATGATGAATATTATCAATGGCGGCGAACACGCAGATAACAATGTAGATATTCAGGAATTTATGGTTCAGCCTGTTTCTGCCACAACCTTTTCGCAAGCGCTGCAAATGGGAGCAGAGATTTTCCATTCGCTGAAAAAAGTACTGAGCAGTAAAGGCCTTAATACCGCAGTGGGTGATGAAGGTGGTTTTGCGCCTAACCTATCTTCCAATGCCGAAGCCTTGGCTGTCATTAAAGAAGCGGTTGGCGCAGCGGGTTACACGTTGGGTGAAGATGTTACTCTGGCATTAGATTGCGCTTCTTCTGAATTTTACAAAGATGGTCAGTATGATTTGGCTGGTGAAGGTAAAGTTTACAGTGCGGAAGGCTTCAGCGATTTTCTGGCCGAACTCTGTGACCAGTACCCGATTATTTCCATCGAAGATGGTCAAGATGAATCCGATTGGGATGGCTGGAAATATCAGACAGAAAAGCTGGGCAATCGTATACAGTTAGTAGGCGATGACTTGTTTGTGACTAATACCAAGATCTTGAACAAAGGTATTGAAATGGGTGTGGCCAATTCCATCCTCATCAAATTTAATCAGATTGGTTCTCTTTCCGAGACATTGGACGCCATTCAAATGGCTAAAGATGCAGGTTATACCGCTGTGATCTCTCACCGCTCTGGTGAAACAGAAGATACCACCATTGCTGATCTTGCCGTAGCTACAGCGGCAGGACAGATCAAAACGGGCTCATTGTGTCGCTCAGATCGCGTCTCCAAATATAATCGCCTGCTTCGGATTGAAGCGGAGTTGGGTGGAATGGCACCATACAGAGGCCTAGCCGAATTTAAATAAATACAGTTTTTATTTTGACGTTCAGGGGTGATTTTTCACCCCTGATTTTATTCCACTACTTAATTGTTTATTCAAAACTCTTATTGTTCCTTTCTTTACATTTCTATTGGTTGATACCACTGACGCAACTTCCTTTGTCCGGTAGAATCGTCTGATGCGTTGGTTACTGGCTGTTCTTATCGTGTTCCTTTTGTTCCTACAGTATCGACTGTGGGTTGGAGAGGGCAGCCTGGCTCAAAAGCAGGTGCTTCAACACAAAGTAGAAACCCAGCAGCAAGAAAATGAAGTACTGCGTGAGCGCAATAGGGTTCTGGCCAACGAAGTGGGTAACCTGAAAGAAGGCCTGGATAGCGTTGAAGAGCGCGCCAGAACAGATCTCGGTATGATTAAGGAAGGAGAAACCTTCTACATGGTGGTTGATAAGGAAAGTAGTGAGTAGCTATCAATGAAAGTATGGATCGTAGTGCCAGCCGCTGGAGTAGGCAGCCGCTTTGGTGGTGATATGCCCAAGCAATACCAACAGCTTTTGGGTAAACCAGTCATTGAGTATACCCTTGAACGCCTGTTGCAACTTAAAGATTCTCAAATTCAAGACATTGAAATTGTGGTTGCTGTGAGTGTAAAAGATACTCTTTGGCAACCATTAGCTGTATTTAAAAATCCACAAATTCAGACCATATTGGGTGGCGACGAGCGGGCAGATTCGGTGCGTTTGGCGCTGGAGCACCTTAAGGGCAAAGCAGAACCAGATGATTGGGTGCTCGTTCATGATGTGGCGCGACCTTGTGTCAGAGTACAGGATATCCAAAACTTGATGACTACATTGGCCAGCCATAAAGTGGGTGGAGTGTTGGCAATACCTCTGAGCGATACCGTAAAGCGAGTGGTACGCCAGTCTGATATTGACTCAACAGAAGATCGTTCACAGCTCTGGGCCGCGCAAACACCACAAATGTTTCGTTATGGATTACTGTTGGAAAGTTTGCAGTCAGTAGTACAGCAGCAATACCAACCCACCGATGAATCTGCTGCCATTGAGCAGTTGGGCTATACCCCTAGTGTAGTGGAAGGTAGTCGGGATAATATAAAAATTACTCGCTTAGAAGATATGGCCATTGCTGAAGCTATTATGAAGTATCAACAACAGCTATGAGCATAAGGTATAAACAGGAGTGGCTATGAGAATAGGGCAAGGCTACGATGTTCACGCCTTCGGCGAAGGCGATCATATTATTATCGGTGGCGTGTCTATTCCTTACGACAGGGGACTGATAGCTCATTCCGATGGTGATGTGCTAATTCATGCCCTTTGTGATGCCTTGTTGGGTGCCGCTGCATTGGGGGATATCGGCCAGCATTTTCCCGATACCGACCCTAACTATAGTGGTGCAAATAGTAGAGAGCTATTACGCCAAGTGGTTTTCCTAGTGAACACCAAAGGCTACAAACTGGCCAATGCCGATATGACCATTATTGTCCAGGCACCTAAAATGTCTCCATATACGGAACAGATGAGAAACTATCTGGCGGTAGACCTGGGCTGTGATATTGGTCAGGTTAATGTTAAGGCGACGACTACCGAAAAACTGGGGTTTGAAGGCAGGAAAGAGGGGATAGCCTGCCAGGCGATTGTGTTGCTGACTTAAGTTTTACTAAAAAAATGCAAAGGAAAGCAGTTATGTATCAAACGCGAAGGACCGGTCTAAATCATTCTAAAAGCCTGCCTTGGCTTAGTTTCCACCTTAAAATTTCTAGCCTTTATTCACCTTTAGTTTCCTTACATCTCCAACAGTATTCTTATCCATCTAATAATCAATATTGCCAACCTGATTGGCGAGGGTTTGTTGATGAAAAATAAATACGTCCCCTTTTTCCTCTTGCTCTTAGGTTTTGTCTGCACTGCTTGTAGCTCAGAACAAAGGGGGTTGGCAGAACTGAAAAGGCTGTGTGAAAAGGATGCGGGTTTGACCATTTATAAAACAGTCGAGGCGAATGGCTTTTACAATGCCTACTCCAGTAGTGGAATTACTGATTATTTGATCGAAGGCCCGTATAAATTTTATGAATTTTGTGATGATTCTCCTTCACTATCGAAATATCACCTTTTCCCAGAATCCGGTTGTTTTCGGGTTAAAAAAACCAACAGGGTTGATGGTCAATGTAATGAAAGGGTTGATAAAGCACTATCAAAACACATTGTAGGCCCCTACCCAGAGTTCCTTCAAGAATATTGTATTGATGTAGAAAAAATCAACAAACCTGAAGCACGTTATACATACAATGAGCAGCTTGATAAATGGCTCGCTAATAACAAGTATTCAGAATTTATTCGTATAGAAGTTTCAATAGAAGGTAGAGTTTCTAACGAAATTTTGGGTCAATATATATCCTATTCATACAATGTCCGTCCACGCCATAGTTCACCGAAAAGCTGTCGCTTATTGGATAAAAAGTATTCAGCATCTATTAAAGAAGACTTAATTGAAAAAACGATTGTGACTCACAAGGAGAAGTAGTGATGATTGAAGATATCTACACAGAAGCATTATTGGCCGCAGCGGCCTATGCCGATTGGAGTGCTGCTAGTTCTGAAGAATTAAAGGGGCATAACGATTATTTTTTGATCAGATTTTTTACCCTTTCCAATCCGTCGGCCAGACACTCTTAGGATTCCAGTCCGTTTGTAAGTACAGTTTTTCTACCTTGTCCCTTGCCCAGGGGGTTCTTCGTAAAAATTTGAGGCTAGAAGAAATGCTGGGGTCATTGGTAAAGCATTTAATATTGATACGATTGCCCAACTCTTCCCATCCATATTTTTCCTCTAGCTGAGTGACGACCATTTTTAGTGTTACGCCATGCATTGGGTCCTGTTTGGGTGTGTTAGTCATTTGACTGAGAGTCGCTGCTATTTTTACTGTCTTGGGTAGGCTCAGCTTTTTTAACGCGAATTTTACTGCCGTCTATATCTTTTCCATTGAGGTTTTTAATGGCGGCCTTAGCATCGCCTTGTTTGGGCATTTCAACAAAGCCAAACCCTTTAGATTCGCCTGTTTGCTTGTCTAGAACGAGATTGCAGGACTGTACGACACCGTGGGCCTCAAATAGTGTTTTAAGTGATGCTTCAGTAGTGGTGCGAGCTAAATTACGTACTAGTATTTTCATGGGGTTTTCCAGAATTACAGGCATTGTTAATGCTTAATGGATTACTAAGGCGTAGGAATCATACAGTAATTAAAGGGGGCAGAGCCCTTTTAAGTATATAAATGAAAAAAGGTGACGGAGGCGTTATTTATGAGAGATTAGTTTTAACGAACCCCCAATTTTTCTAAACAACCCATAACCACGTCCATTATTTTATTAATTTTTTCAAACCGTTCTGGTTTCTCCAGAATTTCTTCAGCAGTTTGTACATACTGACTGTTATCCAGTTCATTTTTACAGTGAATGGTTAAATCCAAAGCAGATTCAGGTGTGGTTTCTAAATGAAACTGTATACCAAGGACGCGCTCATCAATCAAAAACCCTTGGTTTAGACAGGCTTTGCTAGAAGCTAAGGGGATAGCATTGTCAGGAATAGCAAAGGTATCTCCATGCCAGTGGAATACGTCAAACTCGTTAGGAAGGACTGTGCCTAGTTTAGTTGTTTTTAGTTCATCAGAAAGTTGTATGGGGAACCAGCCGATTTCTCGATGGCTATTTTTTATGATGTAGGCACCCAATGTATCAGCAATTAGCTGAGCGCCTAAACAGATACCTAGCACGATTTTTTTCTGATCCAGAGCCTGTTGGATAAAAGCTTTTTCTTCAGTGAGCCAGGGGTAGATGGCTTGGTCCTCAATACCCATTGGACCACCCATAACGATGAGCCAGTCTATATCGTCGATAGGCGGTAATTTTTCGTTATTGTATAGGTGGGTAACGGTTATGGTATGGCCACGGTTTTTTAACCAGGGCTCTATACTGCCGAGACCTTCGAAGGGGACATGTTGCAAGTAGTGTACATTCATAACTTGTTTGCACTTTTCGCCTGTATCATTACGGTTTGACTCTTGTGGGGATGTTCGTAAACTGCTGTTAATTGTCACATGTCTCCATCTCAAGTTCTAAGGTAAAGCACTATCAGTAGACAATTTTTACTAAATTTTACATTTGCTTATGGTTCTCCAGAAGCTTGTGCATTGTTTCGTGCTGAGCTTGAGGATTTTAAGGTTGATGAGGTATTAGGTTTCGCCTTTTCTGGTGAAGGGGAGCACCTCTGTTTACACATTGAGAAGCGAGGTGAAAATACTCGCTGGGTAGCCAAGTTATTGGCTGAGTATTTTGATGTGGATGAAATGGCCATTGGTTATTGCGGCTTAAAGGACCGAAGGGCCGTGACTCGGCAGTGGTTTAGTGTGCATTTACCAAATACTCCTGATGTTACATTACCGAATATTCTTACTTTGGATACTTTAGGTTCAAAAGGCTTTGATTCAAAAGCCCCGGAATATCAGGTGTTGGACTCTTTTCGTCACCATAAAAAGCTGCGTCGCGGTATGCACCAAGCAAATAGTTTTGTGATTAGATTGCGGCAGATTCAAGGTGATAGAGAAGCCTTAGATGAACGACTGCAGAAGATATCAGGGCAGGGTGTGCCAAATTACTTTGGTGAGCAACGGTTTGGCATTGATGGCGGTAACTTGCCTGAGGCTGATAGTCTTCTGAGAACCCAGTACGGTACTGATCGAAAACGAGATTCTGATAAAAAAAGAGGCTCTGGTAAAAAAGGGGGCCGAGGCAGGCGAGGTTCACCCCGTGGCGGTATTTATCTCTCTGCGGCTCGTTCCTATTTGTTTAATCTAGTTTTGGCTGAGCGCGTCAAACAGGGGAGTTGGTCTGACCCTACCGAGGGAGATACAGTTGAGGGCGACACGCTCGAGAGAAATATTGCTACTGGGCCTCTTTGGGGCCGAGGTAGAAGCAATGTACCTGAGGCTGTACGTGAATTTGAGCAATCGGTGTTATCAGATTGGCAAGATTGGACTAATGCTTTGGAGTTTAGCGGGTTACAGCAGGAGCGACGCCCTTTGGTATTAAATCC
>Ga0209345_10002263_pt1 | contig 21464 bp, 22 predicted proteins | sample Cruoilmetagenom7_FD_187294 | JGI IMG/M metagenome (GOLD analysis project Ga0209345, IMG submission 187294) | Oil polluted marine microbial communities from Coal Oil Point, Santa Barbara, California, USA - Sample 7 (SPAdes) (version 2) | ecosystem: Environmental > Aquatic > Marine > Oil seeps ... | reverse complement strand
TATGGCCAAAACGCCCCCTGATTCCCTTGGGTTTTTCTGCAGAGAACATAAAACATTCTCAAAAACCCGATAAATTTTACGATATGATATCAGTTTTAGGCGAAAATAAAATCGATATATTTGCTCGAAAAGCAAGGCGGGGCTGGGCCACTTGGGGCAATGAAGTTGAATCAGATGAAAGCATAACCAACCGCTTGACTTTACACCGAAAAAACCCGGTGAAAGTCAGCTAACCGTTACAAGAAAGTACAAGTTGCGTAAACAGTCACCCACTCAGTTCCAGTCCACATCCCTATCCACGTCTCATCAACAGCGTTGAAGGTAGCCACTTCTGGATCGCTAGTCTCATGGTTAGTGATAGAGACGGTTGACGAGTTTGAGGATTCACTCATTACGATAACCTTCATTGTGCCGATTACCGTAGCACTCGGAAGGGTTGAGTCAACCTTGTTTGATGTTGAATCTAATACTGACGTACCGTATGCGGCTAAGGTTCCACCATCTGCCGTGATTGATTCTTCATATCCGGTAAAGCCGCTTACCTGCACCCACTTAGAGAGTGTATTGTCCCACTTGCAAGTAAATGTAGACTCATCCGTATCGAGGGACACGCTATACCCGGTAGCTGTTACTATATTTCCGTCATTGGTAATGACTACTGACCGTGCTGTATTAAACGGCCTTATTGTTACTTCCTGCCCATGCTGTAAGCCGGTAACTACATCACTCCCACTTGAATCATAAATATAGTCTAGATTGTCTGTGGCTGCTGAAGCCTCAGTATTAACCCGCATGTAGTCCTGATATGCGTATATTTTGCCCGTGTCTATGGTGGTATTGTTGGTAATGTCTACTGGGGTAGTTACGTTTGAATAAACATTTGTAGCATCAATTTTAATATTCCTTAATCTGTTTATTGCAGAATCACCCAAGATGCCGGTTGTCATTGTTCCGGTAGAAGCAAAAACACTGGTGCCAATTTCAGCACCATTAATATCCTGAAGGTAAATAGCCTTTGTAACATTTCCGGTTGAAGCAAAGTTACACTCTTTTACGCCTAGCCCTCTGCTCAAACTGTGAAGAACGTGAAGCATAATATCAGCTTCTTCAAAGTCACAGTTTTTAAAGGATAGCTGATCTACGGCCTGGAACTTGGCTGCCGTGCCAGTTGTGGAATAGTCCGCATGATTGAATCTACAGCTAGTAAAGTTTATCCTATTCGCTCTTTTTGTATCAAGGACAAACTCAACACTAGGATTAGAAGCGTCACCATTTCTGGCAAACCATGACGCATTGAATAAAAACTCAAGCACATGACCGGAAACATATAGCCCCGCTTTTGTGCAGTCATATATCTTTAATTGATCTGCATATAGGTCTTGTACGAAATTGTTTGTGTCACCAAAACAATATAGACCATATCGGCCCATGTCGTCTATGCGAACGTTTTCAAAGCGAATGGTATCTACAAACTTATCTGCGGTTGTCGCTCCAAGTCGGATGCCATCAGAGGTAGTAAAAGTAGCTTTAGCAAAGGTTCCGTCTATGCGAAAGTTTTTAAAGACAACCCTCACGGTATTATCAGTAAGCAAGGTTTTTATCACTGCATCATCAGTAGCAGGGAATAGAATGGTATCTCCTTGGCCGATACCTTCAAGGATAAGGTCGCTATCAAGAATAATATTGCCTTTATATTCACCGACAAGCAGCATTATTTTTTTGGCCCCGGAGGCTATTGCCTGAGCAAAGGGTGTTGTGTTGTCAGTCCCCGTGCCTGCCGTATAATCGCCGTCTGAGGCCCCACCAAACATTTCAGGATAAACATAGGGAATTGCCCCATCGCTGAAGGTAGGAGCACCGCTTCCTGTCCAGTCGAACACTTTATATGTAACCGGGTCCATCTTTCCTATGACGAGGTTTGCAGCCCCTCCGCCGTCTGAGATGATTGCACCGGGCTCCATAATGAACATTATATTGTCTGGAATTGTCTCTGAAGTTGTTAGGGTATAGGTTGTGCTATTCCCCGATGTTCCACGCCTACATATAATCGACCCGATAGAAGTGCTACCGATATCGTCAACAAAGTCTTTTATAGACCTGTTCCCTTCCGTGGTTGCCGCTCCCTGATCTGCAACGGTATCATCCACATAATAAGCATTCTGTTGATATTCGGTGCTGATACCTGAAACAGGGTCTTTCGTCCATATTACATTATCATCTGAATCTGTGAGGACTACTTTATACGAACCGTTGAGGTATATGTCCGCCTCACCCCGTGAATCCAGTATTACAGGGTTTGTGTTTTCTGTAGTCCCAGCTGGGGTTGTGTAGGTATCTTTTCTTACGCCCAAACCGGGTTCGTAAAAATTAACCTTTCCACCGGTTAGCGAGACATCGCTGGAATCGAATGCTTTGAATAATGGGTATGGACATAGAGTTGCCATTATGGTTGCTCCTTTGTTAGTTTCATGGTTGTAGGCCGCCTGAAAGTCTTCCGGTTTTTTTCTTTTTGGTATATTGCCCTAGTAGTTGACCTGGAATAGATTCCCCTCTTTTCCTGGCCTTCATGGTTTTTATTACCTGTGTAGTTCCGGGGATTCCCATAAGTTTTATTATAGCTTCGATAGGTTTTTTCCCACCAATTACATCTCTCACTATTTCAGAACCAGCCCCGGTGATACCCTTCCCATATCTTAGCCCGCCCCCCACTATCGGTATTTGTTCAGCCAGTTCTTTTGCTGCACTTATCACGGAAGAAATACCTTCTTTTTCCTGGTATGCTTTTATAGGACTTGGATAAGGTGAGTTTATCTTTAAAATATCTTCATAAAACATATTTACAAGAGTAGTTCCAACAATAAATCCGATTGCTTTTTTAAAAATCGTTTTGTTGTTCATTTTAGCATTTTTAATACCTAGAACATCCTTTGTTAAAAACCCCCACTCGTTAATAACGAAAGTCTGAAAAAGAGATATTGATTTCCCAAGTGCAGACCTTTGTATCGGAGAAATATCACTTGGGGAAGCGGAAGCCTGTGTTTTTGTTACAACATCATCTGCATAATTTACCGCTTTTCTTTCAGTGTATTTCATCTCTTTGGTTGCCATTTGGTAAGCTCCTGTCCAGGTAGCTTTTGCGGTTTCTATGTCTAATATTTGTAAGGGTTTTAATCCTAGTTTGGCTGTTACTTCTTTTATATTCCCAATTCGCCCTAATCTGACAGCCTCCATAGCATCATGCACAGCAATATCATAATCCCTGGAAAGCAATACTTGTGATTTCTCCATAGCAAAGTCCCTGGATTTCGTTTTAAAAAGAGACTGGATACCTTCCCATGTATACTTTGGGCCTATTTCAACTATTGTATTTCTTATTGCAGAGGGTTGAATAAGTGCTGATCTTATCATTCCCGAAAGTATAGAAAATGTTAAGTTTTTATTTATCTTCATCAACATTTTTTCTATTGGCAAGGGAAGAACGGAGGGGGTTTTTTGCCCTGCCTGAAAATCTAACCAGTCTGTCAAAAATTTTGCTGTCAAGGGCTTTTCATCCTTTAAAATCCATTTACCTTTTTTATCTTGAAAGGTTAACAAGAACTCTCGTCCTTTAGCAATGGTTGGAGATAAATGAATATGCTTTATTGCCGGCGCTGCATATTTCTCGAATATTCTAAAAGCATCTATTTCGACAGGGAGGACTCCCGTTTTTGCTCTATGTTTAGCAAATCGAAAAGGAGTTGTTTTTAAGTGTATAAATTGTTTTTGAAGCGCAGCCCCCTTTGTAAAAACAGGATTAAAACCCATTTCCTCAAGTAAGCCTATGTTTCTAAAAAAAGTAAAATAGTTCTTGGTTTTTGGAAACGGGTCTTTCCCTGATAGCATTCTAGCATTATTGAGTCTCTTGTAATATTCCTCAAATTCATTTCTCAATACTTTATAAACCTTCGTCTCTTTTGGGGTAAGTTCTGGGGTTGTTATCCCCATCTCTGACAAAATATCCACGCCACGTTTTTGTTGTGATATGGCATATGCACCTATTCTTTTTCTTGATTTTAACGCAAGCCCTGCCTTCAATTTATTTATTTTTAAATGTGTTGCCTTTCTTTCTAGTGCCACCCTATGCTCTGCCTGTTTCATTGGCCTATAAAACAATTCTTTTGCGTCCACTCCCAGCTCTTCAAAGGTTCGTATAGCGTTTTCTATCCAGCCCCCCAAAGGTTTTTTTCTTAATTCAGGAAGAGTCTTTATGATTTTCATCTCCGCTTCATATATTGGAGGAGCTTTCATTGCTATTCCATTACTTTTCCACCTTCTTTGTTTAACAACCCTACCTTCATCGAATATCTTTATATCTTCCCTTGTAAGTATTCGCCCTCTCTTTTTTTCTTTTTTGAGGTTTTTAACTAAAGATTCATAAGCATGTTGGAAACCACTTGTTTCAAGACTTACTTCTCCTGATGGTTTTTTTACTAATCTTTTAGGCTTATACGTATATCCAGTTTTAAGTTCTTGAGGTTTTGTTAAGGGTATTGGCCTTGTTTCGGGACGTTCAATCATCATCTGATCTATCAGCTTCTCTCTTCTCATAGCATCAGATTCCATAAGAACGTCCCTTTTATGCCGAACAGTAGTCTTTTCAACTCCTGGAGCACCTTCTAAGAGTTTTATATCCAACGGCGCAGGCTTGTACTTATATCCAGGCTTAAGTTTTTTAGGTTTTACTAAAGGCATAGGCTTGGTTTCATCAGTTTGTTGTCTTACTGCCTCTTTTGCCCTTTCAACCCTTGCGCCCCAGCGTTCTTTAATTACGTCAGCTTTGTGTTGAACTGTGGTTTTTTCAACTCCTGGTGCGCCCTTCAAGGGCTCAATGTCTAATGGCTTAGGTTTGTACGTATATCCAGGCTCCATTTCACGAGGTTTTACTAGGGGCATTCCAGTGCCAGACTTATCCCCAATCCTTTTTTCTGCTTGTGATAATGTTTTTAATGGTAAACGTCCTTTTTTTTCTTTTAATTTCTCACTTATTTCAAACTTTCTTGCTATCTCAGCCTCTCCCTTTTCGGTTACTTTAGGTTTTTTCGGCCTCCCCTTTATTCCTTTAACCCCACCATGAGTAATTGCGAACTCTGCAAGCTCTCCACCTAGTTCAACTAAATATCCTAGCCGTGGACTTATTTTTGACGCTGCTTCACCTGCCATGTGTGCAGGCTTCAGAAATAGTTCAAATCCTTTCCCGACTGCTTCCACTGCTTCTTGGCCTTCTTTGGTGCGTGGTTCATATCCCAGGCTTGCTATTTCATTTTCAGCCATTTTTGCCACCTCTGCACCAAAGGGCAGAGCCATTAATCCATACATTTTAGAAAACGGCCATAGTGCCATACCTGTGCCTAAAGCCAGGGTTGCATCTATTCCACCTATTAATTGCTCCCCAAGCCAGCCAACAGCCTTACCTCCGGGGCCTTCTTTTGCTGCCATATCCATAGATGGGATTATTTCTTTTCCCATTGCTTGTTGTTCGAGTAAGCCCAAAGGTACTGGTGGGGGTTCTTTTTTTGTGATCCCTTGCTTGGGGGCAAGAAAGTCTTCGGCTGATCCCTGTTTAGGGGCTTTTACATTAAGAAAGGCTTCAGCGTTCATTATTCAAATCCAAACCTTGATTTTAATAGTTCAATTTTCTTTTCTCGTGGGATATCTGCATCTCGAATTTTTTCAGGGGTTGATATGTCTATTTTCTCCACATGAGCTTCTATATCATTCCATCTGCCTTTAACTTCTTCCTTCCACACATATATATATGGTTTATCTGAATATTTATTGAAAAAATCTATTTCTGTTTTTAATCGTGGGTTTTCCTTGTTGTCAGGATTGAGTATTACGTCTTCAGCCTTTTTTACGTCTTTCGCTCTTTGTCTTTTCTCTGTCTCAGATGTTGTCTTTTTGGTTTCAGGCTTAAAGGTTGGACGTACAATACCCCATCCTGCTTGTGTTTTTTCTAGCTTTTCATTAATGGGTACTTTACTTTCATACCATTTACCATCTATTTCTTTATACATATCAATGGTTTTGCCCTTTGCATTCACGGTTTTTGCCCTACTCTTTACCTTTTCTCGCTCCATTGCCGCAACGTCTTCCTGTGTTTGAAGAGAAACCCTGCCTGTTTGTTTTTTCTCTTCCAGCCTAAGTTTCCCCGCCTGAGTGCGTTGCTCCGTCCCCATTATCTTCTCTCTTAACATCGGCTGTAATTGAAATGCTTGAGATATGGGAAGAGGTTCTCCGGTTACTTCCTTTCCATACTTCCTTTCAAAATATTGTATCATCGAGTTATACTCTCCCTGTGCATTGGGAGAATTAAAGTCTATAGTAGCAATAGCACGTTCGGCTTCCTCGTGAAACTTTTCGGACAACTCACCTTGTTCTTTGGTTGTTGCTCTTTCACGTTCAGCAAGCAAGGCATTTCGCCTTTGAGTTAAGTCTCTTTCCTTATAGCCTCGTTCAGCTGCATATCTTCCAGGTTCACGCCTGAAAGCCTTAATCTGTTCAGCTTTAAGCAATGCGTTTCCGAAGTCAGGATATTTTATACTTGTAGCGACAGGCATTGTTAATCCCTCCCATACCAGGGTAGCTCAGGGGTGGGATTAACGGAACCTCCGCCTCCACCGAAACCACCACCCATACTAATATAATTTTCCATACCAGAATTTAAAGCATTCGCCCAATTAGCATAGCCGCCTGCCTTGGCTCTTCCTCCGGCTAAATAGTTTTGGCCCATTAATTGTCCCGTTTGTGTTCCCATGCTAGCACCCTGTCCTGCTGAAACCTGGCCCATGCCTGCAAGGCTAAAATAAGGATTGAGGGACTCATAATAACGATTCAGGAAATTTTGGTATTCTTGTGAGCCAAGCCCTTGACCATACTCAAGCAAAGCTTTCTTGTGCGCCCCTCCACCGACACTGCCACGGGAGGCTGCACTTCGGTCTAGGGCATTTACACCCTGCGATAGCCTGAATTGATACCCAGGATCTTCGGTAAATTCTCCGGGGCCTTCAAGCAGCCCTCCGGTTCTTTCCCCGGAGGCATAATATTTATCCATGGCATCGTTATAAGCTGCTTCATCAAATGTCGGCGTTCCGGGTATTCCTTGTGGCCCTGCTGAAAAGTCCGAAAAGTCATACGTCATGGAGGGCTTTGTCATAAAATCTTCTCTGCGGGGCATCGACATGCCATATTCCATTTCACCCGTCAAGGCATTAAGGCCATATATCCCGGCTTCTCTCCACGGCGCAAGGTCTTCCCTGCCCTGTTGATACATTTTCCATTGAAGATCGGCGGCCTTCCCTGCTGCTCTCTCCTCTGATTTTGCAGCCTTGTCGCCCATTATACCGCTAAAAATTGACGTTCCTGCTATTGCTGCTATTTCTCCCCACATGATATTCTCTCCTTAATATATATATCCGAACAAATCAGCTACAAAAGTAGCCGCACCCGTAGACCCTGTATTGATAAGCACACCAAAAGCCGTTCCTGCCGCATATTCGGTCTTTTTTGTCGGAACTATCGGAGGTCCTGCCGCCTGTTCAGGTTGAACTATTAAACCGTAATCCGTAGTAGCGGTATATGAGTCAAGAGATACTTGCTGTAACCAGTCATCTGCACCGGCATTTCCTCCGATATCCATATCAGTCATTCCGGCAAGCGTGGCGGATGGTGTTCTTATCTGTACGCCAAATGGGATAAGAGTTTTTCCTGTTGGCACTGTATAGATAGTCTGCTTTGTAAGCGTCTGTGCGTTTATTGAAACAGACCCAAGTAAGGCGATTGAGTAATCTTTGAGATCAGTAGCCATAAGATTAAGTCCTCGTTACAATATTATTTTCATAACATACAATGCCATTTTCATAGCATACAACTTTGTCTAATATGTCTCCCCCACCGGCATCGGATAAATGATCATGGGTGGCATTCGTAAAATCCGCTATTGTGGGTTCCGTTAAGGTGGGTTGAGTAAGTGTTTTATCCGTAAGTGTCTGTATATCCGTTGTCCCTACAATATCTCCCGTTGGTGGAACCTTCCCGCTATCCGTCAAATCTCCATCAGCGTCTAGTCCTGCAAGGTTCCCGGCTACTGCACCTATAACCTTGTTGGCCTTTAAGGCAATACTTACAATATTGATCGTTATAGTGGTATCAAAATCATTGATTGAGCTGTATGCTTTGGTAAGCCATAATGTCCATTCTTTAGGCCATAATACGCCTTTAATTATCGACCTAAAGGGAGGTTTGTTTATCTTTGCCATTATGCAAACCCTTTTTCAGCTTTTAACCAGGCATCCCTGATAACAACCTCAACAGGATCGGTTATTACAAGCTCGTAACACCTGTCTCTGCTTCTTCCCATTCTGTGCCATATAGCACGGTCTTTATATTCACCTATCTTACCTATACCCCTCCAGTGTTCGTTAGACCACGTTCTAAGCATATCATCAGACCATCTGAGCATAGCTTGGGGGTCTACATTATCCGTTAATCCTGTACCATGCTTAAACAATACGCCCAATTCATGGTAAAATATATTTTCATAGTGCTCTCCCCTGATAGAAGGAGATGTTTTTACTCTTCTTATATTGGTTCCATTGTCAGTATATGTATCGAAGTCAACTTCATAAAGTAACCCGTTTTCGTAATCTCCGACAATATGCCTGCCGTTAAAATCAATATAGCAATTCGATCTGTGTCGGCTGTCATATGGTGAGCTGCTCCAATAGTTCCACTTGTTTGTAGAAACATTATACATCAGGGTTTTATTCCATGATGGGAAGCAGATAACATAAAAGGGATTACCGCTTATGATAAATCCGTATCCAATGGCATCATCATTCGGATGTTGAGAAATCAGATTATTTATTTCAGGAGTTGATATTACAGTTCCAGTATGTCCTTCAGCCATTCTGATAGAATTTTGGTTGTCCAGCCAGAATAGTCGATTATCCAGCATCGCAAGTGAAGCTGCCGCCCCAAGTCCGGTTTCTATTTGACCCCCAGGAATAGGATCATAAGGAAAGGTTGCGCCTGAGTTATATCGAACCTCTATCCTGTCTTTTCCAAAACACCAAAGCTCATCATGCGCCGAATACACAGCGACAAGCTTATCTATACTATTTATAGGCGCATAGTCCAGCGCATCCCATGTGGTGAAGTCCAGTTCATCTGATATATATATTTCATTTGTGTTTGGACGAACAACGATTCCATATGTGTCTTGATATGCAAGAGAGCTTGCCCCGGGGAACCCATCTGCTGTAATTTGCGTCAGGGTATCGGCAGATACATCATATACCCACCCGCCGGTTCCACCCACTATCATAATCTGAGAGCCGTTATATTCCATCCACGCTTTGCCTGAGTTGCTGTTTATCGTTCCCTTGCTTGTAGCCGTGCCCGCTGAATCTACCTTGTAAAAAGTATTTCCACATACCACATAACTATAACTACCCACGCATATCCCGCCCCTGACCTCGCTTTCGTTTGACGGATCGGAAAACTGTATTAATCCGGGTGTACCGATCAATGCAGGCTTCCCATCTATCTGCTCAGGATGAAAGAACAGATTTTGAGGATATCGGCCTTCCGGCCCAGGCGTTGCTGATATAAAGTCGAATTTCATTAATCTAATCCTGGTTGAAAATAATCTACCGATGTTTCAGGATAAAAAGATTGCGCTATTGTTAATGATTCTTTCGCTAACGGCAATACTTGGCTTATGTCTTTACCGTATTCCCCGCCCACCTCAAGGGCTAAATTCCATTTTACAGCCCTAAACCAATGTTGCGGCAAATCAAAGGAATCCGAGCCTGCGGAAAATTTTTCTAACGGGCGTCTGTATGTTATTTCTATAGTATCAGTAATGTCAGCCGGGACATAATTAAGAAAAAACACTCCCTGGGTAAGTTCTTTTTCATAATAATATTTTGTAGGTGTTCCAACTGCTGATTTATTGCTTATTGCTTCATATTCAGATAGCAGCATTTTTGAAAGGGTAGAATCAATATTGTCTGTATTCCTACGATATGCAAACAATATTTCTTCCGGTGGGTCTATCGCTAGGTCAGCTCCGCCTGCGCTGTGAAATGTAAAACTGTTTGCTGCTGTAAGCGTCAGGCTTGCCCTTTCGTTGGCCCATACCTTTAGCCCTTGCAAAAAATAACTTGGAGGCCCTTGCCATTGCTTTAGAATCATATTTAACGCTTCTAGTGCATCTGTTATCTCGCTTGGCTCTGGTGTTTCTCCGGGTGCGACTACTCCTAAACATCGCAATGCAGCTTTTATTATGTTAGTTCCAGTGTAAGTAATATCCGTATCGGATGTCGGTGTTGTTACAACTGTCCCTGTTCCTGAACCAGCCATTTTTTACCTCGTTAGCCTATTAAATCCTTCCATAAATTGGTCGATAGATATGTTTGCCTGACATTTCGCTACACCTGTTTCTGAATCTCTGCGGCAGTGGTCAAACCCATAGTGCATCATATGACATGGATAACAATCACATTCCATAGGCATTAATGATACGGTATTAACCCAATGTTTTGTCAGGTTTTCTACGGATGAATGAGACAGCATTATTATTTTAGGCATACTCAAATTGCTCACTGCACTTAGGATGCCCGTTTCAGGCCCTATTATAATGTCTGCAAATTTAGCAAATGTTAAGGATCGTCTGATCCCCCATTTTCCGGATGTTTTAATAACTCTTTCCTCTTTCTCCCATCCCATTTCTAATATTTGACAAACCTCATCCCCTGTAAGGATAATCTTGATTTCAGGATATGTGATTAATATCCTTGCTATTGCCTGGTCTAAATAAGGCCATGTTTTATGAACAGACGATCCTGAAAGTATCCAAAAAACACATCTTCCAAGCTCGTCTTTTTGTTTTTGTGCGCATTTAAGTTCATCCTTAGATGGATAGAAGCGCTGTTCATCCTTAAATGGGACATCCGCCATAAGGTGTGCAAATTCAAGGTAATTCTTGTTTAACATTTCATTTCTTAATTTGTAGGGCCAAGTGTGTTGACTTCTTCCGGGAATCGCAAGAAATGTTCCCTCTACGGATTCCGACAAATTGATAAATTTATCATATTTTTCAGCTTGCTTATTCCAAAACAACGGCAACTCATTGTTTGGAACCTGGTCTTTCCCTTGAACAAAAAAGCTATCTATATGTGGGTCATTTTTTAAAATATTTCTACCAGATGGAGTAGTATAAAAAGTAATGTGATATCCTTCTCGTTTTAACCCTGGTAAAATACTGGATGCCTGAATTAAATCGCCAAAGCCGCCATATCGAACAACAGCGCATGTCTTCACGGGTCTTTTCATCTTATATGGATAGCTATGCTTATGGTCGTTACGCTTTTGGTACACTTGCAAAAAAGAATATTCATTATCGTTATTCCTGCTTTCATTGACAAGCAGGTTCCACCCACTCAAATCAACCATTGCATCGACAATATCGTCTGGGATATAATCATGTTTATGGTCTGGGTTAGACCCTTTTTCTCCGATGTTTGGATAGTATTCTTTGTGTGGTAAATACAAAACTAAATAACCATTAACTTTTATTGTTCGCCACCATTCCTTTAATGCGGAGGAATAGTCCACTATATGTTCCAGTAGGTGGCTTGAAAATATTGCATCGAATGAGTTGCTGGAGAATAAGGATAAGTCTTCCGCATCTCCATAAACATCAGGGTGCCACCCGTTATTGTCATACTCCGTCATATTATCCATGCTGATAAAATGTGAGTAAGGCTTAAATGGGCCTGAACCAAGATCAAGGACTCTCCCACCGGTATAGTTCACAATTTCATATTTTATTTTATTGGCTTCATTCCCTCTTGACGTTTCAAGCGTCCACATTATGATTGTCCGTATAATATTGTTTTAGCTTCCGTACCATCTCGCCTTTTTTCTCAACCGGCTTATATGGTATACCGTATTTTTCCAACAATCCCATGATTGTTTTTTTTGTGACATAACACTCATTTCTTGAGTCATCTATGTCAAGTCTCTCAAAAAAGTCCTGCATTTTATCAGGCTTGGTTTCATGTTTGACGATTTCATGTCCATTTTGGTCAAACCTCTTATTATCTTGTTCAAATTTATAATCAGAGAGCCCATGCACAACTCCATATGGTCTACTTGTGTCTATTTTTTGCATTGTGTGTCCTCTATTACGGCGTGTATCTTCTTAAAATTATCTAGTGAATAATTATTTTCAACATGCTTTCTATATTTATCAGGCTGATATTTCCCCTCAAAAATAGCTATGGCCTCACTGATTTTATCAAAAACCAGGTCTTTTGGGAACTGATCCAGTGCTCCAGGCCAATTGTGAATGACAGGTTTAATCCCCATCGCCATCCCCTCTATTATATTATTCGGGTTCCCTTCGTTAATCGAAGTAGACAAGATAAAGTCTTTATCTTCCATCCAGGATTGAATCTCACCAGAGTCTTTATGGCCTTGATATATAAACCTACCTTTCGTATCAAGGTTGTCTATATATGAAAATATCTGTCCCGCTATTTGGCTTGCAAATGGTGTCCCTATCAGTTCTATTGTATATTTATCCGGTAACTCCATCAGTATTTGCATTGCAAGGGGCAAGTTCTTTACATTTTTAACAGTACACGCCATTCCTATTTTGTTGGTTTCTGCCTTTTCAGGCCGTACTTTCCATTCGTTAAGATCAATCCCGTTTGGAATAAGGTATGACGTAGGCGGCTCCGCCCTTAAAAGTCTTTTAAACTCTTCTTTATAATACTCACTCACAAAAATAAGAGCATTTACTTTTTTGAAGTCTATGTTTTTATAGGTGTAGTCTTGCCAAACCTCGTATCTCCTTATATATGATATTATATTTTTATCAGGAAAGTGCTTTGTCCAAAACCCAAGAATATTATCTCCCCACATCGAAAACAATATATCTGCTTTTTCAGAGGCTTGAGCAAGATGATCAAAGTTTAATGCATTGCTATCAGGAGTAAAAACCAATAGATCATAATATTGACTTAGCTCGTTTTCTATGTATGGTATCCACCTGTTTCCCCAAGGCGGATAATATAACAACACTTTAGTCATATAAATCCTTTATAAAATTCAACCAGACTTGATATATGCCGTTCCATTGTAAACTCTTTCCTGAATTTTATTACATTCTTTCTCGCCTCTCTATGCTCTTTCCACCTTTCGGTAAGCTCCTCTAGTGATTCAACTGAGATGCCTATTTTGTATTCATCAATAAGGTTGCTGCATTCTCTAGCATTTATCGCCACAACAGGAACACAGCCCGCTAAATATTCAAACAATTTGTTTGGTAAAGCATTTTCCCACTCTTCAAAATGATATATATTTCCAACAAGACCCCAATCATGCGAGCCTAAGCACTTAATAAGCCTGTCAAGCTTTTGTGGAGTTTGTAAATATGCTATATCTTTGTATGCTTTTAACACCTTTTCATTTTGTCTTGGAGTATAAACATGAAAATCAATTCCTAGTTCCCTTGCTTTTTTGGCAAGGTCTATATAGTTGGAATACTGGAAAAAATCCCATGTTTTGGGCAATTCATCCGGCAAGTCTATTCTTCCCTCGTATACCAATCCACCGATCCATCGTAAAAAATCAATCCTATAAAATCTTTCAGGGACATACGAAGGCAAAACTATATATGGTTGATCAAGTTTAAACTCACCGCCTACTTTATCAACCATTGGGTTGCAGACATAAACCAACCCATCGGCCAACTGAAAGTTATTCCTTTCATCTACGCTGATTCTAAAATATTCAGGATCGTTTATTTCCCTCAACTCTTCGTCTGTCCTTCTCAAAACATGAGAATCATGTATATCTAAGATAATCGGTACATTAGAAAGTGTTTCTTTAACTACTGTAACAAACCATGACGGCTCATTATGCGCATGAAAAATATCAGCATCCCCGTGAAGCTTAACGGCATTATATAACTGGTCTACGTCTTGATAGGCTGTAACCGTTGTAAATAAATCTGAAAATTGAGTTATTTTATTTGTTATTAAATGTACTTCATGACCCAAAGAGATCAGGGGCAATGCTTCTTTGATTACTCTTATACAACAATGTCTTGTGAGCATTACTATTTTCACGGAGTTTTGTTTTTAAGAGGGCAGTAAACACTGCCCTCCCCCATTAAGGTTAGCTTGTCGGGGACCATCTGCTGGTATCATATTTGCGTCTAAAATCAATAAACACAGCACAGGTTCCAGTTGAACATGCATTAGTAGAGGCTATTAAAGACAGATAACTTCCGGCTGAAAGTCCATCATCAACCACAACCGAGGCTATCGTGCCTGGAGCTGAAGTCGTTGAGGCTACAATACTTTTCATTGTAGTTGAGCCGTCTATCTTTAAATTAAATGCTTGTTCTCCTTTGCCTAGAGTCGCAAGGGCTATAACGCCAAGTTTTTGTATCTGAATCGGCCCTTTAGGGTAGAACCGTTTAATTGTCGTTGCTTCGGTCTCATTAAACGTAATCCCCCCAGCTGCTCCACCGCCCCATGTTTTGGGAAGCCCAAACCAGTGACGTTCTATAACTCCGAACTTACTGTCATCATATGTATTACTCATGTTGTCACCTCCTTAGCTTGCGCTATCCCATTTGAGGATTCTTGAGTTAGCAGCGGAAGTATGAACAATACCAAAACCACCAAGGTAATACCACGCCACCCCCATACTACGTCCAAAATCAGAGGGTATTTTCCCTCTCATTTCTTCAGGTACGGCAATTGCTTCGGCAACTGTATCATTCCCAAAAAAATAAATCGGGTCTGAAAGGGCATTATCCCATGCGTCGGCAGTCCAGGCATTCCATGTCGTTGAATCAGCCGCCCCTCCCTTGGCAATGTTTGTTTGTTCTACAAACCGCATGTTTCTATACTTCCCCTTTTCGCCATTCACAACCTTTTGGTATCCTTCGGTTACATAAATGTTTATAGCCTCAAGATCGTCTTCAAGGGTTGCGAAAGTTGTAGGCCATGCGAGCGCCATATACTCATCCCCTGAATAAGGCGGGATATTTCGCTCTTTCATGGTGTTCACAATTAAGCCTACATGCTCCTTTTGAAAAGCGAGGCTATTGGTTGATGTTGCAGTTCCGTCCGTAGTCAAGGTTATAGCGGTCGTATTTGAGCTTACAATTCTTAACAAACAGGCATTAAACTGCTGCATTGCGGCATCATCAAATGCTTTTGCTGCATCATACTTTAGAACTTTGTTAATTATCTCCGTAACCGGCAACTCAGAAAGAGCGTCAAGTTTTCCGGTATATGGTACGGCATTACCCAGTTCGTCAATCGTTAATGTTCCTTGGGTAATGGTAAAGTTTGTTTCAGGGATAGTCGTTGTTTCAGTAAGGTTAGTACCCTGAGTCGCTACATCTGAAAACACATCCCAATGAAACGTGCTTCCCTTTTTCTTCCCCTGGTGAGTTGCATCCTTCACATCACAGAACTGTCGAAATTTAACCATCGGCTGAAGCGCATACCTTAGTTTTTTGGTCAGGTTCTTTGCGCTCATATACCCACCCAGAGAATTTGTAACCCATAATTGTCCCATTATTATTCTCCTTCTTTAAACCATTTGTCCCCTGCTCCGTGCCATTTCTTTTACAACATCAGTCGGATTTTCAGGGGTATCATCATCTGCTGTTTCCTTATCGAGTTTTTTTGCTCCAGTAGTTTCAATGTTGTCGATTTTTTTCTTTCTTTCTCTTTTTTCTGCAAGAGAGGTTGTATTCTTTAGTTTGCCGGTTCTAAATTCGCCAAACTCCCTAACCTCTTTTCCAACCGACTCATAAAGTTCCCAGGTATTGGGCTCTTTATTAAGGAGCCTTTCTTGAACTCTTTCCGTAGCTATACGGTATAATAATTTATCTTCGTTTATGTCGCTAAATCCGCCCTTTTCGGGTGGGAGATCAAACCTGTCCAGTATAGCCTTTTGGTTAATCTTGTTGACTGCATTTGCAATTATCTCTTCTTGATCAGGGATAGCGTTGCGTCCCATGTCAAGTAAAGATTGAAGTTGCACCTTTGCCGCCTCCTCGTTTTCTCCTCCATACTGGATAGCCTCTATCAATTCCTTTGCGTCCAACGTGCGAGGAGTTTCTATGCTCTCGGCATCCTTTTCGGGTAGCCGTGATAACTCTTCTCTTGTTTTGTTGAGCAATTCCGTTGCTTCTTCCAACCGCTTATCTGCTGCTCTTTCTTTTTGGAGAGACCTTACGCCTGCATCAATTACTTTAGACATGACAACTTCTTCCTCTTTGCCGTCAATAACTAAAGTTTTCGTTTCCTCTCCTTCTTCAGTCTTCTCTTCAGTCTCCGTCTCTTCTTCTGTCTCTCCTTCCTCTTCCTCTATCTTTTCTTCAGCCTCCGTCTCCTCTTCTGTCTCTGTCTCTTCTTCAGTCTCTATACCTTCTTCAGCTTCAAGCCTTTCTGCAATTTTTTCAATTTCCATCATTCGGTCTTCAGCAAGCGTAGGCAACTCCTTTTTTTCCTCATTCTCTATCTGTTTCTCTTCATTCTCCATCTGTTTCTCCTTCTGATATTATTCCCAATGCTTGTTTCCCCTCTATAATTAACTCATTAAAATACCTTGGAACAGCCTCTGCAATCGCTATTCTATTTTGGTGCATTATTATTTTTTTTGAGTTCACCGGGGAAACTGTTTTGAGCTTTTCTACAGCACTCTCTATGTCCTCTAATATCCTGGCTATAATATATTTTCCAAGATCATCCCGCCAGAAGGTGTCAGCCTTCTCTCCTAAATATACTTGTGCAGATAGTTCCCTGTCAATATCATCATACATTGCGGTTTCCACCTGCTATATCCATTCGTTTTAATAAAATATTATTCTCCAGCTCTGCGAAAGTTCTCCTGTCTTGTCCAGCTTCTTTCATTTTGCTTACCTGTACTTTTGTTTTTTCTTGAGTCATTTTTTCTTTGAGCTGCATTTCAAGTTGAGCAATTGTTTTTTGCATTTGTTCTATCATTCCCTGCATTTGAGCATTTTTACCATCTTCACCCATAATAAAGCGTTTTGCCTTTTTCCCAAATATTTCTTTGGCAATTTCTTCAACATTCAATCCCATAGGCATGTTTTTCATAATATCTACAAATGATGTGATTTTCCCCAAAAACTGGTTCAACTTCAATCCAGGATCGGTAGCCATGCTCCCAAGGTGTATCGTTGTTGTTAAAGATTGATTTAGCAATTCGTCCGTAATTTCGTTAATTCCATATTTTTGATATAGTTGTGCTTTTTCTGCGGCAATACTTAAAACCACTTCATCTGTTTCATAAGCCTGCTCAAGTTTTAAGAGTTGTTTTATAACAGGCTCAACCCACGTCTCGGCAAATGTTTTTATCGTGTATTCAATAAGGGCGTTGCTGGCTCCTTTCATCATTTTCATGCCAGTCGCTGTTTCGTTGAGCTGCCTGTTTGTCTGAACACTTGAGGTTGAAAAGTTACCAACAAGTTCGTCATAATCTACGTTTAACCTATCCTGCTCTAAATAGCTACTCCCCGTTACATCGCTAAACTCATGCGCCACGATATCTTTTAAAGGATCATTTGCAAAGGTTACTGACCCCGGCACATTGCGGGTAATAGATTTTACATCTACCTGTGACCCTCTTTTAACAGACCATCTTTTGTTGAGCACCAGCTTTACATTATCCAGTCTTTGGTTTGCTACTTCGTTGATTTCCTGCTGTATATTTTTCCCAAGTTCAGCCAAGCCGGATGGGTATGCTTTATGGGTCTCGATCAATGAATAGCCCATGACAAACGGACGCTCTCCATGAAAATACATTGTTTCTAAAGAAACAGGATCAGAAAGCATATACTCCGTACCGGCCGTATAATAAACAATATCTTCTCCATTGTGGTTGATTATATTCATATGAACCCATACTATATCATAGTCTCCCATCTCCTTAGTGTGCTCAGTTATTGTTTTGTCTTCACGCCCTTTTTCTCTTGTCATCCTTGTTGAATCATATGGATGTTGCGACGACGATCTTAGTTGATCATCCGTCAGCTTTGTCCATTTAGGCTGGTTACTTTTGGTGTCAATCTCATTCATCCTGCGCTTAATATCTTTAACATACATCGGGATAGTCCAGATTATATAAGGAGAGGTTCCTATCGGATCAGTCCATAACGCAGAAGGAGATATTCTGATATTTTCAACAGGAATCAATTCAATACTTGGGCAGTCTTTAACTGTTGTTTTTTCCCGTGTCTTTACCTGCTCATCTTCTCCAGTTTCCGGATTAAAAACATCTTCGACATATGTTTCTACTTTCTCTTGATACTTCCATGACTGATAAGAACAAACAACGCCGACAACCTGGGCATCCTGGAATGCTCCGATACATATTAAAAACCATGGGATAGTATTTTGTAGCCGATAGTTCAGTATTTCAGTGTTTATTTCAGCCGATGCTTTTTGTTGATTATTGCTCTCGTTTTGAGGCTCAATCACTACTACGTCAGTGTTGGTAAAAAAGGCTGCTGCTGCTGCTGCTTCATTATTTCGGATTGTTGCTCTTGTTTTCGGTCTAAATATTTTAGAACGGTATTTATATGCAGGCCTTAAATACTTGGACCCTGAAGCATGTTTATTTTGAAAATGGAGCAATGAGTCTTCCCATTTTTTGCGGTAATTAGTGTCAACGAAAGTGGTTGACTTTTCATGTGCCTGCTTTGAAATCATCAACCATTTGTTTCCAGAATCAGATTCTTTCATCTGTGTTTTTACCCCTTTTAATTCCAGCCCTTTCTAATATTTCGCCTGCTGCAAGCATAACACATTTCAGGTTTGGGTCTTGATATATTCTTTTGAGGTGCAAAACATATCCATATTCAAAAGAGAGTGACAGATTGCGGATCACTAATGTCCCACCAAGTTTATCATCATTAATGTGAACGGCCCACAAATGCCCTGGATAGTGTTTGTTAAGCGTGTCTGCACATCTTTTCGCAAGTGATATGTCTCCCATTTGGTGTAATGGGACTCCTTCAATAACTGTCTCGATCTTCAATAGTCATCACCTTCGGAATCAGGATAGCAAATATCATCTAATATTCTTTCTCTCCCATTTTCACCCAACCATGCAAACTCTTTTTGAGAATATATCACCTTAATTGACTCAGGCAAAAAATCATATTCGGGGTGATTAACATAGTTTTTACGATCCATCATAAACCCCGCTTGAAGTATGGTCGGTACTTTCAAATGTCTCATCGTTGCTAAATTCGTATACTATAGGTGGCTTATCATGTTCGGGATCTACATCCAAAACCAAATCCAGCCATGTTGCTATTCTTGTTGTAACATCGCCCATTACCAATCTCCTTCCCACTCAGGTAGGATATCCTCATCATTGATTATTTGAGGTGGGTTAATATTAATATCATAAATCCTTGACATCGCATCCAGGAAGTCTTTATTTGTTGTTGCCGGAAAAAATAAATATTCATTCGCAAAAAACCACTCAGTCAGGTTATAATACTTTCCCTCGTGATCCTTTCGTTTAATTGGTTTAGCCAGTAAGTAACTTAGCTTTTGAGCAATTGTTTTTGATTGCAGGCTTGTCTCGTCGCCCTGATATGGGTAAAAAAAACGCCAGTTTTGATGATCCGGGATAAGTCTTCTGATCCTATCGTCTTTTGCTTGTTCCAAATCCCTCGTCCATGAAACCTCCTCTATAGGAAATGGACTTTTTTCAATTTCCATCATTTCAGTAAAATGTTCTATGTCTGCCTGCATTCCATATTTTTCATAACCAACCATTACAACCTGAATGCCTGGTTGCCTTATCCACTTAAAACGTAAATACTTTAGCATTTTCCATCTGTCTTTAAGGCCCATTTTATGACAAGCACCATCCAGCAAATATTTATTGTGCTGCTGGTCTACTCCGATTACCGCCATTGCCGTATTGCATGAACTTTTTTTCTTTGAATTGGCGGGATCTACAAGGATAGCCACATTTAATACTTTAGGTCTTATCTCATAGTTTCTTATCCATTCAATCTTAAATTCCTGCTCTTCTCCGGCTATCGGGTTTTGTAGTTGCTGACAAGCGATTACTCGTGGACTTTCTTCTTTCTTTTTCCTTTCCCATGCCTCATTTGTGAGAAAAACCGGCTTGCCGCCAGGCAATCCGTTATCTGTTGCCGGATGTAATCGTGGAGTAAGCGCCTTTCGTTGTAATATCGTTCCATAAGTGTCGCTGTAGCTATATCTTGTACCTTCGTGCCATGATCTCGGCTTACTCTTTGCTCCTTCAAATTCAGTTGACAGCAAGTTTCTTGACAACTCCCATGCCTTGGTTGTCTTTATTATCATATCAGGTGTTATGCTTATCTCAACTACGACATCGTTGTATATAATAATATCATAATGTTTTGCTGTCGGTTGCGAGTCCACCAGTCCCCATGCTTCAACCGAACTTTCTTTCGGGTTCATATCTCGTCTAACGGTAATGCCATCATCGAGAGACCATTTAGGGGCTTCCGACTTTGGATTGCTCCAGAATATCCAGGGATATAACTTTTTAAGCAGGAGATTGGATTCCATCTCAATTTTAATTTGTCCAAGAAATGATTTAGCTATCGGTCTTGTATATGACAATATACAAATCGTGATATCAGGATTGTTTATTATCTCCTGAAATGTACCCCCAAAAGTTATAATAGTGCTTTTATAGTGTCCTCTGGCCCAAAGATCAAGGCAACCGTCAGGTTGTTTTTCTACCTCTCTACATCTCTCATATAGCCACGGGTGATACATATCCGGTCTGCGTAATATCTGTGCAAGAAGAAAGAAACGATCGGTTTTCCCAAGTTCAGCTAATACATCATCCGACAAACATGGATCATCTAAAATAGTAGCATATACCTTACAGGCTTGGGCATAAGTAGCTGTTTTTAAATAGCTATCGGCCTGTTTTGCATAAGCCATATTAGACTTAGATACTTGTTGATATTGCATTTTTCAACGCCTTAATATCCATTAATTTAATTGCCGGAGCGTCTTTTATTCCTCCAACACCAAGTTCTTTTCTGTCTGGAATTAACTTTTTTGCAACAGCGATGGCAATGATATCACTCTCATATGCTCTTTCTACAAAATGGTCTAAGAATTTTTTATTTTTGGTTGATTCAACCCGCTTAATTGCCTTTAAGAGTTGGTCAAGCTCTGTATTGCCTCCTATAGGTCTTCCTGCTGGGTTTCCAGACTTTCCTTTTTCCCACATAAGCCACTCCTGTTTTAGGCAACTGTTTCAGTATCAGGATTAGTGAAATTCCATCCTGATTTTTGTCTCCACACATATACTGTGCCTGTGTCCAGATAGAACGTCAC
>Ga0209345_10002261_pt1 | contig 21473 bp, 23 predicted proteins | sample Cruoilmetagenom7_FD_187294 | JGI IMG/M metagenome (GOLD analysis project Ga0209345, IMG submission 187294) | Oil polluted marine microbial communities from Coal Oil Point, Santa Barbara, California, USA - Sample 7 (SPAdes) (version 2) | ecosystem: Environmental > Aquatic > Marine > Oil seeps ... | reverse complement strand
AACCGCTATATTTACCCATAGTGTAAAACATTGCGAAGAAGTAACGTTGGTTGGGCGGGCTGTTCTCTTACTATTCCTATACAACCAGTCTCCTATGCGACTGCTATGAGGAATTTCCTTTAATCCCCGGATATCTTTAAGTACCACGTCCTTTGATAAATTGTCCATATCCATTATGCATTCTATTCCGCTTACAAAACCCATTAGCATTACAGTAGACGTATTCCGACACTCTATATCCTCTATTAGAACCAGCTCTATTCAAACGATTGTTGTAAACGCATGATTATAAACCATCTTGGAGGTTTTTACTACTTCTATTGCAGGATTAAAGATATTCAATTGTTTTAGGAATAATAGATAATTGATTTATTGATATAATGAATTAATTGACCTAATATATATTTAAGTCTTTGCTTCACGTTTCATGTGCAAAAAAATATTGCTATGTTCTTTATCAGTTATGTTGATAATTGAAGGTAAAAAAACTTTTATTTTTGATGCTTATGGAACCTTATTTGATATAAGTGCGCCCTTTATAAAGTATCAATATAAACTTGGTGACAAAACGGATAATCTAGCAAATCTATTCAGGTTAAAACAGATTGAGTATACCTGGCTTTTAAGCTTGATGGGAAAATATCTAAACTTCTGGGATATAACGGAAAAAGCTCTGACGTACGCATATGAATATAATAATATAGATGACAAAACGCTTAAAAAAAGATTGTTGGATGAATGTCTAAAAGTACAAACTTTTCCAGATGTAAAAGAGATACTGCTACACCTAAAAAATAGGGGTTTTTCTGTTTTCATACTTTCAAATGGAACATATGAAATGATTAAATTTGCATGTCACAGCAATGACATGAATGATTTGATAGATAAAATAATCTCTGTTGACGAAGTAAAAATATACAAACCTCATCCAAATGCTTACAAACTAGCTCTAGAACATTTAAAAACAGAGAATATTGTCTTTCTTTCATCAAACTCGTGGGATATCTCCGGTGCTATAAATTTTGGATTTAAAACAATATGGGTAAATAGAAAAAGTGATAAATGGAACAATTTAACCGAAAAACCCTTTGCTGAAATTAATAATTTGAATGAATTAAAAGAAATATAATCACAGAAATACTCCTTGCTTCAAATATATGGATATTTAAACAAAGCTACTTTAATATTTTTCTATCCGAATTTTAACCATTTTTTAATTAACCTGGATCTTTTTTCTCCCTCTATCGAGGGAGAAATCCATCAAAGCATGTTTTTTAAGTAGTTATTCGATTGCTTTAACTAGATCATTCGTCTAAAATACCGCTATAAATGTCTAAAGGAGCTGCCATCGTGAAAAAAATAGTATATAGTGTTTTTTGTATATGTTCCTTTTTAGTCCTCATGAATACCTCTTCATTAGCTCATAATAACCTGTATCAATCTAATTATTTCACTGGTATTGACGATGTGGAAATTTTCTACCAATACTGGGAAGTCAACAATCCCGTGGCAACTCTTTTCATATCACATGGTATTGGTGAACATTCCGACAGATACCTGGAAATGGTAGATTATTTTACAAATCTAGGGCTTTCCTGTTATACATTAGACCATAGAGGACATGGGAGATCAGGGGGTAACAGATGGAATGTGAAGGATTTTGGTTATTTTATAGAGGATCTGCATACCTATTTGCAGATTATTAAACCTCGCCTGCCTGATAAAAAAATATTTCTACTTGGTCATAGTATGGGTGGAGAAATTGCTTTACAATATGTCATAACTTATCCTGAGAGCATAGATGGTCTTATTGTATCCAGTCCCAGTGTTGGAGCATATCTTGGAGGAATGGATATCCCTACATATCTTGCAAGAGGGATGGATATAGCCTTAACTCCCCTTGTCAAAAATAATGTAATTGCAAACATACCTATGCCTGCAACCCAGATTGATCCCTCTCTTCTCAGTCACGATGAGAAAAATTATACTGCTTATGCTAATGATCCAATGGTTAGCCATGAACCAATAAAGCTTAGGATGTCAGCTGAATTATCCAAAGGTATGTTATATTTGCAGGATAACGCTGGTTTATTAAAAGTCCCCTCCCTTATACTTTACGGAACTGAAGACCAGGTTGTACCTCCTAATAAAATAATCAAATTTTATGATAAAATCACGATAGATGATAAAAAACTTATAGGTTATGATGGCTACTACCATGAGATATTTAATGAAATTGGTAAGATAAGTGTATATCAGGATACTGAGGAATGGATTATGCAAAGAATTAGTTATTAAAGCTATCTCTACTCATTACCAGTTTTGCAAAATGCTCAAAGGATCTGTCAAAGGTTTTTTCGGCATCATCAGGGAAGCAGCAAGCAGGGAGTTCTCTAGAACGTAAATGTGATGAAAGACATTCACAACAAATACCTTTTTTAGAACAATGCTTGTAACTGCAGTTACATTTATTTATATTTTCTGCCTGTTTACAATCCATATCAACTCCATTAAAAATATTTTTATTGTTCCTAATATTAGTAGTAACATAAGTCAAGCCTAAGTTATCGTTGATTCTTGTTTAATATATAAGTATGATAAATGATCAAGAGTTCCTTAACAAAAGGTAACTGTATTTATCTTTTAGGCAAAATACATTAATGGAACAAATTATATCGCAGTAATTTTGGGAAAACTTGTATGTATAATATTTTATTTATAGGAATAGGTGGTTTTTTTGGTGCCATTAGCAGATATCTTGTCTCAAAATCGGCAACGTTGATGCTGGGAAACTTAATTCCTTTCGGAACGTTAATTGTAAATATTATAGGATCATTTGCCCTTGGCTACATATTTACTCTATCTATAGAACGATTGGTGATAAGTGAAAATTTCAGATTATTCATTGGTATTGGTTTTCTGGGGGCATTTACCACTTTTTCTACCTTTTCCCTTGAAACAATTCATTTAATTGAAGATGGTTCATACATATCAAGCATCCTATACATTGGTTCACACCTTGTCCTTTGTTTAGCAGGCACATTTTTGGGTATATTTCTAGCCAGATTATGAGGTCATAATGAAAAAATTAGAAGGGAAACAAAAATTAATACGAATATTTATAGGTGAAAGTGATAGGTATAAAAATATGCCTTTATACAAGGCTATTGTCAATATGTGTAGAGAAGAAAGAATTGCAGGAGCTACAGTTCTCAGGGGTATATATGGATATGGGGCCAGTTCAGTTATTCATTCTTCCAGAACACTCGCTCTTTCAAACGATTTGCCAATCGTTGTGGAAATTATTGATTTTGAGGAAAAAATAAATCATATTTTACCTCATATAGAAACGATGGTAGAGCATGGACTAATAACAATGGAATTAGCAAATGTAATTAAATATGGTTAAAATTTACCCTATTTAAAAGATACATTTAACGCACACAAAGATTTGCATTGTTAAGTCGCATTAAAGGAGATAACAATGAAAATCAATATAACAGCAAAAAAAATTCTCAGCGCTACTTGTTACATTATTTGTTAGTATAAATTTTCTTTTGGCAAGTTCCTTCATAAGCAGTAAGCATATCAATTTTACAACTGTTTACGCACAAACTGAAACCGTTCAACCTGATATTTTGACAAGAGAAGAAGCAAAAAGACGCGCTGAAATCATATCCAATGTTTCCTACAATGTGAGCTTAGACTTTATAGTAGGTGATGAGAACTTTATAAGTGAAAGCATATTATTGGAATTAGTAACTGGAGAGATAACGATGAGAAAACTCGTTATAGATACAGACAGACGCTGGCAGATTGTAAATGCACTCGCATCAAAAGGTTTTATAGATGAAACCTTCATAGACAATGAATTCGAGCTTGACCCAACAGACATGGTCGCCAAAAATGCGGAAAAGGCAAAAATATCCATGCCAATATATAAGAATAAATTTGGAGCATGAAAAAAAAATTTAGAAGACAAATCTATCCCTACGGCGGCTATAAATGCAATGATTTCGGGTTTGTATATACCAGGGCAAGATGAATTGCTCAAACCTTTTGTGTCAATTTATACGGAAATGATTGGATATTCCTTAAAATATAGAAATCTCAATGAAGCGAAAAATATAATAAACGGACTATATCCTTCAACTATTATAAATAGTGCCGTAATTTACGCAGCAGACAAAGCACTTCTATCAGAAAATCTTCCTGAGGCAATCAGAATAAATATCTTAGATAATAAAGACAGAACATCAAGAGCAATAAATGCAAGAGAACAGGATAATATCAGGTGTCCGACAGCTGCCGATGATACATTAGAGGGAAAGGGCCTATAATCAACCACAATTACTGATCACATAAAAGTGCTATGCGTGTCTTAAAGAAGTATGTGAATAACCGTAAAGATCTGCTTGTTATTCACATACAATACAAAATTGCTTAAACTTCTTCAGTAACCAATGCCTCAGCAGGACATTCGTCTTTAAGTTCCATAGCTTTTTCTGCAAGGTCCCCTTCTATAACAGCTCCGTTACCTCCTAAGCTCTCTAACACTTGGGAAATACCATCGCCATCATCCTCATAGACCTCTGGCAAATCTGAATAACAAATTCCACAACCCGTACAATTGTCTTGATCCACACTAACCTTAACCTTCATTTAAACCTCCTGGCAATTATAATAAATTTCAGAACATATTAATAACTGCTCTAACATACGAGAGCAATGTATTATCATGCAACCAAGTTTGTATAACCTTATTTTTGATTAGTCAAGCAATTTCTAACAACTGTCAAACCAAAGTAGAAATATCCCCTTTGGACATGGGGGTCAAGTCTGCTTTTGACCTTTGATCGTTACCTTTCACACAGTTGATAATAAAAAACGTGTCTGATTTGTATAGAGTTGGTCTCAAGATGATATATATAAATCAAAAAGAGGGAAATTTAACGAAGCTCGAAAAGCAGCCGTATTCTTGATGTGAGAGCTGAGACGTAACACGTTGAAGGAAATAGGCGCGCAATTTGACATAAAAAATATAGTTCTATCAGCAGTATCATTGAAAGCCTGAAACATAGGATGCAAGTTAACCCCAAAGCTAAAGAATAGACTAGATGCATTGACGGTCAAGGTCATCAAAGGTCAAAAGCAGGCTTGACTCCTATTTCTCCTATTTCTGATGCACATTGAATGAAGGTGTAAGATTAATAGTTTTTATATCCCCGTCGAATGATAATGTCAACTTTAACTGTCTTGTGTCACTGGCTTCATTGGCATAACCTGGGAAAAAAAGTATCCCATAAGCAATCTGATTTGGCAATATTTGCTTATTCTCTAAAGATTTACTTCTCAAATCATCCTTTATCTCATCTTTTGGATCTGCATACGATTTAGCAGCTCCGCCTATAGCTCCTGCTGCCGCACCAATAGTTGCCCCTTGCCCTACTGTTTTACCTATATTTTCTCCAGTCACAATACCTACAGCAAGCCCGGCTATTGCACCTGCAGCACCTAATAATAGAGCAGGTTTTCCAGCTCCAGCTGCCCCTTCACCAATATCAACATACTTCTCTATACGTTGATATGTTCTCTCTTTTGAATTAATAGGCCATGCCTGATTCTTTGAATCCACGAGAAATGTTTGTTCCGGCACCAAACTTACAGACTCTTCTCCCTCATTTTGGAAAGATATCTGCACAGGCAGAAGACCGGCTTTCCGAATATCAAAACCAAAAGCTTTCTTTGCTGCATCTGTATTTTCATAAGAAATAGCAGTAATATACAAACCATTCACAATAACAGTGTTGTGAGCATTCGAAGGCAAGATTAAAGGTTGAACCCTATCTTTATACGTGCACGATGTTAAAACAATAAATAAAAAAACCAGTGACAGCATAGAATATCTCTGTATCAATTTGTGCATATGCGCCTCCATTACCTCTACTAATCTTATAATTTAATAGTAAGTCTTTGTCAATAAAGTTTGTTGAATAATGTCAATCATATTTTTATAATATTACATTAAATATCCTAAAAATCTTTGAAATACTCATAATTTTTTACCATTATAGTATCTAATGAAAATTTTCCTTGACCATTAAGTGCAATACAAATAAAATGCCGGATGTAAAAAGCAAACTTTAGTGTAAATTTATTTCTTGTGAGCATTTTTATCGTTATCATGGTTGCAGATGCAGGTATTCATAGGTTTTGCTAAGCGCAATCTGTCTCAAAATTAGGCCAGGGATTGGATTTGCTTAGGAAAATTTATTTTAAAAACTGTGTATTTATTTGTTTAGAATAATATTTGGAGGACTACAATTAATTTATCAAGCAAAACAACCTTGTTATACCAATCACATATTTCTAATAGTGCCTTTATGGGCAATTTTGCAGGTTACATTATGCCCTTGTGGTACAAAACAGGCGCAAAAAAAGAACATCTTTCTGTAATCAAACACGCAGGATTATTTGACACAAGCCACATGGCACTCATAGTGATCAAAGGAAAAGATGCAAAAAAGTTGCTTCAACAAACGACCTGTAAAGACCTGGATAGATGTATAGGTAAAGCTAAAAAGCCTTTAGTCTCTGGAGTAGCGACCTATTCCCTGTATATGAATGAATATGGTGGAGTAATGGACGACACCATTATATTTCAAATAGACAAAAATAAGTATATCTGCGTGGTAAATGCAGGAATGGGTGATGTTATCTCTGAACATTTAAGGCAATTCTCTTCCGGATATAACCTTGAAATAACAAACTTGACTGATAAGGTGGGCAAAATTGACCTTCAAGGGCCTGCTTCACCAAAAATATTAAAAAAAATTCTTCTTAGTCATAGCATATTAGAAGATATGAAATTTTTTAACTTTAAAGGTTATTTTGATGAAACATTTAAAACAACATCTGAAAAGGTATTAATTGAGAAAAATATTCCTATAATGATTTCCAGAACAGGATATACTGGAGAGTTTGGTTTTGAAATATTCGTTGATCCAAAGTATCTTCTGACTTTATGGGATATGCTGCTCCATGCAGGGCAAGAATATAGATTAATCCCCTGCGGTTTAGCAGCAAGGGATTCTCTCAGAGTGGGAGCTAATCTCCCCTTATCTCATCAGGATATAGGCAATTGGCCCTTTATGAATAATCCTTGGACATTTGTCCTTCCATTTGATGAACATAAAACGTCTTTTACAAAAAAGTTTATAGGCAGCAACAGGCTCTTGGATATAAGTGAAGTTAGCTTCACTTACCCTTTTGTAGGTTATGACCTGAGAAAAGTAGATATTAATCAAAATGCTGAAGTTTACAACCAGGAAGATATGAACATAGGAAAGGTCCTCTCCTGCGCAACTGATTCAGGAATTGGAAGAAACGAAATTGGAGTATATTCAGTTGCTAGCCCGGACAAACCTGATGATCTGGTAATAAAAGGACTCTCATGCGGTTTTATAAAAACCAATACAATGATACATGAAGGAACCGACGTCTTCTTGAAAGATAAAAGAAGAAAAATAAAAGTAACAATATCAAAAGCTATCAGACCTGATTTAAGTGGTAGAAAACCTATCAAGGATTTTTTATAAAATATTTGTAAGCTATTATGACATGGGGGCAATATGAGTGAAATAAACGATTTAACATTTCCAGAAACACTTTTTTACAGCAATGATCATGAGTGGGTAAAATTAAATGATGATAATACAATTTATATTGGTATAACAGATTATGCTCAGGATCAGCTTGGAGATATTGTTTTTGTGGAGTTGCCTGAAATTGGAAAAATATTAAATAAAGGGGATGAACTCTGTACCGTTGAATCTGTTAAATCAGTTTCAGAAATTTACATGCCCGTGTATGGGGAAGTCATAGCTGTTAATACCGACTTGGATGAAACGCCCGAATTAGTAAATAAAAGTTCCTACGATAAGGGCTGGTTCACTTTGGCAAAAATAAATGATAAATCGGAACTGGATAAATTGTTAAACAAAACACAATATCTGAATATGTTAAAAGGGATATGATCTATGCGTTTTTTCCCACAGACTGAAAAAGATATTGCCCATATGCTAGAAGACATAGGTATAGATAGTGTTGATAGGTTATTTGATCAAATTCCGATTGAAACTAAAATAAAAGATGAATTAAAATTTACCAAAAGTATAGATGAATTTAGTCTAATCAGACATTTTAAAGAACTTGCAGGGAAAAATACTGTGCCTGATAACAATAGTACCTCTTTTTTAGGAGCAGGCAGCTACAACCATTTTGTTCCTGAAATTGTCCCATTCCTGTCAAGCAGATCGGAATTTACGACATCATATACTCCATACCAGCCTGAAATAAGTCAGGGAACTTTGCAAGCAATATATGAATATCAAACACTTATTTGCAGACTCTTTGAAATGGAAGTAGCCAATGCATCCATATATGACGGCGCATCAAGTCTAGCGGAAGCTATACTTATGGCAACAAGGATCACCAAAAAAAATAGAATAGCCATATCAGCCACTGTACATCCACTTTACAGACTTGTAATAAATACATATTTAACTCCGCTTGAATGCGAAATAATTGAACTGCCTTCTTTGCAAGATGGCACAATAAATATATCAAAAATAGAGAATGATAAAGATCTAGCAGCCCTTATCGTCCAATCGCCAAATTTTTTCGGGTGCATAGAGGATCTTGCTATGGTTAATCAAACAGCCAAAGAACATGAAAGTTTATCAATAAATGTTTTTACAGAGCCGATGGCATATGGCTTGATAAATAGCCCTGGAAGCCAGGGGGCAGATATAATATGTGGAGAAGGACAGAGTTTTGGACTGCCTTTATCCTTTGGGGGTCCATATCTTGGTATATTTGCAACAAAACAGAAATATGTTAGAAATATGCCAGGCAGACTCGTTGGCAAAACGGTGGACAAAGCTGGAAAACCTGGTTTTGTTTTGACATTGGCCACCAGAGAACAACATATAAGACGTGAAAAAGCCACATCAAATATTTGTACTAATAATAATCTTTGCGCTTTAATAGCATCCATATATCTTGCTTCTTTGGGTGGCAACGGATTACAAACATTGGCAAAATTAAACTATGATAAATCTGAATATTTAAAGAGTGCGCTAAAAAAAGCTGGATTAAAAATTCCTTTTGTAACTCCCACATTTAATGAATTTGTAGTTGATATGGGGAAAAATTCTAAAGAAAAATATAATGAACTCTTATCCAAGAATATAGTGGCTGGCCTCCCGCTGGAAAAATATTATCCGGAAATGGAGAATTGTTATCTAATGAACGTAACAGAAGTTATTTCAAAAAAGGAAATGGATAGATTTATAGATGAGGTTGCATTATGAGTACTAAGGCGGGACTATCGGGGTTGATATTTAATGAGCCCTTACTATGGGAAAAAGGAAAAAAAGGACGATCTGCTTTTTCCATTCCAGAGAGAGACGTGGAGACATTTGAATTTGATGAAAATCTCAAAAGAGACGTTCCAGAACTTCCAGAACTTAGCGAGCTTGACGTGGTAAGACACTACGTGCGGTTATCACAATGGAATTTTGGAGTAGATACAGGAATGTATCCTTTAGGTTCATGTACAATGAAATATAATCCAAAAATAAATGATAAACTGGCAAATATAGAAGGATTCAGCAATGCTCACCCTCTACTGCCTGAAGAATTTTCTCAGGGTTGCCTTGAATTTATCTACAGGTTGTCAAAATGTCTAATTGAGATAACAGGTATGGATGCAGTTACTATTCAACCTGCTGCAGGAGCCCATGGAGAACTCTTGGGAATGCTCATCATTTCATCATTTCACAAAAACAAGGGGGAAAAGAGGAATAAATTAATCATTCCTGATACCGCTCATGGGACAAATCCTGCGAGTGCTGCTCTTTGCGGATATAAACCTGTTCAAGCAAAATCAAATGAAAAGGGAATTTTAGATAAAAATGTAATATCAGAGCTTATGGATGATGAAACTGCAGGGATCTTGATTACAAACCCCAATACACTTGGTCTTTATGAAGAGAATATAAAAGAGATATCGGACATAGTCCATGCTAAGGGTGGACTTGTATATGGTGATGGCGCTAATCTAAATGCTATTATGGGGATTGTTGACCTTGGGAAAACTGGCATCGATATCCTGCATTTAAACCTGCATAAAACTTTTTCCACACCACACGGCGGTGGAGGACCAGGAGCAGGACCGGTTTGTGTTAAAAAACATTTAGAACCATATCTCCCAGTACCCAGGGTATTATACGATGGGAATAAATATTCGTTAGATTATGACTATCCAAAATCCGTTGGGAAACTGCAAGCTTTTTATGGCAACTTTGGAGTATTGATAAAAGCTTATGCCTATATTTTAAGTCTGGGATCTCAAAATATTAAAAGAGTCAGTCAGCTTGCCGTTCTAAATGCCAATTATATTAAAGAAAAACTTAGGAAGGAATATCATCTGCCTTACGATAAACCCTGTATGCACGAAGCTGTTTTTACGGATAAATTTCAACAGAAATATGGGATATCAACATTGGATATTGCCAAACGTCTTATTGACTATGGTTTTCATCCACCAACAATTTATTTCCCACTTGCTGTAAAAAATGCCATAATGATTGAGCCTACTGAGACAGAATCGCTGGAGACCATAGATGATTTTATAGAAGTGATGAAAAAAATTGATGAAGAAGCTGAAAAAACACCTATACTATTGAAAGATGCTCCTCATTTATCCAAAACAAAACGGTTAGACGAAGTTCTGGCTGCCAGAAAACCAAAATTGAAGGATTAAAAGTTCAGTGTCAGGTTTATGTCCCCCCCCCTCAATGTATCATTTTTTAGAATATAGGATTACTGATTATAGAAGTATTTACAAACTTCAAAAAAGTATTGTCAACGCCAAAATTGAAGATAAGGAGCTATCCAATATAATTATTATATTGGAACATCTCCCTGTTTATACATTAGGTAAGAATGCTGTAACTAACAATATATTGCCCCATGATATATCTATAGATCAAAATAATTTGAACCATATGAATATACCAGTTGTTAAAATAGAACGCGGAGGAGATGTAACGTATCACGGACCTGGTCAACTTATAGCCTATCCTATAATAAACCTTAAAAAACACTCTACGGGTATAAAAAGTTTTGTAATCAGCCTTGAAGATATTATGATAAAAACAGCTGAATATTTTGGTGTAAAAGCTACAAGAAATTCTCTTAATCATGGTATCTGGGTAAAAAACCGCAAACTGGGAAGTATAGGCATTGCGGTAAAAAAAGATATCACCTTTCATGGACTGGCTCTTAATGTCAATAATAATTTAAGTAATTTTAACTATATTAACCCCTGTGGACTCAAGGGTATTGGAATAACTTCTATCGAAAAAGAATGTGGAACGTTAGTGAGTATAAATAAAGCCAGAGAAATCATTAAAAAGAGTTTTAGAGAAGTTTTTAACGTGGAAATAAAAGATATCTTACCAGGTCAAATTGAAGATAAAATAATAAATGAGGATAAAATTGAAACTGCAAAATAGTAAAGATAAGGAGCATTGCAAAAAACCTGATTGGTTAAAGATAAGACTTCCAAAAGGAAAGGCATACCATGAGATATCTGGCCTCATCACAGAGAACAAACTTAATACTATATGTGTGGAAGCAGAATGTCCTAATATATACGAATGCTATGGTAATAAAACTGCGGCCTTTCTTATAATGGGCAATAATTGCAGTAGAAACTGCAGATTTTGCGCGGTTGAAAATGAAAACTTATCCCCTTTGAACAAAGATGAACCATCTCTGGTGGCTGAAACCGTTCTGAAACTTGGATTAAAATATGTCCTTATCACTTCTGTCACAAGAGATGATTTGCTTGATGGTGGCGCTTCACATTTTGCCAATACTATCTCTGAAATAAAAAATAGAGATACTCATATTATAATAGAAGTTCTCACCCCTGATTTTAAAGGTGATTACAATGCTCTTAACACAGTTTTGGAAGCTAGTGTGGATCTTTTTAACCATAATATAGAAACTGTTCCCAGACTTTATAAATCAGTAAGGCCTGAAGCTGATTATAGAAGATCTCTTTCAATTTTAAACTATGTTCATAGCCTGAGCAGTCATCCCCCAATCAAATCGGGCATAATGCTGGGACTTGGAGAAAAAGAAAGCGAAGTAAAAGATACACTTAAAGATATTTTTGATGCAGGTTGTAGTATAATTACAATAGGGCAATATTTGAGACCATCCAAAAAGCACATCCCAGTTGAGCGTTATGTAACTCCGGAAGAATTTGATACATGGAAAGATATTGCTCTAAAAATGGGATTTAAAGCTGCTGTCTCCGGACCACTTGTAAGAAGCTCCTACAATGCACACATTACTTATAAATCAATTTGTGAGTAGCACAGAAAACTAGCCTAAAAAGGAATGGTTAGTTCTTTATTTTTTGAGAATTATTTGGAGTCAATTCAGTGTTGCCACTGAGCCACCCCCTAAAACTGCTGCTGCAATCAAAGATAGCTGTCTCTCTGAAAGTTATAATTCCTGTTTTATAAAAACAATTGCCCCCGATATAACACCAATGTCAAAACCATATAAAAAACCACCAATTCTCGCAAAAAACATAATATGGTAAACATCCCAACTATGATTGAACATATTTATCATAAAAAATCCATCATTTTTGCTACAAACTTGGGCTAACATTAGTTCGTAGAATAAGTACAGGCATGACACTAACCTCAAAAAACAGATATAAATCAAAAAATATAGTACAACCATTCACTTGTTTTTATAGGTCTTGCCTAGGGTGAAAATACAACGTATAAAACTTAAAAAACAGTTACAAGCTGTATATATACAACAATGCCAATCACATTACGCTTTGGAAAAAACTTCAGCTTCCACTAACCATAAAAGAAGCTTTTTTAGCCAAAGCATCAGCTTCCTTGTTGAATTCTCTTCTGATATGTGAAAACATACAATCACCATTAGATATATTATCCATTACTTTTTTATATAATGGTTTTAATTTCTCATTCTTAACCTTATAATCACCATTCATCTGTTTTACTACTAGTTCAGAATCCAGATAGTACTGCGCTGTAACATAGTCATATTTCTTTACTAATTCTGTTGCTGCAACCAGAGCTTCATATTCAGCAACATTATTTGTCGTTATTCCTATATACTTATAATATGATTCTATTGTATTGCCGTTTTTATCACAAATGACGACACCTATACCTGCAGAACCTGGATTACCCCTTGATGCCCCATCAGTGTATACAACCAATTCATTAATTTTACTCTTCATCATTCCGGTAATAAAGAAATCTTTGACAACTAGGACATTGAATAAGTTCCTTTTCCTTTTTTACTTCAACATATAACTGTGGTGGTATTTTCATATAGCAACCGGTACATACTTCCTTGTCCACCCTTACTATTGCAATATTATCCCTTGCTCTTCGTAATGTTTCATATTTCGATAGTATCCTCTTTTTGAGTCCTTCAACTTTTTTGTTTCTTTTATTGTGTAAAAGCTTTAATTCATCTTTATATTTTAAATTTTCATCATTCTTTTTCTTCAAACTAGCCTCGTAATTTTGTTCAACACTGTTTTTCTTTTCTTCTAATATTTCCAACTCTTTCTTTTTACTGTTTACCTCATCCTCTAATTCCATAATCCTTAATTCGCTTTCAAAAACATCTTTTTCAAAATTATCGACTTCTTTCAGCACAGATTTATATTCCTTTTCATTCTTTACTGTGGGTAGTTTCTGATGAGACTTATCAAAGGATTGTTGTTTTTCTTCAAAATATTTCTTAAGTTCTGATAATTCAATTGAAATATTCTCATATTCACCTTTGATAATTTCACGCCTTGAAAAAAAGCTATCATATTCTTTTCTAATCTTTACCAGGGAGTCGGATTCGGCAGATATCAATTGATCTAAACCCACAATTTTATTATCCAATTCCTGCAACTTCAACAACTTAACTATAACTTCCTTCATTTTTCCCCCACATATTTTATCGTTGACTCTTCATCCAGCAAAACTACTTCTAGATTAAATTTATTATTCAGTGCTTCACCTACATACTTCATATACAGTTTTTCCGTTTCAAAATGCCCTGCATCTATTATATTTATACCTTCCTCTTTTGCGTCAAGCGCATCATGATATTTCATATCACCTGTAATAAAGAGATTGACCCCCTTTGCTTTACATATTTTCCAAAAAAATGAGCCACTTCCCGTAACTACGGCAAACTTTTTAACTTTTTCATCCATATTTGATATATTATGCCGTAAATGTTTTATATTAATTTTCTTTTGAATTGATAGTATAAAATCACTTATACTAGTATCACTTTCAAGCTCACAAATTCGGCCAAGTCCAAAAGTTTTACCATTTTCCAATTTATATATATCATAACCAACTTCTTCATAAGGATGTGTATTTATCACGTTTGTTATGAGATCCTGCAGATATTCTTCTTTAACAATAGTTTCCAATCTATATTCATCTACCCTTTCAAGTTTTCCCTGCTTACCCAGAAAAGGCTTCGTTTCGGGGCCTGGGAAAAACGTTGCTGTGCCTCTAGTAGAAAAACTACACTTGGAGTATTTCCCTATAGCCCCACCGCCGACCTTATCAATTTCATCTATAATTTTATCTGCATAATTTTTAGGGGTATATACTACAAATTTATAATAATTTTCTTTCCCTTCAGCAGAAAGAGTATCGACAATTTTTGCACCCAATTGTTCCGCAAAATAGTCATTAGTACTATAATCTGATAAATCAAAATTAGTGTGATAAGATAATATATTTAATCCAGACTGCACTGCAAAAATAATTTTCTCCCCTACCCTTCCACTAACATCTATTTTTTTAAAAGAATCAAAAAAAAGGGGGTGATGAGTTATAAGTAACTCACACCCCTTTTTTACCGATGATTCCAGAGCCAGGTAACTAGCATCCAGAGCAAAACTAACTCTATTTATATATTTATTGCCAAGATACACCTGTTTGCCACTGTTATCCCATTCATACTGTCTAGATATCTTCGAAAGATCTTTTTCAATAAAGGAAATGATTTTATCTAAATTTTCCGCCATCTACCTCTTAAAGAATTAATTATGGGCCAACCAGGAATCGAACCTGGGACCTACCGGTTATGAGCCGGTGGCTCTGCCAGACTGAGCTATTGGCCCATCTATTCTTGCACCAAGGAAGGATTTTGATATATTTTCCTCTATTTGTCAATATATTTTTTCTACTCTGAGAAAGTCTTTAATATTCTGCTTCGCACAGGGTGTCTCAATTTCCTTAGCGCTTTTGCTTCAATTTGTCTAATCCTCTCTCTTGTGACATGAAACTTCTTGCCAACCTCTTCTAAGGTGTGATCAGACTCACAGTCTATACCAAACCTTAATCTTAGAACACTTGCTTCCCTTGGAGATAAGGTATCCAATATATTTCTAGTATGTTCACTTAATTTTATAAAACTTACTTCATCCATTGGATTTTTTGCAGCCGAGTCTTCAATAAAGTCAACAAGATTGCTGTCTTCATCTTCTCCGATTGGTGTTGCTAGTGATATAGGTTCTTTTGCTATTTTTAAAACTTTTTTAACTTTATCCACAGGTAATCCTATCTTATATGCTATCTCTTTAGGACTGGGCTCTCTGCCCAATTGAACCTGCAGCAATCTTGAAAATTTTATCATTTTATTAATTGTCTCTATCATATGCACAGGGATCCTTATTGTTTTAGCCTGATCAGCTATAGCCCTGGTAATCGCCTGCCTGATCCACCACGTCGCATATGTAGAAAACTTATAACCTCGTCTATATTCAAATTTATCAACTGCTTTCATAAGGCCAATGTTACCTTCCTGTATCAAATCAAGAAATTGTAAACCTCTGTTCGTATATTTTTTGGCTATACTAACCACAAGCCTCAAATTGGCTTGTATTAATTGCGCTTTAGCTATATCCATCTCCCTGAGACCATCCAACAAGCTATCGTATATAAAATCAAACTCCTGTTTTCCAAAACCCAGACTATTATATCCCTTTTCATATGTTTCATATAGCATACTATATTTATCTGTGATCATATTCTTATCTTTACCACACAAACTACACTTATTCGTTAACATAATAAACTCGTCGATACTAGGATATAATTTACCGCCATTTTCAAAATCCGGATCCAATAATTTACAAAGTTTTTCTATGTGATATTCTTGTTCACATATAGTGCTATAGGATAATTTCAATTCCTCCGCTATATCTTTCATACAATTAAAATTTATCTTAATACGTACAAATTCATCTGTTATCTCAGAGACCGTGTCCTGCATATTTTGTTTGAAAGTCAATATACTATCTATACTTAGTTTATCAGATTTTATTTTTTCCGTATAAATATTATTTTCCTTGAGCTTACTAATAATCCCATCGAAAAATCTTAAAACTTCTTCTTTTAACAATAAAACCCTCTCATCTTTCAGGCTTTGTAATTCTTCCTCTTCCAGGCCTTCAATCTCAAGATCCAAATCATATAAATTCAAATCATCATCTATAACAATAACGTCACGAAGCTTAGTTATCCCTTCATAGACTCTATCTCTGAGTGCAAGTAACAGATGAACAGTTTTTGGAATAAGTAATATGTTCTTAAGTACTTTTTTCTGTCCTTCTTCTATTTTTTTGGAGACATCAACTTCTTCCTCTCTGTTAAGCAGTGAAATATTACCCATTTCTCTCAAATATAACCTAACGGAATCATCGGTGCTAATTGAACCCGAGCTTCCATCTGCAGAGGTGCCCGCAGGAAGATCCCCAGCATCCTCATCAACAACTGTGGTGTGGAAGTCGTGGCTTTTACCATTGCTGCCTATTATATCAATCTTTAATTGCGCAAGTAATATCAGTATCTCATCGACTAAATCAGTAGATAAAATATCATCTGGTAAAATATCGTTGATTTCATCAAAAGTTAAAAAACCTTTTTCTTGTCCCAGTGCAATTAATTGTTTAACTTCAGGGACTTTAAATTTTCTTGTCATATTTTTTGCCATATGTTTTCCCATATTTACTAGCTCCCTGCCATATGTTTTTTTAATAATGTTTGCTTGGATAATATACTCTGTATATCAGATAACAATGATAGCGCAGAAGAGTTATCTTTGCCTATAACAGCAAGGTCTTTTATCTTCATTTTACGCTGTCTTTCCAAATAATTATAAACAAGTTTATTTTTATTACGAATTGCTTCCAGATAATTATCTTTTTCCTCAATATTATCCATAAGCAACTTGGCTAATTCTTCACCAATGTCATTATTAGCCATAAGGAGATGGATAATATCACCTTTCCCTAAAATTTCAAGTGTTTTTTTATAAACCTTTTTAACAAAAGGATCCGTAAAATATTCTTCTTCCATATCAGAAAGAATATTCCCTATAACATCCTCTGGCAATTTCAATAGATATCTTAAGAAATCATATTCACAAAAACAGACCATATTATTACTGCTCTTTATTTTTGAGCTTGTTTTTAAAGTAGTATCGTCAAAATTTTTTCTTAAAACTTCATAATTTATTTTAAGAATTTGACCTACTTGCTCTATATAATGGTCTCTCATATATGAGCTTGTTAGCTTCTTTATCTTATTTTTAATATTATCTAATAGTTTAACTTTATCATTTATACTATTTATATTCTCAGTATATTTTTTAATAACAGATATCAATAGATCTTCCTTTTTGTCAAGCATAGAAGCGAAATAACTGGGTCCATTTTCCCTCATAATAGAGTCGGGATCATCACCTCTTTGGGGAAATACTACGTACGGGATATAACTCGATTGAATAAAAATATCCAAAGATCTATATGCTGCCTTATACCCAGCTTGGTCACCATCAAAAACAATAATTATATCTTCAAAATACCTTCTTAACAAAGTTATTTGTTCTTTAGATATAGACGTTCCCATAATAGATACTGTATTTTCAAAACCATGAGCATATAAATTTATTACGTCAAAATAGCCTTCAACGACAATGACATATTTACTTTTTGTGGCTATATCCTTTGCTAAATTCAGATTATAAACTATCTCTCTTTTTTTAAAAATATCAGTTTCAGCAGAGTTAATATATTTCGGCAGAGAGTCATCTATTACTCTCCCGGAAAAAGCGCAAATCTTTCCAATAGTATTTTTTATTGGGATAAGCAGTCTGCCACCAAATCTGAGGTTATTATTATAATCTTTGAGATAAAAAAGTTTAGAGGATTTTATAGTATCTCTATCATGCCTTTTTAGCAAATCTTCAATATTTATGTTATCAGGCAAAAATCCTATACCAAATTTATCGCAAATATTTTTCTCAAAACCTCTTTTTTTCATATACAAAGCTGCAGAATTCCCACTATCAAAAACGAGATATTTTCTACTGATATAATGCAAATCTTCATAGATAGAATATAACCTGGCATTGCTTTTATTAGATTTATTGTCACCAAGGTTCAGCCCATATTTCGAAGCAATAGATAAAATTGCATCTCTGAATTCAAAATTGTTATATTTCATAACAAATGAGATAACATTTCCCCCTACACCACAACCGAAACAATGAAAAAGTTTCTTCTCCTGATTCACAAAAAAAGAAGGTGTTTTTTCCCCATGAAAAGGGCACAAACCTCTAAAACTGTTCCCGCTTTTTTTCAGTTCAACATACTGAGAAATGAGATCAACAATATCTACATTTTCAACAATAACACTTACAGAATCAATATAATGACTTTCCATATATCAACCGGAGTATACCACAATTAAAAATAATTTTTATGACACCTAAAGCTATAGAAAATACGGCATAAAAGAAAAATATCAATAATTTTATAAATTATCTTTCTCATACTTTAATTTTATAGACAAAAAATGATATTTCAAATAAAATGTTCTCCATGCTAGAAATTAAAAATCTTAATGTAGATTTTGTCAAAAGAGACAATACCAGGCATATACTAAAAGATATAAGTTTTAATCTTGGAAAAGGATCCATTATAGGCATAGCTGGAGAATCAGGGTCCGGCAAAACAATCCTGGCAAAAACTGTAATGGGACTGCTTCCCTCTACCATACATAAAATAAAAGGTGAAATCATCTTCAATTCTATCACGCTAAAAAACAATATGGATTATAAAAATATTCGTGGTCGTCATATAAGTATTATAACACAAAATCCCATGTCTGCACTAAATCCTGTATTAAAAATAGAGGATCAAATCACGGAAATACTACGGACACACAGAAAGAATATAAACAAAAAGAAAATAAAATCAAGTGCAATAAAACTATTGAAAGAGGCTGGACTAAATAATCCTGAAGAAATCTTAAAATCATACCCTCATACCTTAAGCGGAGGTATGAATCAGAGAGTTATGATTGCGTTGTCATTGGCTTCTAATCCCGAAATTCTTATAGCAGATGAACCTACCACAGCACTTGATGTTACGACCCAGTCCCATATTTTGAACTTATTGAATAAATTGAATGATGAAAAACAGCTTAGCATACTCCTAATATCTCACGATATATCATTATTGGAAAAAATATGTCATAAAATAATAATAATATACGCTGGTGAAATAATGGAAATTTTAGATACTTATGGCAAAACCACTTACGATGTACATCACCCATATACTCATTCACTAAAAAAATGCATCCCTGAAATATGTATTTCTGATGTAAAAACTAATAACAAATATTTATACACCATACCAGGAAATATTGCTATAAATGATAAAAGTATGGATAATAAGTGTATCTTCTACGATAGATGCTTTAACAAAATTGATCTATGTGAAAAGAAAAAACCTGCTATTTCAGATAGTAAATCCTATAAATGCTTTAATCCGGTTAAATAGATTTTTTACATTTTATTGACTTTATTAATCAGCGTTTATAAAGTATACTAGTTTAAGTTTACCGTAAATATTGTTATTTTAGATAAAATATGATAAGTGGCAGGCTATTATCGTAAAAGATTTAAAAAAACTTGCTCTGTTGTGCCTTGGATTGATAAAAAACTTATTTTGTTTGTATTATTGTGTAAACTTAATAAAATAAACTGTTAAGATACGAATTTATAAGAATCTCTACACAAAAATATGAAAAAGAGGGTACAAAGATGAATATGCTGTCTAAATATATTAGGTTAAGCACTATATTGATGTCTTTTCTTTTAACTACGTTTTTGTTCTCATATACAACAAACGCTGATGAGGTTTACGATAAGGCTTATAACTACTGTGCTGCTATGGTTGAAGATATGCACATCGACAGGTTTCGGGTCTGTATAAATAGTTATATTGAAAAAAATGATGAAGCCTGGGATAAATGTGCTGCTAATAATATATTGTATAACAGCAAAGCAGTGAGTTACTGCATCGATGGATACAATGTCAATAATGCTGAACCTAACAACCCCAATGATGCTCTGGCCTATTTTGATTGGGCTCTGGATGAAGAGGAGGAATATCTTGAGGTCTATATGCAAAGAGGAGACGCTTATAATAACTTAGGTTTTCCTGACAGCGCCATAGATGACTACACAACTGCGCTTGAACTTGCGAAAATAAGGAAATTGGAAGATAAAGAACAGGATGTCTATTTTAAACTCGCGCAAGTATACTCTATTCAGGGAAAATATTACAAAGCTGAGCAAAATTATATCAAGGTTCTTAATATGAGTACCGAATATAGTAATTATGATACCGTCTTAAATAACCTAGGTGAGACATATAGCAAATTAGGTCTATCATCTGATGCAATTAGGCTATTGAGTGAACCTTCAATAGTTAATACTTCTACAGCACTCACTCATAGGGCCTATGAATATTTTAACATGAAAGAATATGACAAGGCGCTTGTAGTATTTTCTAAGGTAATCGTTTTAGATAATACTTCTGCAGATGCATACGTAATGAGGGGAAAAACGTATTTCTGGATTAATAATTCCCCCAAAGCGATAGATGATTACAAAATGGCAATTAAACTTGGTGGAGGGGATGAATATAATCTCGAGGATATCAACATTCTCTTATATGAGGCAGAGCTTGCGATGTATTGATTTGACAACTTAAATTAATCTCAATTCTGGTGAAGAATATTACGCCAGGCACAGTGTAATATATATGTTAATTGCTCAAGAAACCTTGGCAAAAAAGGTTTGAGAAAAACCTGGCTACTCTGATACAAATATTTTAGGCCTTTGTACGGTAAAATATTGAGCGGTCATTATTCAAAAACTAACAGATTACGAGATAAAGATTTGCTTTTCATCTCATTCTCACATTACATCGTGTAATGTTTTAGAGGCTATTGCTGTTTTTG
>Ga0209345_10002260_pt1 | contig 21479 bp, 21 predicted proteins | sample Cruoilmetagenom7_FD_187294 | JGI IMG/M metagenome (GOLD analysis project Ga0209345, IMG submission 187294) | Oil polluted marine microbial communities from Coal Oil Point, Santa Barbara, California, USA - Sample 7 (SPAdes) (version 2) | ecosystem: Environmental > Aquatic > Marine > Oil seeps ... | reverse complement strand
AAAAATTGGAGTTAAAAATTATCCAAGAACTTCGGGTCCATTATATTTAAAAGAAGATGAGAACTATACCTTCCCTACTGAAAGCGGAAAGATTGAATTATATTCTCAAGAATTAAAAAATTTAGGTTTTGATCCATTGCCAAAATATACAAAACATCCCGAACCACCTCAAGGTTTTTATCGTCTAAATTACGGTAGAGCTCCAATGCATACCTTTAGTAGAACGGCAAATAACCCAAACTTAAACGATTTAAAAGATGAAAACAACCTTTGGGTAAATCCGAAAGTTGCTAGAATTATTGGATTGTCAAAAAATCAAGAAGTCTGGCTGAAAAACCAAGATGGAATTATATCAACATTTTCTATCAAAGTTAGAATTACGGAAAGAGTACGATGGGATTCTGTGTATATGGTTCATGGTTTTGGCCACGATAATAAAAAATTGACAAGAGCTTACGCAAAAGGCATAAATGACACACAATTAATTTCTAAAGTTGCTATAGACCCAATCATGGGAGGAACTGGAATGAGAGGAAATTTTGTTACTATTTTAATTGAAGACCCACATAAAACAATAGGAATATGAGATATGCAATGGTAATAGACACATTAAAATGTGTAGGTTGTAGTGACTGCGTTGTTGCTTGTCAGACAGAGAACGATGTCCCTATTGGATATTGTAGAGATTGGATTACTGAAACCGTAAAAGGAACGTATCCAAGTTTAGATTTAGAACTAAAATCTGAACGATGTAATCATTGTGAAAATGCTCCTTGTGTACGTTGTTGTCCAACAGGTGCAAGTCATATAGTAGAAGGTGGAATTGTTTTAGTAACTGGAGACGAATGTATTGGTTGTGGCGCTTGTATAGAATCATGTCCTTACGATGCTCGATATCAACATCCAGATGGTTATGTAGATAAATGTACTTTTTGCCATCATCGATTAGAAAAAGGACAACTTCCTGCTTGCGTCTCTGTATGTCCAACAAAGTGTATGTATTTCGGCGATTTGGACAACCCAAATAGTGAAGTTTCACAATTATTGAAAAAAAGAAAGTATAAAACGTTAGCTCCTGAAGCAGGAACTAAGCCTCATGTATATTATTTACTATAAAAACTGTTAACATGGAAGAGGAATTATTTATAAGCGGAAGAAACATACCCAATATAGATCCGTCATTAGAAGTCTGGCATTGGCCTATTTCTTTATACTTGTTTTTAGGAGGTTTAGCTGCCGGACTTTTATTTTTTGCTGCCGTTTTTTATCTCTTAGGAAAGGACAAAAAATATCCAGCTGCTGTAAAAGTTTCATCTGTAATACCTCCAATAGCTTTATCAATTGGACTACTAGCTTTAGTATACGATTTAACTCATAAACTATATACTTGGCAATTATACACTACAATAAGAATAGAATCTCCTATGTCTTGGGGAGCTTGGGTTTTATTAATCGTAACCCCAATTTCCTTTCTTTGGACTTTTAGCTATTACAGAGAAGTATATCCAAAATTAGAAAATAAACTTCAGGTATTTAAAAGACTTAAATTCTTGAATAGCTTTGAAAAATTTATCATTAAAAACAGAAAATATTTAGCCTATGCTTTAATTCCTTTAACTCTAATTTTAGGAATCTATACAGGAATATTACTTTCAGCTTTTAATGCAAGACCTCTTTGGAATAATGCAATATTAGGGCCTCTATTTTTAACTTCTGGTTTATCTACAGCAGCAGCAACTATTATTTTACTTTCAAAAAAGAAAAAAGAAAAACACTTTTTCGGAAAAATAGATTTAGCATTAATCATTATTGAATTAGCTCTAATAGCACATATGATTATGGGATATTTTGCTGGACCTGAAGTACAAGTGGAAGCTATGCAATTATTGATTGGAGGAGAATTTACTGTAATGTTTTTTGTCTTTGTGATTATACTAGGATTAATAATTCCAGCAATTCTCGAACTCATTGAAATATATGGTTATAAAACTCCTGTTGCCATTGCAGCACTTTTAGTTCTTTTAGGAGGACTTGTATTTAGGTTTGTGATGGTTGAAGCAGGACAAATTACACGCTATCTATATTAAAAAAACATTATGAAAGCAGAAAAGAAACAAAACAAGCATATCTATTGGAATCCATATTTTGGAGGTTTTCTCCTTGGCATTTTAATCATCTTTACTTTTTATATGACAGGAAGAGGTCTAGGTGCTACAGGTGCAATGAAAAGTAGCGTAGTTGCGACTGTAGATACTATTTCTCATACACATGCTGAAGGTAATTCTTATTACAGTAAGTTTATTAATAAAGATGAATCTGTTTTAAACAATTGGCTTGTTTTTGAAACAATTGGAATCTTATTAGGTGCTTTTATTTCAGGGAGTTTGGCTGGAAGAATCGGATTAAGAACGCAACATTCACCAAAAATAACATCGAGACGAAGACTCGTTTTTGCTTTAATTGGCGGAGTACTATTTGGACTAGGTTCTCAAATTGCGAGAGGATGTACAAGTGGAGCTGCACTTAGCGGAATGGCAGTACTATCAACAGGAGGATTTATAACGATGCTTTCCATTTTTGGAACAGGTTTTTTAGCAGCGTATTTCTTTAGAAAAAATTGGATATAATTTAAACAAAACAACATGGGACCCTTAATACCAAACGATATAATTTCTCACGAATGGAGCTACATAATTGCCATACTTATTGGACTGGCTTTTGGGTATATTATGGAAGCTTCAGGCTTTTCATCCTCCCGAAAATTAGCTGGAGTGTTTTACGGATATGACTTTGTGGTTTTAAAAGTATTCTTCACCGCTGCATTGGTTTCAGTAATTGGAATCCTTTATATGGATTATCTAGGATACCTTGATTTTAACAGCCTGTATGTACATCCAACATTTTTATGGGGAGCAATCATAGGTGGAGCGATCATGGGAATTGGTTTTGTTTCTGGTGGATTCTGCCCAGGAACTAGTTTATGTGCTGTGGCTATCGGAAAAATTGATGCTATGGTTTTTGTCGGTGGAATTTTAATTGGAATCTTTATTTTTTCTGAATTAATTTCCTTCTTCGAACCTATTTATAGTGGTTATTACTTCGGAAATGTCACTCTTGTCGATTCCTTAGGAATATCACCTTATTGGTTTGTATTTATATTTACTATTATAGCAATTATTGCTTTTATAGTGGTCGATATCATTAGAAAAAAAAATAAAAAAATATTTTATAATTAAAGCGCATTACAATGATTAATAGAAAGTTAGCAAAAGTTTTATCATTTAGGTATAAAATACTAGCAGTCATATTTTTAGTCTTAGCAGGCGGATTGGTTGTATTGCCTAAATATGAAAAACAAGAAGGGATTCTGCCAGAAGCATTGTTGAAAAATGCGGTGAGTTCTGAACGATATATTTCTACAGATGAATTAGCAGATCTAATTATAAATCAAGATCCTTCTTTTATTTTGATTGATGTTAGAGAAGAGGAAAGTTATAAGAAATTTAGCCTTCCAAATTCAATTAATATTCCGCTTGACAAGCTTTTGAGTGAAGATTCAAATTCATACTTAAACCAAGATCAATTTGATGTTATATTATTTTCGAATGATCACTTTTATGCAGATCAAGCCTGGCTCATTTGTAATCGATTAGATTATAATCATATTCGTGTTTTAAAGGGAGGCCTTAATGCATGGTTTAATACTATTATAAATCCTGAAAAACCTTCAGAAAATCAATCTGTAATTGCTTCAGAATTGTATTCCTTCAGAAAAGCTGCAAGTATGTATTTTGGTGTTGCTTATCCAGATGAATTTAAAGCTAAACCTGTCGTGAAAATAATTCCGAAGAAGAAAGTGATTCCGAAGAAAAAGAAAAAAAAGATGCCTGTTGAAGGTGGTTGCTAAATAATATAATTGAAATACTTTTATTATGAAAGAATTAGAGAAAACTAAAAGAATATCAATTGCTGCAGTACTTTTTATTTTAATAATAATTATTGGTTTATTATTTTATGAAAGACCAAAACATGTCTATACAGTGAATTCTAACGATATGTTAGAAAAAGTTATCAAAGCAGATTATTTTATTGCCTTAGATAAAATTGATGATCCAAGTATTGTTTTAATTGATATAAGAAGTCCTTTTGAATTTGAAAAAGGGCACCTTAATGGTGCCATAAATATTTCAACTCCTGAATTATTAAAAGGCGATAATCCTGAACTATTTAACAAAATGGTTGCCAATAAAAAAGTTGCAGTTTTATATGGTTCAACTCCAACTGAAGCTAATAATGCTTTTATGGTTTTATATCAATTAGGATTTGAAAATATAAAAATATTATTAGTCTCTTTAGGGTATGAACAAAACAAACTTATTACTAAAAATAGTATAATTGAAAAAAATGTTACCGATATAAATGCTTTTATAGCTGAATCTCAGAAAAAAATAAAAATCGTTCCAAAACCTAAAAAAAGAATACCAAAAAAAGTAATTCCGAAGAAAAAGAAAAAGAAAATGCCGGTAGAAGGTGGATGTTAATTTTATGATTGTATTTATCATTGTTTTTCCACTAAAAAAACACATAATGATAAATAAGTTATTTGAATGAAAGGGTAGTTTTAAAATAAAACTACCCTTTTTATTTTCTAAAAATTAAACCATTTTATGAAGTTCTAAAACTATTTTATTTCAGCATCTTTTTGTCATAATTCAAATACAACAGCAATTATCTTAACTATTTGGTCTTCAGAAACTTGTTTATGTAACTTAAGTAACTAAGAAGAATAAATATGTATAATATAAGTATGACAATGGTCATATTAAAAGGTCTATTCCATGTCTAATTTTATGCCCTATTTAAGACATTAATTAATCTTAATCTATTTAAAAATGAAAAGAATATCCTCGTATTTAGTGCTACTTTTTTTTATAACATTTTTCACAAATAGTTATAAAATTATAGGTCAAAGTGATGCCAAAATATCTGCATCAGAATTCGATATATTAATTGAATATTTAGAAGCAAATGGAAACTTTATTAATAGTGATGCTGCTCCTGCAATAATTCAAGCTGAAGAAGTCAAAAAGAACCTAAAAAACCCAAAATATCATGTAATTGATATACGAAGCGATAGTTGGTTTGAATATGGTCATATTAAAAATGCTGTGAATGTGAAAGCAGCTGATTTACTTACATATTTTGAAAACACCATCAAACCAGAGGATTTTGAAAAAATTACATTGGTTTGTTATTCTGGTCAATCTGCAGCATATTTTTCTGGACTGCTAAGATTAGCTGGATATAACAATGTGCATAACATGAAATGGGGAATGAGCTCTTGGCGATTAGATTTTGCTGAAAACTCTTGGTTAAAAAACATTAAAAATGATTTTGCTGAAAACCTTGAAACTACAGAAAATTCAAAAGCAGAAAAAGGGATTTCACCTATGTTAAGTACTGGTAAAACAGATGCTAAAGAAATATTGAGAGCTCAATTAGAAAAAGCATTTGCAACACCTTATAAAGAATCAATAATTAAATCCGCAGATGTTTTTGAAAACGCTACAAATTACTACGTAGTTAATTATTGGGATCAAGACAAATATGCTTTTGGTCATATTCCTGGTGCAATTCAATACCAACCAAATACTTCTTTATCTACTACTGCTGATTTATTGACACTTCCAACAGATAAAAAAGTAGCTGTCTATGGTTCAACAGGTCAAGAAACTGCATATGTAGTTGCTTACTTAAACGTATTAGGTTACGATACAGGAAACATAGCATATGGTGCTAATAGTTTTATAAATAAAAAACTTAAAGAAAATAAATGGGATGCTTTTACTAATAAAGAAGTAAACACATATCCAGTTATTGAATAATACATTTTAAAATAACTTAAATATAATATCATGAAAAAATTATCATTCTTTCTTATTGGACTCTTTTTAATACCATCGCTATTCTTAACGTCATGTGATAGAGGAGATGATCTTGTGACGAATAATGGAACAAATTCTACTCCAGCATTTACTCTTATGAAAGAGTATATGATTAACAACAATCTAGATATAGATAAAATTTTAACGAATGTTGACGGGGACAAATTTGTTGCGGGGGCTCCTGCTGAAGCTGATCTTCAAGCATTTTTAGATAAATATTATATAGTAGACATTAGAAATAGTACAGATTTTGCAAGTGGACATATTCAAGGGGCAGTAAATGTACCTGTAGAAAATGTATTAAATGAAGCTCCAAATGCAAATGGGAAACCAATCTTATTAGTATGTTATACAGGTCAAACAGCTTGTTATGGTACAGCATTAATGCGTTTAGCGGGTTATAGCAATACTCAAGCATTAAAATGGGGTATGTCTGGTTGGAATCCAGCAACTGCAGCTTCTTGGAACAACTCTATTGGAAGCCCAGCAGAAGGTAGCCCAAATTGGGTATTCTCTGACGAACCAGCTCATTTAGTATTTTCAGATCCTGCTATTTCAACTTTTGAAACAGACGGTCAAAAAATCTTAAACAATAGAATTGCCTTAGTGTTATCTGAAGGCTTTAAAGGTATTAATGGAACTGATGTTCTTAGTACTCCAAGTAACTACTTTATAAACAATTATTTCAGTGCTGCAGATTATCAAGGATTTGGTCACTTTATTGATGCATATAGATTTAAAGAAGATCTTCTATTAGTCAACAACGGTTATCAAGGAATAGATCCTGCAACGAATGCACAAGTTGCAAACTATTGCTATACAGGACAGACTTCAGCTGTTCTTACAGCGTGGATGCGTGTATTAGGATATGATGCTTATAGCGTAAAATTTGGAATGAATGGTTTATATAATTCAAACCAAGCATGGGTTTCTAATCAATGGAGTTCATCTGTTTCAAAAAATTTACCAATTGTAAATTAATTGTATTTAAAAATTCAAACGATGAAAAATAAAATATTAATTCTGATATCGCTGGTGTTTTTATTCACTTCAAGCAATCTTTTTTCACAAGGATGTGAAGGTGATGAACCAGCTGCAAAAAATGATTCTATAACAAAACCATCCATAAAAATTTTCGGATATCTTCAACCAGAATTTGATTACACATTTAATGATGATAACGAAAGCGACTTCAAATTTAAAAGAGCGAGAATTGGTGCAAGAGGACGTGTTTCTGAAGACTTTTCATACTATTTTACATTAGAAACAAGTCCGTTTGTAAGTGGAACAGGTAGTGTAGTTTTATTAGATGCATTTATAACGTACGACAAGCACACATGGGCTAAAGCTTCCTTAGGTTCGTTTAAACAACCTTTCGGACTTGAAGTTGCAACTCCATGTCATAACTTAACTACAATTGATAGAGCAATAGTATCTAATCAGTTAGTAGCTCCACAAAGAGATTATGGTTTAATGATTTTGGGTGGAAATAAATACACTAAATTTAACTATGCCGTTGCTTTAATGAATGGTAGTGGACTTCATGTTACCGATAATAATTCGAAAAAAGATTTTATAGGAAGAGTTACTTATAAAGCATTCGACTTTTTAACTGTAGGTGGTAGTTTTAGATATGGTTTCCCTAATAATGACGAATCTAGAACTTCATATGGTGCCGAATTTTTAGCAACATACGACAAGTTTAAATTACAAGGTGAATACATCTATGATGAAGGTGATTTTAACCGAGCTGCAGGTGGTGGTTGTGGAGATGCTTTAGTTGAACTAGGTGAAAAAAGAGACGGTGGATATCTAATGGCAACCTATGATACAAAATGGAATATTCAACCAGTTTTTAAATACGAATTTTTTGATTCTAATATTGATGTTAAAAAAATTGGATATCAAGAAATGATGACCATTGGTGCAAACTATTATCATAATGATAACATTAGGTTTCAATTAAATTATCAAGCACATATTGAAACTGACATCAATATTGACAACGATGTATTTTTAGCACAAGTACAAGTAAAATTCTAATATTTTTATTTGTTTTGATTATTTAATAGTCTTTTTAAGGAAAACTCTCTAACTTAGATTAGAGAGTTTTTTTATTTCTTAACTTTACCTCCTAAGTCTGAAAAAATACACAAACAATGAATAGTCAGAACAATGATTTACAGGGCAAATTAAATGAATACTATTCTAGTATTTTTGAAAAAGAGCTTATAGATGATATTATAAAAGTTGGACGTTTTGAAATGATAGAAAGCGGCAACTTATTAATTGACATAGGCCAAGATTTAACTCATATCCCTTTAATATTAAGTGGAGTAGTTAAAATAATGAGACAAGAAAATGAAGATGAAGAATTAGCACTTTATTATCTAGAACGCGGTGACACCTGCGCAATTTCATTTGTAAACTGCATAGACCACAAAACGAGTATTTTTAGAGGTATTGTTGAAAAAGATGTTGAAGTTGTATTTCTACCTGTTGAAGTAATAGATGATTGGCTTCAAAAACACAAAACTTGGAGACGATTTATTATTGATAGTTATCATCTTAGACTTCTTGAAATGGTTGATGCAATTGATGGTTTAGCATTTATGAAACTTAAAAATAGAATGCTTAAATATTTAATTGAAAAAGTAAAAATTACACAAGAACACATTCTTGATATCACCCATCAAGAAATTGCAAACGATTTAAATTCTTCTAGAGTTGTGGTTTCTCGTATGTTAAAACAATTAGAACATGAAAACAAAATTGAAATGCGACGAAATAAAATCATCATAGAAAACCATTAGATACAACATTTTTCTTGTGTTATCTGTAACTTTAGTTACACATCGAACTGACTTTTATCATTTGTAGCCTATAATTACTTAAGTAAATTTACTAATAATTAGTTACTTAAACTTTTACAATGAAAAACTTAGTTATATTAGGTTCAGGAACAGCAGGAACTATGATGGCAAACCATCTTAGACCTAAACTAAATAAAGGCGAATGGAATATCTCGATTGTTGATCAATATAAAACTCATTATTATCAACCTGGTTTTCTATTTCTACCTTTCGATACCTATACTGAAGAACAAGTTAAAAAAGTAGGTAAAAAATTTATTCCTAAAGGAGTAAATTATATTCAGAAAAAAATTGAAAAAATTCTTCCTGAAGACAATAAGGTAGAACTTGAAGATGAAACTCTAGATTACGATATTTTAATCGTAGCAACGGGTTCTAAAATTGCTCCAGATGAAACTGAAGGATTACTTGGACCTCTTTGGAAAAAAGACATATTCGATTTTTACACTTTTGAAGGAGCTTTAGCATTACGTAATAAATTACGCGAATGGGAAGGTGGAAAATTAGTAGTTCATATTACTGAACTACCTATAAAATGTCCCGTAGCTCCGCTTGAATTTGCATTTTTAGCTGATTCTTATTTCAAAGAAAAAGGAATGCGAAATAAAGTAGATATTACTTATGTAACTCCTTTAGATGGTGCTTTTACAAAACCTACTTGTTCAACTGCTCTTAGTTATCTATTAGAAGAAAAAGGAATAAAATTAGAGCCAGATTTCGCAATTGAAAGAGTCGATAATGAAAACAAAAAAATTATTGATTATGCAGATAAAAAAGTGCCATTCGATTTATTAGTGACTGTCCCTACTAATATGGGAGATGAAGTAATTGAACGTTCTGGAATGGGAGATGATTTAAACTTTATTCCTACACATAAACACACCTTACAATCAATAGAGCATGAAAATGTGTTTGTTATAGGAGATGCAACAAATGTTCCCGCTTCTAAAGCAGGATCTGTAGCACATTTCCAAGCAGAAACATTAACCGATAATATTCTTCTCTACCTTAAAGGATATAAATTAAAAGAAGAATTTGATGGTCACGCAAATTGTTTTATTGAAACTGGAGATAAAAAAGCCTTATTAATAGACTTTAATTATGTTACAGAACCCGTTCATGGAACCTTTCCGTTTTCAAAAATTGGCCCTTTAAAATTATTAAAAGAAAGTGTTTTTAATCACTGGGGGAAATTAGTTTTTCGTTGGATCTATTGGAATATGCTTTTAAAAGGAATAGCAATACCATTTGTATCACGAAACATGAGCTTTAAAGGAAAAGTATTTGACATTAAAAAATAATTAATATAAACAATATAAATATAATAATCATGGAAACAACAATAGCAGGATATAAAATCAACACAACAGAAGATGGCTACTTAACAGATTTCTCTCAATGGACGAAAGAAATTGGAGAAGGACTTGCAAAAGAACAAGGTATCGAAATGACCGATAAACATTGGGAAGTAGTCGAATTTCTTCAAGGAAAACATAAAGAAGATACTGCTTTATCAATTAGAGGAATTAAAAAAAGCGGTGTAATCGATATTAAATCTTTTTACGCTTTATTCCCTGGAGGACCTCTTAAAAAGTCTACGTTGATAGCAGGAATACCTAAACCAAAAAGTTGTATTTAATCTAAAAATAAAAACAAATGGCAACAACCGTAAAAAAAATGCTTTTCATCTTATCGAAAGCAACAATTGAAAATGTATATGCAGCCTTTATCATGGCAAATGGAGCTAGAATGGAAGGTATTGAATCTGAAATATTTTTCACATTCTTTGGACTAGAAGCTATTCAGAAAAAGAAGTTAGAACATTTAAAAGTAGCTACTGTTGGGAATCCAGCAATGCACATTCCGACAATGCTCGGAGGTTTACCAGGAATGGAAGCTTTTGCTACTAAAATGATGAAAAAAGAAATGGAAAAACTAGATATGCCTCCTGTAGGTGAGTTCTTAGAAATCTTATCAGATTCTGGAGCGAAATTATGGGCTTGTAAATTAGCTGTTGAAATGTTCCATTTAAAAGAAGAAGATTTAATAGATGATATAGATGGTATTTTAACTATTGGCGATTTTTATAATAGAGCCAATAAAGAAGACTGCCATTTACTCTTCATATAATTTGAATTTAACCAAGAAAAAGCCATCTAATAGATGGCTTTTTTATTTCAAGAACTGACTTTTATCATTTTATTAAAACCGACATATATCTACTTTTGACTTAATATAAAAAGTATATTATGATAGATCAAAGTATTGCTCTTTACAATTACAATAATGGGGTAATTATGATTGGTGTTTTTGTACTAGTCATTGTTGCACTTGTTGTAATGCTGGTTCGATTTATGAACAGCGGTAAAAAGAAATAATAATAATTAGTGTTATTAAGAAAAAAGAGGGCTATTAAGCCCTCTTTTTAATTAAACAACTAAACAACAAAATGATCTAAAACTTATACTGTAAAAAAGCAGTAAAGTTTCTACCTGGATCATTAATCGGTACACTACCAAAATCTTCTTGATTTCTATAAGAGAAATTTAAGTGATTATGATACGTTTTGTCAAATACATTTAATACTGAAACTCCTAAGGTGATATCCTTCATAGGTTTTACTCCTAGTTTTATATCTAATGTTTCATATCCACCAGTGTTTGTTTCACCAAAACTTTCTGAAATATTTGTTTGCTTATTTACTACATTGAATAATGCACTTGCCCAAAATTTTTCTTTTTCAAATCCTAAAGTAACTTTGGTTGTAATTGGTGGGCTTAAAGGTAAATGTTCATTAAAGTCTTTATTTTTAGCATACACTAAAGCTATTTCAGTTTTAAAGTAATAGTCTTTTAAAAAGTCTATTTGAGCTGTAGCTTCTAATCCTGTTTTATACGCTTTATCTATATTCTGAAAAACTTTTGGATGTACAGGATCTAACATAGGGTTGAATTTTCTAATCAAACTTTCATCAATTTTTGCAACAATTAAGTTTTCAAAAAATGAATAATAAAAAGAAGCTTCAAATTTAAAAGCATCAATTCCTTGCTCAAATTTTTTCTTTCCTTTAAATCCTATTTCAAATTGATTGTTCACCTCTGCTTTTAGATTCGGATTCCCAATATATTCATAAGGATCTTGCCCTATATTGAAATGATTCACATAACGCTCAATCATATTCGCAGAACGCACTCCTCTTCCGTAGGCCGCTTCCAAAGTAAAATCATCTGAAATTAATTTCTTTAATGAAACCGTTCCGCTAATGTTATCCTCATTACGCTCTTTAAGGTCATACATTTCAGCAAAATCCTCTTCAGGGTCTTGGATGTCGGTATTAATCATATCATAACGTAATCCAGCTGTAAAGATCGTTGAGCTATTTGCGTGCCATCTAGCTTCTGTAAAAAAACCATAATCATTTATATAAGAATCTTGCCAAATTTTATCGGTAAATTCCATAGGCATTGGTAAAGGTTCTCCCATCATGTTTAATTTCATGATACGGTTTCTTACACCATCTCTAGCAATTAACATAGCATCTACTCCACTAAAAAGTTTAACACTCTTTGAGGGGTTCCATTTTAATTCAATTTTACCTCCAATAGTCGTTGCTTCGACTGGAGAAGAAGCAGACATTCTCATAAAAGAAGGTCTTTTAAAATTGGTCATTAAATGATCGACAAAACTATAATATACTTTTGCGTTTAAAGTTTTTACAACTTCACCAATGTTCGTTAGTTTATAGTCTAGTGAAACAACTGTACTGTTATCAAATTCAGTATCCATAGGCAAACCAGCGTGTAATACATCGCGTCCAAATGATTGTCGCCAATGTAATTTTATACGTTGATCTTCAGTAAAATTATATCCAAATTTAATTCCGTAGTCAGTACTTCTAAAAGAAGAAGGAATTTCAGTTCCATCACCGTCTTCATAATTTCCAAAATCACGATATCCTACATTTCCAACGATATCATATTTTTCAGTAATTTGTTGTAATTGAAGCATAGTAACTAATGAATTTCCATTGGTTTCATATCCAGCTGAAGTTTTTCCATGAAAACCATAATCAGAAGCAGAAGGCTTTTGTGTTACCAAGTTTACAATTCCTCCAAAAGTGGCTCCATAACGTACAGAGTAAGGTCCTTTTATAATTTCAATTTTTGAAATTTCCTCAGGAATTACATGTGTTGTAATAGGATCCATTCTGTTGGTACAAGCATTTACAGCTTTAGTTCCACCATCATACATTATATTTAATTGCTCATATTGAGCATTTCTAAACGCAGGGTCATTTGCATAATTTCCACGCTTTATTGTGGAAAAACCATTCACGCTACTAAATAAATCTGCAACGTTTTTTGGTTGTACTATTTTCTCTACATTATCTGTAGAAACTGAAGTAAATACAGGGTCCTTTTTTGAATTTCCTACGACAATCACTTCGTCTATTTTAATGACCTTTTGGTCTGTACTATCTTTTTCTTTTTCCACTTCTTGTGAAAAAGAAACCGTATATATAAGTGTACATATAAGTACACTAAAAAGTTTTTTCATTTTGTAATCTTTATTATTATTTAATTGTATACGAAAGATTTATAAAGAAATTTCTTCCCATTCTAGGGATGTTATTCCAATCCGCATACGTTGAATATTCCTTATCAAAAATATTTTCAACACCAGCTTTTGCATATAATTTATTCTTGTTTAAATAAAATATATACGAAGCATTTAAATTAAACACAGCATAGCTATCAGTTTTATTTTCACCAAAATATGAGCTATAATTAACCTGTTGTCCTGCACTCGTCATATTTACTTCTGCATCAAATAAATTCTTTTTGAATTGCAAAGCAGACTTAAAAGTAAAAGGGCTTATGAGCGGTAAATTAGTTCCATCATTATCTCTACCTAAATGGTAAGAAACATGACCATCATAAGTAAATGAAGGAGAAATCTTATATTCTACACTTAATTTTGAATTGAATAATGACGCTCCATCTAATGCAGTATAAATTCGAACACCGTTCGCACCTATAGTCATTTGCCCAATATCTGGTGCAGTTTCACCAATAATATAATCGTTTAAGTAAAAATAAGAAGCTTCTAATCCAGCTTTAAATTTTGAAGCAGTGTAATTATAAACAGCAGAAAATTCATACGATTTTTCATTCTTCAAATCTGGGTTTCCTATATAATCATAATTATCAAAACTATTAAAAAGATAAAAACCATATCCTTCAGTTACAGAAGGAGCACGTTCTCCATATCCAAGTGAAAATAAAAATGCAGATTTTTTATGTTTTATTTCATATTGACTTGAAAGATTCAACAACATTCTTGTTTTAGATTCTTCCATTTCAGGATAAAATATCTTTAAACTATTTAAACCAAATTCATCTTTAATTTCATTGTTATGAACTCCCACTCTAGCGGTTACTTTTAATCGCTGGTTTTCTTTTAGATTAATTTCATCTTCAGCAAATAATCCTATAGAAGTTGTTCTCACATCTGGCCACGTAAGCATAAACATGATGTTTTCGTTTTGATCGTTTGGATACATGGTCATTTCAGCTAACGATTTGTTATAAAACCCACTCATATTAAATAACATGCTATGTTTCCCTTTTTTATAATTCAGTTTAGAATAAAAACCAAAAGTGTCGCTCCAACCTGGCATATCCATATGGATAGGTACATTAGGTCGTTTCGTGTCATCCATTACATGTGTAACTGAGTTAAAATAAACCTTAGTTCTCCAATTACTTAATGTTGAATTTAAACTATCTCTCTGAAACTCTAACGATGTAATTATTGCTTCTGCTAATGAAACATCCATCGGCAATGCAGGATAACCTACATCTGTTGCTCTATCGTAAATAAGAGAGCCTATTAGTGCATTATTCTTACCTAATTTAATTCCTGAAACTAATGAAACATTGTACTTATTAAACTGAGAAAATAACACTTCATTATCGCCTCCAGTTTTATAATTATTTGATGTTCTATAAATCCCATCTGTGTTTATAAAGAATTTTTTGTTTGAAAAATTTACTTCTGAACTAACTGTTTTTGCATCTCCATTGGTTTCATAACCCGTTTCAATACCTGCCGTTAATTCTTCTTTATCGAAATAGCTTTTCTGAAGTTTAAAATCAATTCCGCCTCCAATCGTTGAACCATGTTCAGATCCTTGTTGCCCTGAAGTAATTCCTACTTCTGAAACATTTGAAACATCAATATACGATGTAATTGGATCCATTTTATCGGTACAAGCACCAAACACTTGCATCCCATCAATGGTGACAGAAATTCTTTCAGAAAGCATATTATTTAAGGTGGCTTCCCAAGCGTAATTTCCACGTTTAATCATGGTTACTTTATTCGATTTTTCAAGGTATTGATCAATCGAAGAAAGCAGTTTTACATCATTTTTATTTTTCAAATTAGCTTTACCAATAACAATAACTTCACTTAAAGCTACTTTCTTTATGGTGTCGTTTTCTGTTTCTTGTGAAAAAGCCTGTGAAAAAATAAACAAGGAAACTAGTAAAAAGATTGTTTTCTTCATTACATTTCATATAAATGAGGCTGTTTTCTAACAGCCTCATTAATTTATTAGTCTAAAATTCTATTTCAAGAAATAAGCTGCTACTTTCATTAGTTTCAGTTACTTCTTCTCCTTTTAAAACATCACCTGCTTCATTTAATATCATTAAGTTCAATTTCCAATATCCTGTCATTGTCAATGATAATTTTCCATTGTACATTTCACTAGAGGCATCGTACATTAAATCTTCATTATTTGGTGAAGTATGATTACCCATACTTGGCATACGAGGATCTAATTTTATCATATAATTTTCAACCACAGGAAAACTCATCATGCTTTCCATTTTATAAACTCCCATGGTAATATCGTTTACCATCACGTCTGGGTTTTCAGGAGCAATTAATGCAACAACATAGCGCATTCCTTCAGCATCCATAAATGTAGTTACTCTTTGTTTTGCTGAAGCAGGAACACTAATATCACTCATTGCTTCAAAATCTTCACCGGCAATGCTATAATTAACCATTAAATTCCATCCTTCATCAGCATTTTCTGCCATTTGAAAAACAATATAGCCTCTGTAAATAGTTTCCATTCCTGAAACTTTTGTTAGCATAGAATTAGGGCAAGAATGACTCATACTAACCATATTCATCATTGGAATCCAGCTCATAGTAGCATCATCAACAAAAACATTTGTAGCAAGATCTTTCACTCGAATAGTGATTTCATTATAACCTTGTTCAAATTGTCCGCTTTCTGTGAAAATTTCTACTGCATGTGTACTATTTGTAAGTTCTTGAACTTTAATTAATCCCTCAACTTCATTTACTTCTACTGGAGTTGATTCATCGTCATCACTTGAACATGATATAATTGTTAGTGATATAAATATTGGTAAAATGTATTTAAAAAATTTCATTGTATTGTATAGTTAGGGTCTTTTCATATGTTTATTTTTATATGAAAAAGGTCTTGTTTAATAATCTTTAATAAGGGTGTTTAATATCTAACCTATGCACAAATACATACCGTATTTACCATCAGTGATATTATAAAATTAAATGTAATTATTAAGCTTTAGGAGGTTGATATATAGAAGGTTCATCTATATATGCATACAAATTATTGTATTGAAATAATTTCTTATTGTTCTTTTTAAATTTATATAATTTATAGCTAAAATTTGAAACTACAAAAACAGGAAAGTCTTTAAAGGTAATATATTCAGTTGGTGCATTATCTTCCGAAGAAGATTTAGTAGCAACCTCTTTTAAATGACACTTTCCATTACACTCAAGTTCAGGTTTATCTATATTCTTACAGAATTGTTCTATAAACTCAACAGGGCTTGCATAATAGTATGCATACGTTATTGACACTTGAAAAGTATTCCAAGCCATCAATGAAGTAAAAAAAGCTACTAATATGAGAGTATAAATTTTCACGCTTCAAAAATAGGAAGTTCAAACTTTATAAAATGTGATATTTATCAGCCCTTTTTTTTGACTTATGTAACAATAGTAACACACCAATACTAAAATAATCACGAATTTTATAGATTAACTAATCCCAAATGTACCATGAAAAAAATATTCAGTTCTCTTTTAATTTTTACCTTATTATTAAGTAATCAATTATTTTCTCAAGATGTATTTACTGTAGAAATTGATCCTATAACGATTGCAGACGCTCCAAATGTTCACTCTTTTTCTTGGGGGAAAACTAGTGATGACAAATGGGTTATCATTGGAGGAAGGATAGATGGTTTACATCAAAGACAACCTTTTGCAGCCTTTTTAGAAAGCAGTAATAATAAAGAAATAACAGTAATAGATATTGCAACCAATCAATTTTGGTCTAGGTCTTTACAAACTGTTCAAACTTCCATTTTCGAGCAATTACAATCTACCAATCAAGAATTTATTCAAAGAGACAACACCTTATATGTAATAGGAGGTTATGGTTATAGCCCTACTGCTGATGATCATATCACCTATCCAAATCTAACTGCTATAGATCTTGATGGAGTTGCTAATGCCGTTATTAATAATACTGATTTAAACCCATATTTTAGACAAATTTCTGATCCTAATCTTGCATCAACTGGAGGACAGCTTGGATTATTAGATGATGTTTTCTATTTATGTGGAGGGCAATTTTTTGAAGGTAGATATAATCCAATGGGACCAGATCATGGACCTGGATTTGAACAAGAATATACAGATGAAATAAGAAAATTTAATGTAGTTGATGATGGAACTAACTTGTCTTTAACGAACTATTCTGCAATTAATGATGTTGATAATCTTCATCGACGTGATTACAATATGGCACCTCAAATTTTTCCTAATGGAGAAGCTGGGTTTACAATGTTCAGTGGAGTATTTCAACAAGAAGTTGACTTGCCTTTTTTAAATTCAGTAGATATTACACCTAATGGACATACTGTAAATAATAATTTCAATCAGTATTTGAGTCAATACCATAGTGCTAAAATTCCAATTTACGATGATGCAAACAACACAATGCATACTTTGTTTTTTGGAGGTATGAGTCAGTATACATTAGACGAAAACGGTAATTTAGTGCAGGATGATAATGTTCCGTTTGTTAAAACTATTAGTAAAGTTACACGATCAAATAGTGGCGCAATGACTGAAACAAAACTAGAAATTGAAATGCCAAGCTTATTAGGTTCTGGAGCTGAATTTATTCCAGTTACAAATTCTTCATTTTATAATTCTGAAGATATTTTAAATATCAATAACCTTCCTGAAGGATCTACTTTAATTGGGCATATTTTTGGAGGTATTGACAGTACACAAGAAAACATTTTCTTTATCAATAATGGAACTCAAAGTAGTGCAAGTAATGTGATTTTTAAAGTATTTATCAATAAAGGTGCTTTAGGTATAAATGATATTGAATTAAATAATGAAAGTGTTTATAATCTTTCTGTATTTCCTAATCCTTCAAAAGATATTTTTACTTTAAACTTTTTCGTTCCTAGTACAAAAGCTCATGTTATAGAAGTAAATGATATGCTTGGGAAACTAATTAAAAGAATTGAAATAAGTGAACCTATTGGAAATCATTCTGTAACTATTGATCTTTCATCATTTGCTTCTGGCGAATATTTTGTTACTTTAAAAAGTGAAGGAAGTTCTACATTAAAAAAGATAATCAAACTTTAAATACTTAACCTACTAATTTAAAAAAAAAGCAGCGTTAAGCTGCTTTTTTTGTTTGGTAACAAATGTAACTGACTTCACCTATCTCATCATTTAATTTTGTCCCTATAAATTATAATGATGATTAAAAAACATATTCCTATTCTTACTTTTTGTTTTGTATTATTGAGTGGAATACTGCATGCTCAAGAAGTTAAAACTATCAGTAAATCTGAAGTTTTAACAAAAGTTGCAGCTCAAAACTTAACAGCAAAAATATCTGAACAAGAATACAATCAATCTAAAGCTGACTATCAACAAACCAATGCTGTATTTCTTCCAAATATTACAGCTTCTTATACAGGAATTCTCACGAACAACCCGTTAATGGCATTTGGTTCAAAACTGAATCAAGAATTATTAACAACACAAGACTTTGATCCTTCTCGACTAAATAATCCAGATAGAATTGAAAATTTTACCACAAAAATAGAAATCCAACAACCGCTTTTAAATTTGGATGGAATGTTTCAACGTAAAGCTGCAAAAACAAAGATGAATGCGATGCAGTTGAAGTCAGTTCGTACGCAAGAATACCTACAATTAGAAGCTACAAAATCTTATATGGAATTACAGCTAGTGTATAAAGCTGTAGAAGTGCTAGAAAAAGCCTTGGAAGCTGCTCAAGCCAATTTAAAAGTTGCAAGCAATAGTTATAAGAATGGTTATTTACAAAAAGCTGATTTGTTATCGGTAGAGATTCGTGTCAACGAAATTTACAATCAATTACTACATGCTAAAAGTGAAATAAAAAACGCTTCAAATTATGTTTCCTATATCATGAATGAAGATGATTCGGTTATTTTACAACCTTCCGATAGTCTATTTGTTTCTGAAAAAGTACTTGGTAACAATTCATTTATTCCTGAAGAGAGGTCAGACATAAAAGCAATGAAACTTTCATCTGAAGCATACAATACAATGTATAAAGCTGATAAAATGTCATTCCTGCCAAGACTAAATGCTTTTGGAAGTTTTGAGCTTTATGATGATAAGCTATTTCAAGCAGATGCTAATGGTTATTTAGTTGGAGCACAATTAAGTTGGAATATTCTTGAAGGTACTAGACGTTTCGGAAAAGCACAAAAAAGTAAAGCCGAATACAGTAAAGCTTCTCTTGAATACTCTCAATATCTATCAAAAAGTAAACTTGAATTAAACAAAGCTCTAAGAATGGTGAGCGATACAGAAAACAATTTAGAACTGAGTAAATTATCATTAAAACAAGCGAAAGAAGCATTACGGATTAGAACCAATAGATTTAAGGAAGGGCTCGAAAAAACAGCAGATGTTTTAACTGCTGAAACTACTTACGCTCAAAAACAATTAGATTTTTACCAAACTGTGTTTCGCTATAATTACGCTCAAGCTTACCTACAATTTTTAACGACCAAATAAATTACTATGAACAATTTTCGATATATAATTGCTTTACTTTTCACCTCAACTCTAATAATAGGTTGTGGGAATGATGCTGAAAAAACAACTTTAGAACAAAAAACTCCTGTTGCTGTTACTTTAAGTACAAACGTTCAAAGTAATACAAGTCCTTTTATTACTACAAGTGGAAAGATAGAAGCAAGTAACAATGCAAGTTTAAGTACTCGTATGATGGGTTTTGTAAAAAAAATTTATGTAAATATTGGTGATGAAGTTAAAAAAGGACAGTTATTAATTTCTATTAACAACTCCGATTTACAAGCAAAATTAGCACAGGTAAATGCTTCAATTACAAAAGCTAAAGCTGGATTTTCTGTTGCTGAAAAAGATTACAATCGTTTTAAAAATCTATTTGAAGACAATAGCGCCTCTCAAAAAGAAATGGACGATATGACTTCTAATTATGAGATGGCTAAAGCAAGATTAGAAGCAGCACAACAAATGAAAAATGAGGTAAATGCTCAATTTGCTTATGTAAATATTCGTGCCCCTTTTAAAGGAGTGATTACTCAAAAATTAATAAAAGAAGGTGACATGGCAAACCCTGGAGTTCCTTTATTGTCTATTGAAAACCCTTCAAATTTTGAAGTTATTACGAGTGTTAATGAAAATGAAATCCCGCAGATTAAAAAGGACATTCCTGTTACCATTACTGTAAAATCTTCTGGTAAAACTTTAAAAGGTAAAGTCTCTGAAATAAGTCGTTCTGCACAAAACACAGGCGGGCAATATCAAGTTAAAATAAACCTTTCGGAAACAAAAGTTAATATAATGTCAGGTATGTATGTTTCTGTTGAGTTTCCTGTTGAAAAAACCAATACTTCAAACAATAAAGTATTGGTTTCAACAGGAGCATTAATCCACAACGGACAACTTTCAGGTGTGTATACTGTAAGTCAGAATAACACCGCATTACTGCGTTGGTTACGCTTAGGAAAAACGTATGGAGATCAGGTGGAAGTATTATCTGGATTAAATTCGGATGAAGCGTATATACTTAATTCTGAAGGGAAATTATACAACGGAGCACCAATCACTATTAAAAAATAAAATTCGCGTTAGGGACCTGCCTGCCGGCAGGCAGGTAGCAGTGACATCCTTTTTGTAAAATTACTTGCAAAAAGATATAACGAATAGCCCGCTCGAACGCCAAAAGAAAATAAAATGAAAGAAGGATTTGCAGGTAAAATTGCCAAAGGATTTATAGGATCGAAGCTCACTGTGCTTTTAATGATCGTATTTATGGTTATTGGTGTGTATAGTTCATTTTTAATTCCGCGCGAAGAAGAACCACAAATTGATGTCCCAATGGCAGATATATTTGTTGGATATCCTGGAGCGAGTCCAACAGAGGTCGAATCTAGAGTAATAAAACCTTTAGAGAAATTAATTTCGAATATTAAAGGAGTTGAGTATGTATATTCTACCTCAATGA
>Ga0209345_10002259_pt1 | contig 21482 bp, 18 predicted proteins | sample Cruoilmetagenom7_FD_187294 | JGI IMG/M metagenome (GOLD analysis project Ga0209345, IMG submission 187294) | Oil polluted marine microbial communities from Coal Oil Point, Santa Barbara, California, USA - Sample 7 (SPAdes) (version 2) | ecosystem: Environmental > Aquatic > Marine > Oil seeps ... | reverse complement strand
ATCTCTCTCAGGATTGGTTATTATGGATTCTTCTACACTTACTCATTTACGTCAGCTCGAAGCAGAAAGCATTCACATCATGCGTGAAGTGGCTGCTGAATTCGAAAATCCAGTTATGCTTTATTCAGTTGGCAAAGATTCTGCTGTGATGTTGCATTTGGCACGCAAAGCCTTTTACCCCTCAAAAATTCCATTTCCTTTGATGCATGTAGATACCACATGGAAATTCAAAGAGATGATCGCGTTTCGCGATAAAATGGCGGCTGAATATGGCTTTGAACTTATCAAGCACATCAATGAAGATGGTGTGAAGCAGGGTATGGGGCCTTTTTCTCATGGTTCCGGCATGCATACTGATGTGATGAAGACAGAAGGCCTGAAACAAGCTTTGAATAAATACAAGTTCGATGCGGCCTTTGGTGGCGCCCGGCGGGATGAAGAAAAATCTCGTGCAAAAGAACGTATTTTTTCGTTTCGATCTGAAAACCATCGCTGGGATCCAAAAAGCCAACGTCCCGAATTGTGGAATGTGTTCAATGCGCGGGTAAAACAGGGTGAAAGCATCCGTGCGTTTCCGATCTCTAATTGGACAGAACTTGATATCTGGCAATATATCTATAAAGAAAGCATCCCCATCGTACCGTTATATTTTGCTAAAAAACGACCTGTAGTGGAACGTGATGGCATGTTGATTATGGTTGATGATGACCGCATGCCCTTAAATGAGGGCGAAATCCCGGTGATGAAATCTGTACGTTTTAGAACTTTGGGCTGTTACCCCTTAACGGGCGCAGTTGAATCAGAGGCAGATACTTTGCCAGAAATCATTCAAGAAATGCTTTTAACACGCACATCAGAAAGGCAGGGTCGCGCGATAGATCATGATCAGGCCGGATCGATGGAGAAGAAGAAACAGGAGGGCTATTTCTAATGGCTCACCAATCAGAACTCATTGAAGGTGATATCCTGTCTTATTTGAAAGCCCAGGAAGAAAAAAGTCTGTTGCGCTTTATCACCTGTGGCTCAGTTGATGACGGGAAAAGCACGCTCATTGGGCGTTTGCTGTGGGATTCAAAACTGATTTTTGAAGATCAATTGGCCTCGCTTGAGGTTGATTCAAAGAAAGTCGGCACACAAGGCGGTAAAATTGATTACGCTTTGTTAATGGATGGCTTGCAGGCTGAACGTGAACAGGGCATCACCATTGATGTGGCGTATCGTTATTTCTCCACAGACAAGCGCAAATTCATTGTCGCTGATACGCCGGGTCATGAACAATATACCCGCAATATGGCAACAGGTGCATCAAACGCTGATGTGGCTGTGATCCTTGTGGATGGACGCAAAGGTATTTTAACGCAAACGAGACGCCATAGTTATATTGTCTCGTTGGTCGGTATTAAGAATGTCATCGTGGCCATCAATAAGATGGACTTAGTTGAGTATTCCCAAGAAAAATATGATGCAATTGAAGCGTCATATCGTGAATTTGCCAAAGATTTAGGCTTTGATAGCATTGCTTGTATCCCCATTTCGGCGCTTGAAGGTGATAACATCATCAATAAAAGCGAAAATACGGATTGGTATACCGGTCAAACTTTGATGCGTTATCTTGAAACGATCCAAGTTGCCTCTGATTTGCGTGAAAAACCATTTCGTATGCCAGTTCAATGGGTTAACCGTCCTGATCTTGATTTCAGGGGTTTTTCTGGAACCATTGAAGCGGGTTCTATTAAACCGGGTGATGAAATTGCTGTACCAGCTTCTGGTCAAATTTCAAAAGTTGCTCGCCTTGTCACCATGGATGGAGATTTGAATGAAGCTTTTGCGGGCCAAGCGATCACTGTGACGTTAGCGGATGAAATTGATATATCGCGTGGTGATATGTTGGTGGATCCAAAATCACGCCCAGATTATGCCGATCAGTTTGAAGCAAAAATCGTATGGATGCATGATGATGCTTTATTACCTGGGCGTTCTTATCTTATTAAGTTCGGTTCTCAAGCTGCAGGTGCGCAGGTAAGTGAACTTAAATATAAGGTCAATGTGAATACGCTGGAACATACGGCTGCTAAGACGTTAGAACTTAATGAAGTTGGTATTTGTAATATTGCGCTAGATCGAAATGTTGCCTTTGATCCTTATTCAGAAAGCCCGGGCACAGGTCGTTTTATTCTCATTGATCGTTATAGTAATGCGACTGTTGGTGTGGGTATGATCGATTTTGCATTGCGCCGTGCAAGTAACGTTCATTGGCAATCTTTGGATATTGCCAAAGAACAACGAGCAGAGCGCAAGGGGCAGAAAGCTTGTGCCCTTTGGTTTACAGGACTGTCTGGTTCTGGAAAATCGACTGTTGCCAACTTGGTAGAGAAAAAACTTCATTCGCTGCATAAACATACCTACACCTTGGATGGTGACAATGTGCGCCACGGCTTGAACAAGGATTTGGGCTTTAGTGATGCGGACCGGGTTGAAAATATCCGCCGGGTGGGTGAAACCACAAGATTGTTTGTGGATGCGGGTATGATTACCTTGGTTTCCTTTATTTCCCCGTTTGAATCAGAACGTAAAATGGCGCGTGATTTGTTGGAGGACGGTGAATTCATCGAAGTTTTTGTCGACACACCCTTGGAAATTTGTGAGAAGCGCGATGTTAAAGGGCTTTATGCCAAAGCCCGAAAAGGCGATTTACCCAATTTCACAGGAATTTCTTCACCTTATGAAGCACCCAACAAGCCAGAAATTCATATTGATGGGTCAAAACTAACGGCTGAACAAGCGGCTGAACAAGTGGTTAAAGAACTTGAAAACTTTGGTATTTTGGATGTCTGGTATCCTAAAATTTAAGTAAGTTCAGTTAGAGATTAAAGGCGGCATCTTATATAGGGTGTCGCCTTTTTTTATGGCTCTGTCTTGCCCTGATTCTTTGAACCTGATAGGTATGGATGATTGAGTATGTGCACTGCATAGGCTATATGTATCGATATCAAAACGAGTTGACTGAGTAGTTATTTATGTCTCTGGAAAATAACAATAATATGCATGAGATACCTTTATGGCAGACGTGGCTGCAGAAACTACGCGCTCATATTTATCGCTCTCCTCTTTATATCGTGACGCTTAAACGCAAAAAGCTTGGCACATTCCAATCTTTACCGGATTTTTTGAAAGACGGTGATCAAAGTCATGCTCAGAGTATCCTATCGGGCCAATTTCCTTTTGCTGGTCGCATCTATCAAACCAAGACAGAGCCATGGACGATTGCTCAAGATGACCAAGCTTGGCAAAATTCGGTCCATGGGTTTGGTTGGCTGAATGACTTGTTGTCCTTAGAGGGTGAAACTGCAGTGCTTAAAGCGCGTCAACTGATTTCCAGTTGGCTTGATTTGCATGGTGTATGGACGCCGCTGGCTTGGCGTGCAGATGTCATGGGCGATCGTATGGTTTTTTGGATTTTACATGCGCCAAAACTTGTAAGTTCCGCTGACGAAACGTTTGCAAAGTCTTTTCATGATAGCTTGTCTTTACAAGCCTCTCATCTGTCTCGGTCCTATTTTAAAGACCTGACAGGTGCACCCTTGTTGCATGCGTTGCGTGGACAGCTTTATGTGGCGCTTTATGTGCCAGGCTTCGAGAAAAGTTACCAAAAAACGTTTGATCGTTTGATTTTAGAATTGGATCAGCAAATTCTACCCGATGGCGGGCATATATCCAGATGTCCAAGTGTTTTGATTGAAGTTTTAAAGCTGTGTCTAGAAATGATTGGTGTTCTTGAGCATCAAAAAATTGAAGTGCCTGAAATAGTGTTGCGCTGTGTAGATCGTGTGGCCCCGATGGTGCGCACTTTGCGTCACGCGGATGGTTGTCTTGGATTATTTCATGGCGGGCAAGAAGGCCACTCAGATCAAATCGATATGTTATTAGAGCGCTCGAACAATCAGGGCCAAGCGCTCAGCGATGCGCGTCATTCTGGATTTCAGCGCATAGAGGCAGCGCGCACGGTTGTTTTGATGGATGTTGCAGCTCCACCTGATATTCATATGCATGCGCACGGGCATGCATCTCCGCTTAGCTTGGAAATGAGTTGTGGGGCGGAGCGTCTATTGGTCAATTGTGGGGCTGTAATTGGTGGAGACCCAAACTGGCAAGGGGCTTTGGCTGCAACGGCTGCGCATAATACGCTGACAGTTGATGAAAAAAACTGTGTTCAATTATTAGAGGGCGGCGGTGTCGCGTCGAATGCAATTTCTGTCAGTTATAAACGATTTGAAGAAAATGGTCAGACGCTTATTGATGCCTCTCATGATGGCTATAAAGAAACTCTTGGTCTGCTGCATCAAAGATCGGTTTATATCAACAAGACCGGAGATGATATTCGTGTAGAAGATAGCCTTGTGGGCTCGGGTGGAGAGGCCTATGCCATCAGTTTGCATTTACACCCAGATGTGGACGCATCCGTTGTTCAAAATGGTAAGGCGGCTCTTTTAAAGCTCAGAAGTGGTGCAGGATGGCATTTAAAGGTGAAGGGTGCCTCATTGAAGCTGAAGGAAAGCATCTATGTAGGTGAGCCAGGTCAAATGCGCCATACGGATCAAATTATTATTCAAGGTCCGTTGCGCGGTGAGGGCGTAAGTGTCAATTGGCGCCTTAGCCGAATTGGTTCGGCTTAATTCAGTAAAGCGTGATTAAGTTCAGGGACCAAGGCTTTGACTTGTTTTAAAGCAGCATCTCGTTGCTTACTCAAACAAGTCTCTTCTAAAGATTGAAGTGCTTTGGCGAGCTCAACTGAATTAAGAATGCGTGGTGTCGCAATAAGAACGCCTTCAAGACCTGATGGGGTTGGGGGTTCATCGCCATGAAAAATCTCTTCAAAGAGTTTTTCTCCTGGGCGCAGGCCTGTAAATTCAATAGCGATATCTTTATAAGGCTCGAACCCAGACAATTTGATCATTTGTTCAGCCAGATGCAAAATTTTAACTGGCTCGCCCATATCCAATACGCAAATTTTACCGTTAAGGGATGCATCTTTTTGGGTGAGGACAAAAGCTTGTAGAACAAGTTCCACGGCTTCGCGCACTGTCATGAAATAACGGTTCATGTCTTTATCTGTAACGGTCAAGGGACCACCCGCACGCAGCTGTTTTTCAAACAAGGGAACGACAGACCCTGTGGAGCCCAGCACATTACCAAAACGAACGGTGGTGAAACGGCAGCGATTTTCATCACCTTCTTGCATGTCTAAGGCTTGAGCATAGCTTTCTGCAATGCGTTTGGTTGCGCCCATGATATTGGTTGGGTTCACTGCTTTATCAGTTGAGATTTGTACCATGGCTTGAACATTAAACTGGATGCAGGCATCCGCAACGTTGCGTGTACCGATGGCATTGGTCAAAATCCCTTCAACAGGGTTTTCTTCAACCAAGGGAACATGTTTGAGGGCGGCTGCGTGGAAAACCAATTCAGGATGAGTTTCTTCAAAAATCTGATGAAGCCGTGCGCGTTCGCGAATATTACAGATGAGAGCTTGGCGTTTGAGCTGAGGTAGCTTGCGTGAAATTTCCATATCGATGGTATAAAGCGCATATTCTGAGGCTTCTAAGAGTAAGATTTCGCTTGGATTAAAGCTACAAATTTGGCGTACAAGTTCGCTACCGATGGAACCGCCCGCCCCTGTTACGAGGACACGCTTGCCTGTTATTAAGGTTTTAGGCAGTGATTTATCAAGGGCTTTTTGGGGTCGGCCAAGCAAATCTTCAACATCAATTGGGCGCACATCAATTTTGTCGACGTTGCCTGACTGAAGATCGGTTAATTTTGGAAGGCGAGAAAGGGGAATTCCAATTTCTTCGGCAAAATCAAGAAGCTCGCGTACCTTTTCTCCCGGCCAATCGTCTTTTGTTAGGATAAGGCGTTGTGGTTTATTGCCGTTTGCATCGAGGGCTTTAATAATATCTGGCAAGTCATCGACTAACCCCAGAACAGAAACACCGTGAATATCATGACCAAGGCGCGATTTTTTATCAGCAGCTAGGCCAATGGGGGCATAAGGGATATCTGGGTTGCGCTCAATCGCACGCAAGAAAAGTTCTGCGCTATCACCCGCACCGATTAATAAAGATGGAATGGTTTTTGTTGTGCTGGAGATATGGTGTAAATCGAAGCGGCGGTCTTTAATCAGACGATAAATAAAACGTGGCCCCCCCAACAATGCCATCAAAACGAACCAATTGATCAAAGGGACAGAGCGTGGAAACTCTTCTAGGCGAGTGACAAAAAACATCACAAGTGAAAAAATGAGGATCAGAAGGCTTGTGGCTTTTGTGATGGAGATTAGGTCGCGCATAGAAGCATACCGCCAAATACCACGATAAAGTCCCATGATATAAAAAATAATGGCTGCTAGTACAGCAATGATGGGCGTGCCGACAGTAATGAGGTCCGTGCGATCAAAAAGGCCATCGCCAATACGCAGATATAAAGCAAAGTTAAATGAAACTGCTGCCATGAAAATATCATGAGCGTAGGCGATCATTCCGCGTGGGCTGAGTCTGGTATAGGAAAGCTTCATAAAAAATCACACAACTCGATTTAAAAACGATCTATTGGGAGTACTCGGTTTTAGCATCCGTATCAACCGTTTGCTTTGGTTTTATTATAGGTATGCTTGAAACTATATAGGCAAAATGCAACGCATAAGCTTGCAATTAATAAAGCGAGCAGAGGGAATGTGAATAAGCTTAAACACGCAGACCCGATAAGTGCGATATTCAAAGCCACAATGCGTAGAACAATTTTGTCATGTGCCATGCCGGCTTTGGCAGCCATTTGATAGAAATGTTCTCGGTGTGCCAGCCAAACTTTTTCTTTACGTAATGTGCGTTTTCCTAAAGTTATGGTCGCATCTGCGAGGTAATAAAGGGCGAGGATTAGCGCTGCAATAAATAAACCTTCGCTGGCTAAAAGGATCAATAACCAACCGAGCAAAAAGCCCATTGGAACACTGCCGACATCACCCATAAATACTTTGGCTTTATGCCAGTTCCATTTCAAAAATCCCAGGGCAGCAGCACTGAAAATAAGTCCAGTTTGTGTATATTCGACGCTTAACGGGACAAGCAAGGAAAGAAGGGTTGCCCCAATTGCGATTGTTATGATCTCAACGCCTGAGATACCATCAATTCCATCCATGAAATTGAATAAATTGATAAACCAGACCCATCCCAAACCCAGAATAATTTTTTCAAACCAGATCGGCAAAAATCCACCTAAATATCCTTCGACTGGTGAAGGTAAAAAATAAAGGCAAACTGTTACAGCCAAAACTTGACTGAGAAAACGAATACCAGATCCCAATGTATAAAGATCATCCAGCCAAGACAAAAACCCAAGACATATGGCTGAGATAAGAATGGGAAGGTAGCCCGCAAGGGGTTGATCGCTAAGCCCCTGAATTACAAATAGCGTGGGTATAACAGCAATAAGAAGCCCAATACCACCACCGCGTGGTGTGGGGATGGAATGACTTGAGCGTTCATTCGGATGATCCAAAATGGCTTTTTTGCGCAAAAATTTTAACACCATACCTGTAGCGCTGAAGCTGATCAGGGCAACAGAAATAAACAGAGTGGTGTAATGCAAGAGCATTGGGGCGGCCTTTTAAGAAATTTCAGAAACCCGTTTAACAACATCGAGTGTTTTCTCAGCTATGGAGATTTCATTTAGTTCGTCTTCTACCAACTTTCTGGCATTTCGTCCAAATTTTTGACGGATATTCTCATCATTCATTAAAGTATCGATGGCATTTGCGATTGCGGTTGCATTTTGTAAAGGAACCAATAAGCCATTTTCACAGTGGGTAACGATCTCGCGACAGCCTGGAACATCTGTTGTAATAATGGGGAGCCCACAGGCTGCGGCTTCAAGTAAGCTTTTAGGCAAGCCCTCGCGCCACGATGGTAAAATGGCGATTGTGGAGTTCTGATAAATTTCAGCTATGTCACTTCTGCGGCCCCAACATTCAACCAAACCTTCTTTTGTCCAATCATCGATGTCGGCTTGAGTTGCGCTTTGGGGATTGCCAAGATCAGGCTCTCCAACCAGAACGATTTTAGGCAAAGCGCCGCGTTGTTTTAAAATGCGGGCAGCTTCAATGAGTTCTTCGACACCTTTTGCCCATAAAATGCGTCCCACAAATGTGATTTGCGGTATTTTAGGTTCAGATTTGGCAGGGCGGTAAAGTTTTGCATCGACACCTGATCCGCGCACGACGTGAAGGTTTTTTTCTGTATTAAAAGAAAGGCTTTCAAACAATTGTTTGTCATCTTGATTTTGAACGACGACGTGAATTGATTTTTGAAGGGCAAAAAGGCGGAAGGCCAGCTTGACGAAAATTCTTATCAAACGCGCTTTGAGAGACTTTGAGATAAAGACATAGCCTAAACCCGTGATTAAATTCACGTTTTTCTTAAAACCGCTGAAAATTCCTGCGATGGATCCTAAAAGAGACAAGAACAATGAAGAATGGACAATGACATTGGGCTGTTCAGATTTATATAGGTTGCGCAGTATTTGAATTGTTTTCAGGGCTGTAGAAGGTGAAATAGACTCTCTTACTAAGTCTAAGGCAATAAGTTTGAAACCTTCTTTTTCAATTTGATCACGATGGTCTTGAACACGGCAGGCGACAGTAACGTCATAACCCTCTTTTAAGAGGGCGCGCGCTAAGGGAATGCGGTGTGATAGAAAAGACCAATCCTCAGCAACAACGATCAATGCTTTTTTGTTCTTCATGGGCTTTCTTTATCTCGGTTGATATAGATAAAAAACATGAGAAGATTTGATAAAAAATAAGTTGTTTGCCACCACACGCTCCAAAACGAGAAATTCAGCAACCCTGTTCCCCAATAGCCCATATTTATTGCAATAAAGGTCAGTAAAGCCAGGTGTTGTGTTTTGAAATAATGTTTGATGGAGATATAAAAAATACAAATAACACACAGCATCACGGGTATCAGGCTGAATACGCCGCCATCTAATAAAATTTCTAATATCCAGTTATGTGGATGTGCGGGCAGGACTTGAGCATTGCTTAAGTCGGTAAGGTTTTTAAATTCTGGACCGAAATATTCCGCCACCGTTTGATAGGCTGAGGGATGATAGTTTGATGCATTAAGGCCAAAACCAATCCAAGGGCTTTCTTGAGCAAGGTCAAACGAGAATAGCCAAATTAATTGTCTATGGAAATCAATGATCCAAACGGGAAATGGAGCTGCTGCTATATTTGCGCTGCTGCTCATATTCAGGTGACTGGGGAGCCATAGGGTTAATCCGAGAGTAATGAGAATGATAGCTAAACTTAAAGCTGCCAGTGTTTTTTTAAAGGTGAACCGTGTAAGACCAATGAAGAACATACTGCTGAGAAGCATAAGTATAAGGCCAGCAATACTGGCCTTTGAGTTACGATCTATGGCACAACTGACATATAATATTAGACTGAGTGCCCCCAATCCTATCCATAAAGGCTGCTTGTTTTTAAAACATTGGTAAAGGGCAATAGGTAAGATTAATAATAAACCATTCAGAACCATCTTGTTAAGAGGGATACCTAATACTGTATATATTACAAAGAGTATTAGAATGGTAAAAAGAGCGATTGCAAGGCTTTTGAGAATCAAATCTAGATGATCCTGTAAAGAGCCTAGAATATAGAACATCAGCAAGAGAATAAGCCAAGTCCGCGCCCATGCCTCCCAGGATAAATCAAGGCGAAGCGAGAAAGGGAGGTTCAGTGAAGTCCCGATTACGCTCAATCCGATTAAAAGACAAAATCCGTGTGACAAAAAGGGTCGCAAAGACTGAAACGTCTTTTTATGGTTACCACTGATGAGTATTAGAATAGAAGAAAATGCCAGAAACACGCCAATAAAAGCGCGTCCAAAGAATAAAGATGGTACAATAAGCCCAACCAAAACAGCAGATACATTTAAGAGTTGATTTGATGTTTTTGAGCTTAACATGACACTATTTACAAGCGCCATAAAATAACATTATCAGGCGTGGTATTGCGATCCAAGGCTGCCTTAATATCAACGACAAAACCGCTTTTGTCTTTCAACTGAGATTGCACAAGTGGCCATCCGCCATCGATGTATTTTCTATGAGATACTGCGAAAATCACAACGTCTGCTGGCTTTAGATCTTTTTCATCTATCAAAGTCACACCATATTCATGCATGGCTTCGGCTTCATTTGCCCAAGGATCAGTGACTTGAACTTTGATGCCCATATCATTAAGTTCAGTAATGATATCAACAACTTTACTGTTACGTAAGTCGGGTACATTTTCTTTAAAGGTCAGGCCAAGGATCGTCACGATGGGATCATCAATCCGTCCGCGTTTCATCAACATTTTGATTACTTGCATGGCGATGTAATGGCCCATACGGTCATTCACACGGCGTCCAGATAAGATAACTTGTGGGTGATGGCCCAATTGTTCGGCTTTGTGGGTCAAATAATAAGGATCAACCCCAATGCAATGTCCGCCGACTAAACCGGGGGTGAATTTTAAGAAGTTCCATTTGGTACCAGCAGCTTCCAATACATCATGGGTATCAATGCCGATACGTTCAAAAATCTGTGAGAGTTCATTGACGAAGGCAATGTTAAGATCGCGCTGGGTGTTCTCAATAACCTTAGCAGCTTCAGCCGTTTTGATATTCGCTGCACGAAAGACACCTGCAGTTACAACAGCTTCATAGGTGCGCGCGACAATATCCAATGTTTCAGCATCATAGCCGGAAACCACTTTCAAAATGGTTTCAAAACGGTGTTCTTTATCGCCGGGATTGATGCGTTCAGGTGAATAGCCGACGCTGAAATCAACGCCGCAATTTAGACCTGAAATTTCTTCCAATAAAGGTACGCAATCTTCTTCAGTAGCGCCGGGGTACACAGTTGATTCATAAACAACAATATCGCCTTTTTTTAAGACCTTCGCGATGGTGCGTGTTGCAGATATAATCGCACTCATATCGGGGCGGCGCGCACTATCGATGGGCGTAGGAACTGTAACGATGAAGAAATCTGATGAATTCAGCGCGTTCAATTGATTGGTATAAGTGAGGCTGTCATGCAGGACATCGCCTTTTTCAATTTCTTCGGTGCGATCATATCCGGATTTAAGTTCGCTAATGCGGCTTTCTTCAATGTCAAAACCAACAGTTGGATAGCCCGCGCGACCATAAGAAACGGCAACAGGAAGTCCAACATAACCTAAGCCAATGACGGCAATTTTGCGTTCAGTCATTACAAATCCACATTATAAAAATCGACATACCAATCAACGAATTTACCCACACCTTCTTCAATGGAGGTATTGGGCGCATAGCCGGTAATTCTGTTCAGCTCAGACGTATCCGCCCAAGTTGCGGGAACGTCGCCATCTTGCATAGGTAACATCTTTTTCTCAGCCTTGCGGCCTAATTTTTCTTCTAAAATTTCAATATAGCGAGTTAGGGGCTCACATTTTGAATTGCCAATATTGACAATGCGATAAGGGCCGATCCCGCTTGAGCAAGGGTCAGGGTTTTTAGCATCCCATTTATCGTCTTTTTTGGGTGGCACGCCAAGCAGGCGGAAAATACCTTCTACAATATCTTCAACAAAGGTGAAGTCACGCTCCATCTTACCATGATTGAAAACATCAATGGGACGGCCTTCTAAAATCGCCTTGGTAAATAGGAACAAGGCCATATCTGGGCGTCCCCACGGACCATAAACCGTAAAAAAACGCATGCCAGTTGCCGGGATATTGAACAGATGTGCGTAATTATGAGCCATCAGCTCATTGGCTTTTTTGGTAGCCGCATAAAGCGTCATGGGATGTTCGGTGCTGTTGTGTTCCGAAAAAGGCATGTTTTGATTGCCGCCATAGACAGAACTTGTCGAGGCAAAAACCAAATGTTCAACCGGATGATGGCGGCATGCTTCTAAGATACTGAGGAAACCATCAATATTTGAATGGGTATATGCTTTGGGGTTTTCAATGCTGTAGCGCACGCCTGCTTGGGCAGCCAAGTTTACACAATGGGTAGGCTTGTGTGTTGCAAAAGCATCCATTACCGCATCATTATCAGCCAAATCAACACGAATTTCAGTAAAAGCATCATGTTTGTGAAGACGCGCGAGACGGGCTTCTTTCAACGAAACGTCGTAATAATCTGATACACAATCAATCCCGACGACCTGATGATCGTTGGAAATTAACTTTTCAGCTAAGTGATATCCGATAAATCCGGCAGTACCAGTCACAAGGACTTTCATAAGTTTTGCTCATTCCATAAGTCGAGGCATAAAATGCGCGGCATCATAGCCGTGTGTACATGGATGGTAAACACTCAATTACCTGAAAACAGATGCAATTCATAAATGATAGAACTGAGCTAAACCAGATAAGGCTATTATGTACTGTATAACGGTTGAATTCGAATGTGAAATTATGTTTATAATTTTGTCTTTACTTGGCGTGTTCACCCTATGAACAAAAGGGTTGATATTGGTATGAAAATCATTTAGAAAATCTGTGTTCATAGCGCGAACACGGTCTAATTTAACGGTTAATTAATGCCCAATTTTGAAAACATTAGGGATGAAACACCCCTATCAGATCAAGCGACTTTAAGAATGCTATCAGTTCTTGAAGAAGGGGATTCTGTCTCTCAGCGCGAGTTGTCATTGCGCATTGGTGTGGCTTTGGGCTTAACAAATAAGTTGATTAAACGTGGCGTGCGTAAGGGCTTATTGAAAGTTAGTGAAGCGCCTGCAAAGCGCTATGTATATTATTTGACACCAAAAGGCTTTGCAGAAAAAAGTCGATTGGTTGGTGAATACTTATCCACATCTTTGAATTTTTTTCGACAAGCGCGTGTGGAGTGTGAAAAAAAATATCGTTTGATGAAACGTAATGGCCATCAAAAAATTGCCCTTTATTGCATAAGTGAATTAGCTGAGATTGCTGTTCTGGCAGCACAGGCAGATGATGTTGCGCTGCAGATGATTGTTCAACCTGATGCAACACAAACCACTTTTTCTGGGTTGATGGTTGTTTCGTCTTTGGAAGAAGCCAAGGCGCAAGGCGTTGATGCAATATTGATTTGCTGTTCAGGGAATCCGCAAAAAGCCTATTACTCTGTGTGTGGCATCTATGATGATGAACAAATCTATGCTGCCTCTTTCTTGCATATTAGCCGCAAAGAAATCCGGTTTGAAGAGGATGAAATCCTATGAGTTGGTATGTGGTCCAAACCCAATCTAATGCGGAAGAAAAATCATGCTTCCATCTCAAAAATCAAGGGTTTAACGTTTATTTGCCACGTTACCATAAAACCATACGTCATGCTCGTAAAGTTTCAGAAGTGCGACGCCCGCTTTTTCCTGGATATTTGTTTGTTGAAATGTCTTTGGAAAATGCGCGATGGCGTTCAATTAATGGGACGATTGGTGTTATTTCTCTGGTTCAGTTTGGTGAGAAACCAATGCCTGTTGAAACGGGGATGTTGGATGATATACGCAAGCAAGAGGACGGAAAAGGCTGTGTGGATTTGGTTTCCCATGGGCTTGTAAAAGGTGATCAAGTGCGTGTTGTAGACGGTGCTTTTCAGGAATACAGTGCTTTATTGGAAGAGTTGTCTGATGACAAACGTGTGATTTTGTTGTTTGATCTTATGGGCCGACAAGTGCGGATGAGTGTTGGGTTGGATAAAGTGGTCAAAGCGTCCTAAGGGGCATTTGATTTTATCAGGTTTTTTCACTTTGGGTGTTTCACCCAAAGTGCGGTAGCTTGGCTAATTTTTGTAAATATATTTGGCATTTTTTGATTGTAAAAGATGCTGTCACCTTAGTTTTTTGGAGCCTATGGATGCTTAACGGATCATTGAACATTTCCATTTGCACAGTTAAGTCTTTTGAGCCGAGTTCGTTTACGGAGACAGGTGCGCGCGCCGACCAAGGGCAATCACCTCGTATGGCGATTATGTCTTTATCTCATTGGATGGAAAAAAACGGTTACCCGGTGGGTTCTTGGGACTACTATGATGTCGATATGCTTATGCCGAGGGATGAGGAATTAGAAAAATATTTCGAAGAACTGCAACCAGATGTGATCGGGTTGTCGGCAATTGTTTGTTCGTATTATGTAGAAATGCGACGAATATCGGATATTGCACGCAGAGTCTGTCCTAATGCTTGGATCGTTATGGGCGGGCACTTGGCTTCTTCGGCGAAGGTTGTTCTGAATAAAACATCAGTTGATATTTGTGTGGCTGGAGACGGCGAGTATGCTTGGGTTGATTTATTAAGTTATTTCGAACGTAATGGCAGAGAATGGAAGTACGATGAATTGCGTGCGATCAAAGGTGTTGCGTTCATAGACGAAGAAGAAGAAATGAAGTTCACTGGTTACGCTAAAAGCATTCCGAGTTCGGAGTTGGTGCAACCAGATTATGAATTGCTTGAAGCAGGATTAAAAAACCAGCCCGAACTCATAGATAAATTTTTCGTTTATGAACACGGGATCTTCGGTGAAAACGAGAAGTTAAAAAATCACTGGTCAACTAAAGGTGCGCAATTAATATCTTCAAAAGGCTGTGTAGCAAAATGTACATTTTGTCAACGTGCTGCAAAAGGTTATCGCCGTGCTGATGTTGATAGCATTGAAGAATATGTCGCGATGTTGAAGAATGACTATGGTGTTGGTGTCGTTTTGTTTACGACAGAGGAGAATTTCGGCTCAGATGTGAATCAAGCTCGTTCTATTGCCAGGATTATGAAGAAATATGATATGTTGTGGATTGCAGGTTCCATGCGCGTTACAACGTTTAGCGAGGAAGATTATAAATATTTGGTCGATCATGGTTGTCTGGGTGGTATATTTGGATTGGAATCTGGTAGCCCCTTGATGCTTGATTTGGTGGAAAAGAAAATCACCATTGAAGAAATGGAAGAAGCATTTAAGCGGTGTATGGCTGCGAATTTCACAACTTTTTTATCTATCTGGTTAGTTGGAAATCCGGGCGATTCAGAACAAACTGCGATTGAAACAGGTCAGACTATTGCGCGGTTAGCTTATGTTTTTGCAACACCGCCTTGGATTAGATCTGGTGGCGCTGGGTATGTGATCCCTATACCAGGAACGCCTTTATATGAATATGCCCAACAAGTTGGTGTGCTGAAGAGTGATTTGGATAGTGAAGAAAAATATTTGGAACATTTGGCGACGATTGAGTCAGCTTATAAGCAAAAATATACAAACTTGAATGGTGCTCCACGTTCTGAAATCATGTTTTGGGATATTTTAATTCGTTTGGAAGCTTCTCGATCTTATAAAGAGATGTGTAAAAAAGCACCTCCCGTAGAAACAGAAGCTGGAAAACGGTGTCACGATTTTTACTATTCGCAACTTCATTCTGGAGAGGTGAATACTTCTTTCCGTGTGCGTTTATCGAGTATGGAATTCTTTGTGAATAATAAAATAGTTGATGCTTTACCCAGATGGTTGGTATATCCAGCATTGAAATGGGTAAATTATTGGATTAATGGTATTGCAAAAGATATTGTATCTGGAGTATTTGGCCTCAAACGTGAAATAGGGTTTGAAGCAGATGTGAAAGCACCTCGATTGTATCTTGACCCTTCTTTACCTCCACGAGAACGTGGATTGAGAAGTTTTGTAAAAGGATCAGCCGAGGAAGTTACAAAGACAACAGATATCAGTCAGCGTTTATTAGCTCGGGGTCAATAAGTAAAAATGTTGAGTAATTCAAATATAACTGCCAAACGTGTGTTGGTTACAGGTGGGGCTGGTTTCATTGGCAGCCATTTGGTTGAGCGCTTAGTCAATGACGGTCATCATGTGACCATCATCGATAATATGCACACCGGGAGACCTGAAAACCTTACACATCTAGATCCTGAAAAAATAACAATCCATGTGGCTGACATTGCGGATCATGACGTTATTGCTCCTTTATTTGAAGGGATCGAATGGGTCTTTCATATGGCGGCAATGGCGGACATTGTACCGTCGATTCAGCAACCCGTTCCATACCATCGTTCAAACGTGGATGGCACTATATCGGTTCTAGAATCTGCGCGGGCAGCCGATGTGAAACGTTTTGTTTATGCGGCGTCTTCTTCATGTTATGGCATTCCAGAAACGTACCCAACACCAGAAGAAACTTTACCTAACCCAATGTATCCATATGCACTGACAAAGTGGGTGGGTGAACAATATGTAATGCATTGGGCGCAGACTTATGGCATGCAAGCTGTGTCTTTGCGCTTATTCAATGTTTTCGGACCACGTCATCGTACAACGGGTGCTTATGGGGCTGTTTTTGGTGTGTTCTTGGCTCAAAAATTAGCGGGGAAATCATTCACAATTGTGGGTGATGGGGAACAAACGCGCGATTTCACTTTTGTTACAGATATTGTTGATGCTTTTGTAACGGCAGCGCAATCTGATGTGTCTGGTGAGATTATGAACGTGGGCACAGGTGGGACATATAGCGTGAATCATTTGGTTGGATTGCTAGGTGGAGAGAAAACCTATATCCCTAAGCGCCCAGGCGAACCAGATGTCACTTTTGCGGATACAAGTAAAATTGAAGGTTTATTAAACTGGAAAGCAAAAACCAGTTTCGAAGATGGTGTGAAAGTGATGCTGGAAGAAATCGAGGGTTGGAGAGATGCTCCCGTATGGACGCCAGATGAAATCGCCAATGCAACATCCGATTGGTTTAAATACCTCGGTGATACGAAATAAGGCATGTAAGAAGTTTGATGATTTTTCCAAAAAATAATACTCAGCATGTTGTGATTACGGCACGAGATAAAGTTGTTCCCTTAGAGAAATTAGGCTCTGTCGTTGAGGCACACCGTACTCATGGGAAGAAAATTGTTTTGTGTCACGGTGTATATGACCTTGTTCATTTAGGCCATGTCCGACATTTAGAAGCCGCGCGGCGCGAAGGCGATATTCTCATCGTTTCAATCACCTCGGATGATTTTGTAAATAAAGGCCCTGGACGCCCTATATTCCCGGATCATATGCGCGCAGAAATGTTGGCTGCTCTTGCCTATGTTGATTATGTAACGATTAAATATGGGCCGAGCGCAAATCCGGTACTGGATAACATTCGACCTGATGTCTATGTGAAAGGTTCAGATTATGAAAATCCGGATGAGGACATTACAGGTAAGATCCAAATGGAACGTGAAACCGTTGAAAAACACGGTGGCAAGATGGTGTTCACAAAGGACATCACTTTTAGCTCTTCAACGCTGATTAATCGTTATTTGGATGTGTACGATCCACCTCTACGTGATTTTTTAGAAAACATGCGCGGGAAAGACAGTCTTAACACGTTGATTAACCTGATTGAATCCGTCAAAGATTGTAAAATTCTATTGGTTGGCGATGCTATTATTGATGATTATCAATACGTTGAAACAATGGGTAAATCAGCTAAAGAAAGCATGATTGCTTCCAGTTTTAAGGGTCGAGAAATTTTTGCGGGCGGTGTTATTGCAGCGGCAAATCATGTTGCAGGTTTTTGCGACAATATTGAAGTCATTTCGGCTATTGGCTTAGAAGACAGTTACGAAGCTGAAATTCGTAAACATGCCTTGAGCAATATTAATCTAAACTTGGTTCGGGTTGAGGGGCGTCCTACAACACGCAAAACTCGTTTCTTGGAGCATAGCTACAGTCCGCGTAAGCTATTTGAAGTTTACTATATGGATGATACGCCTATGGGAACTAAAAAACGTAGCGAAATTGATAGCTTAATTGCAGAACGTGCAGCCGAGGCAGACGTGGTTATTGTGACCGATTTTGGTCACGGCTTGATACGACCTTCCACGGTTGAAACGTTGATCGAACATTCAAAATTCTTGGCTGTAAATGTGCAAACGAACAGTGGAAACCAAGGCTACAATCTAGTTACAAAATTCCGCAAAGCAGATTTGATTTGTATAGATGCGCCAGAAGCAAGACTGGCTGCGGGTGAGAAATTTAGTGATATTCCTGAAATTATTGAAAATCATCTCACCAGATTGATAGATTGCGACAAAATTGTTGTGACACATGGATCACACGGTTGCTATGCTTATGCCAAAGGCGAAGGTTTACACCGTATTCCTGCTTTTGCTAAAAATCCAATTGATACAGTGGGTGCTGGGGATGCGTTTTTTGCTGTCATGGCACCTATGATTGCACAGAAAGGATCCATTGAAGAGGCAGCATTCATCGGCAATGCAGCTGGCGCAATGAAAGTTGGAATTGTCGGCCACCGTAATTCTGTTGAAAAGATCCCTTTGGTTAAATTTGTAACCGCGTTGTTGAAGTAATTTGAAAACCATCTGGAAAACAGATGTCAAAAATATTGAAAGGATCGCCTGATGGTTGATCGCAAAAGAAAAGTCCTCGTCACAGGCGGTGCTGGATATGTTGGTAGTGTTTTGGTGCCAAAACTTATTGCCAAAGGCCATAAGGTTACAGTTCTAGATTTATATCTTTATGGCGATGATATTTTTGAAGATCTAAAAGGCAATTCGGATTTGCGTGAAGTCAAGGGCGACATCCGCGATCAAGACGTCGTAAAAGATGCATTGCGAGGCTGTGACGCTGTTATTCATTTAGCTTGTATCTCGAATGATCCCTCGTTCGATTTAGACCCTGATTTAGGAAAATCAATTAATTTGGATTGTTTTGGTCCCTTGGTTGATAGTTCGAAAGCGGCTGGCGTTGATCTGTTCGTCTATGCATCATCTTCAAGTGTGTATGGGATTAAAGATGATGCGCAAGTAACAGAAGACCTGTCTTTGGAACCATTGACAGATTATTCAATTTTCAAAGCCAACTGCGAAGAAATTTTGGCTGCGAAACGCGAACCTGGTTTTAATGTCTGTACCATTCGCCCATCAACGGTATGTGGTTATGGACCGCGTCAACGTCTGGATGTAATTGTTAACATTTTGACGAATTTTGCTGTGAATACTGGCCGCATGAAAGTGTTTGGCGGATCGCAAAAGAGACCAAATATTCACATTCAAGATATGGCTGATCTTTATACATTCTTGTTGGATCAACCTTTAGAAAAAATTGATGGTGAAATTTACAATGCGGGCTATGAGAATTTCACTTTGATGGAATTGGCAGAGATTGTTCGCAAAGTGGTTGGTGGGGACATTCCAATTGATGTCGAACCTACGGATGATCTACGTTCGTATCATGTCTCTTCGGAAAAAATTAAAAATGAACTCGGTTTTGAAGTCCAATATACGATTGAAGATGCAGTTTCTGGATTGGTTGATGCCTTTAAGGAAGGTAGACTGGTTAACTCAATGGAAAACCCACGATATTTCAATATTAAATTAATGCAAAATGTTAGCTTAAAATAAGTGATGGTTATACGTATTGGGATTGATTTTGATAATACGATTGCATGTTATGATCGGGCCTTTTCAGGGTTGGCTTTAGACTGGAATTTCATTGATGTTAACCAAGCGCATACAAAGCTGGAAGTGCGTAATCTGTTATTGAGCCAGCCCGACGGGGATGAAAAATGGCAGCGTTTGCAAGGACGTATCTATGGTGCTGAATTAGAACGAGCCATGCTGTTTGACGGGTTTAGCGATTTCGTTAAAAAAGCACAGAAACATCAGTTCGAAGTGTTCATTGTTAGTCATAAAACGAAATATGGGCATTTTGATTTGGATCAAATTGATCTACGTGTAGCTGCAACAAATTGGATGAAAAAACGAAATTTCTTTGAACCGAAAGCGCTTGGCTTTAATCTTAAAAACGTATATTTCAAACCAACTCGCGAAGAAAAAATAAACAAAATTTCTGAATTAAATCTCGATTGGTTTATTGATGATCTACCAGAAGTTCTTGGTGATACAGGATTCCCAAATTCAGTACGCCCAGTCTTGTTTGATCCGTCAAATTCGTTTGAAAAAAGTAACGAATATGAAAGATGTATATCTTGGCCCAACATATCAGCATTGATTTTCAATGACTTTACTTAATTTAACAGAAATTGAAATTGCTCAGGAATTAATAGGCGGTTCCGTTTTAAAGGTTTTACCTGTGAATGGTGGCGGGAATAATCGGGTTTATAAAGTTGAAACGGTATCAGAAACACTATTGTTAAAGTTTTATCCAGTTCAAGCAGAGGATAAACGTGACCGGATAGGCCACGAGTATGATGCGCTGGAATTTATGAATAATAACGGTATAAAACAGATACCCAAACCCTTGGTCATTAACCGTGAACATAACTGCGCGCTGTATGAATGGATCAATGGTCGACGCATTGATAATGCAACAAATGAACATGTAGAAAGTTTAGCGACATTTCTGTTGGATTTGCAGAATTTGCGAGAGGCTGATGGGGCAAGTGAACTGAGAAATGGTGCACAGGATTGCTTAAGCATTAAAAAAACCTGTGAAAATTTATCTTTACGTATCTCGCGCTTGATGGAAGTTGTTGACGATGCGCCTGAAATGAAATTATTCCTTTTTGGCAAACTGGTTCCTTTCGCTGACTTGAAGATAAATGAAATATTAGAGGTTTGTGAGCGAGAAGGGTTGTCTTATAATAATGAATTAACAGGCTTAAAACGCGCAATTAATCCATCTGATTTTGGATTCCATAATGCACTTTTGACGCCAATGAATGAGATAGTATTTCTGGATTTTGAATATTTTGGATGGGACGATCCTGTCAAGATGATCAGTGATGGAATGTGGCATCCGGGCATGCAATTATCTCAAAATCATATGGAGTTACTCAAAAAGAAGTTATTGGGTATTTTTGAGCAGAACGATCCATTTTTTCAATTGCGATTTTCATTGCTTTATCCCCTTTTTGGGCTTATTTGGTGCACAATTTTACTGAATGAATTTCTGCCAGAACGATGGGCGCGTAGAACCGCAGCCGGACATTTGGACAGGGAAGAGCGTAGAAAAATCCAATTGGATAAAGCCCATAACCAATATAAACGGCTGAAATTATGAAATTAGAAAATTTATTCAAAAACACACCAGCATTAGATGAGCGCTCAATACATTTACGGCGCCTCGTTCTGAATACTTTACTTTCTGCGGGGCGTGGTCATCCCGGTCCCTCTTTATCTTTAATCGAGATCATGCGTGTCCTTTATGACGATATCCTTGATTACCGTGCAGAAGCCCCAACTTGGAAAGATCGTGACCGTTGCATTTTAAGCAAAGGTCATGGGTGTTTAGCATTGTATGCTATTCTTGCCGATAAAGGTTTTTTCCCTATGGAGGAGCTCGATACATTCTGTGGGTTTGATAGTATTTTAGGTGGTCACCCAGAATATGGTAAAGTCCCAGGTGTTGAGGCCTCTACAGGTGCTTTAGGCCATGGGCTAAAGCACCTGTAGAGGAG
>Ga0209345_10002258_pt1 | contig 21488 bp, 25 predicted proteins | sample Cruoilmetagenom7_FD_187294 | JGI IMG/M metagenome (GOLD analysis project Ga0209345, IMG submission 187294) | Oil polluted marine microbial communities from Coal Oil Point, Santa Barbara, California, USA - Sample 7 (SPAdes) (version 2) | ecosystem: Environmental > Aquatic > Marine > Oil seeps ... | reverse complement strand
TTTGCGCACCTCGGCGCGCAGCGCCTGAATGGCATCGCGTGACGGGCGTTTGGGCTTGGGTTTTTCGGCCTTTGCCGGGGCATCCGAGGCCAGCAACAGCTTGCGATAGGCCTCGAGATCTTCCTCGAACGGTTCGACCCGACCGTCTTTCACCAGCCACAGCCGATCGGCGACCAGACCCAGCAGGTGCATGTCGTGGCTGACCAGGATCACAGCGCCCGTATAAGCGGTCAGCGCGTCGACCAGCGCCTCGCGGCTTTCCATGTCCAGATGGTTGGTCGGTTCATCCAGGATCAACAGGTGCGGCGCGTCGATGGTCGCGATCAGCAGCGTCAGGCGGGCCTTTTGTCCCCCCGACAGTTTGGCGACCAACGTGTCGGCCTGATCGGCGTTCAGACCAAAGCCTGCCAAGCGCGCGCGATGGCGCGCCGGTGTTTCGCCCGGTCGCAGACGGCGCAGGTGGTCGATGGGCGTTTCATCGGGGAACAGTTCGTCCATCTGGTGCTGGGCAAAGTACCCGATGCGCAGCTTGGAGGACGTGGTCATGCGCCCGGAAAGTGCCTCAAGACGTCCCGCTAACAGCTTGGAAAGCGTGGATTTTCCCTGTCCGTTCTTGCCCAGCAGGGCGATGCGATCGTCCTGATCCACCCGCAGCGTCAGGCGCGACAGGATCGGCGTGCCGTCATAGCCCACCGCGGCGCTTTCCAGTGCGATGATCGGCGGCGACAGTTCTTCGGGCGATGGGAAAGAAAAGGCGCGCAAGGCGGCCTCTTGCGGCGTGTTGATCGGTTTCAGCTTTTCGATCATCTTGATGCGCGATTGCGCCTGCACGGCCTTCGAGGCCTTGTACCGGAACCGGTCAACGAAGCTCTGCAAATGGGCGCGTTTCGCTTCGACCTTGCGGTTTTCGCTTTCGGCCACGGCCAGACGGGCGGCGCGGGTTTCGGCAAACGTGTCGTAGTTGCCGGTATACAGCGTCAGCTTGCGGTCTTCGAGGTGCAGGATCGCACCGACGGACCGGTTCAATAGCCCGCGGTCGTGCGAAATCACGATCACCGTATGGGGGTATTTCACCAGGTATTGTTCCAACCACAACGCCCCTTCGAGGTCGAGATAGTTGGTCGGCTCATCCAGCAGCAACAGGTCGGGCGCGGAAAACAGCACCGCCGCCAGGGCGACGCGCATGCGCCAGCCGCCGGAAAAGTCGGAACAGGGCAGGGCGTGTTGGTGGTCGTCAAACCCCAGACCCTTCAGGATGGATGAGGCGCGCGCCTCGGCGCTCCAGGCATCAATATCGCTCAGACGCGTCTGGATGTCGGCGATCCGGTGTGGATCAGTGGCCGTCTCGGCCTCCGCCATCAGGGATGCGCGTTCCAGGTCGGCGGCCAGGACCGTGTCCAGCAGCGATGTGGACGAGGCCGGGACCTCCTGCGCCACGCCGCCAATGCGCGACCCTCGCGGCACCGAGATACTGCCACCCTCAAGCGCCAATTCGCCCCGGATCAGGCGGAACAACGTGGTTTTGCCGGTGCCATTGCGGCCGACCAGGCCAACCTTGTGACCATCGGGAATGGTGGCGCCAGCGCTTTCGAACAGCGGGCGACCTTCGACGGCATAGGTGATATCTGAAATACGTAACATGGGCGCGGTCTAGCAGAGCGATCCGGGTAGCGCCAGAGGGGTGGCCAAGGGGGGGATTGTGCATTGTGCGCCAAGCGGATACCGCTAACAGGGCCGAGGAGTTTTCATGACCCGCACGCCCCCCACAATGACGACGCTTGTCCTTTTGACGGGGCTGTCGGTGCTGTCGCTGAACATGTTCCTGCCCAGCCTGCGCCAGATTTCGGTCGGACTGGAGGCGGACTATGCGCTGGTGTCGCTGTCGATCGGGGGATACCTGGCCGTGTCTTCAATGTTGCAGATCATCATGGGGCCGCTTTCGGACCTGTGGGGGCGCCGACCCGTCATTCTGATCGGGCTGGTGATGTTCACGCTGGCCTCGATCGGTTGTATTTTCGCAACCAACATCTGGGTGTTCCTGACCTTTCGCGTTCTGCAAGGCGGGATCGTGTCGGGCATGGTGCTGTCACGCGCCATCGTGCGCGACCTGCATGAACCAGACGAGGCCGCACGCCAGCTGGGCGTTATGGGCATGGCAATGGCGCTGGCACCGCTGTTGGGGCCGATGCTGGGCGGTCTGCTGGATCAGATGTTTGGCTGGCAGGCGAATTTCGTCGCCTATGCCATCATGGGCGCGGTGATGCTGGGTATCGCCTGGCGGGATCTGGGCGAAACCCTTCAAGATCCATCGACTACCTTCACGGGGCAGTTCAAGGCCTATCCGACCCTGATCCGCGACCGGGCCTTTTGGGCCTGGACCATCTGTTTGGTGTTTTCCGTCGGTGGATTTTACGCCTTCATGGGCGGCGCCCCCCTGGTTGGGGAAACCATTTATGGCCTGACACCGGCGCTGGTCGGGGCCGGTATGGGGTCAATCTCCAGCGGCTTCATGTTGGGCAATTACCTGACCGGGCGATACGCGGGCCGGATCGGGCGCACCCAGGTTGTTGTGATCGACCGCTGGGTGGCGACCATCGGCCCACTGGCGGGGGCTGCGTTGTTATGGTTGGGGCTGAACCATCCCGTGGTGTTGTTTGGCGGCGCGATTTTCGTCGGCCTTGGCAATGGTCTGACCTTGCCGGGCGCCAATGCGGGCGTGATGAGCGTGAACCCGAAGCTGGCCGGAAGTGCCTCGGGTCTGTCGGGCGCTTTGACGGTTGCGGGAGGTGCGATTTTCACCTCGGCCACGGCGGCGGTGGTCGGCGGCGCGCTGGGGCCGGTTGTGTTGCTGGTTGCCATGGCGCTGACATCGGTCGTCGGCCTGTTCGCCGCGCTCTACCTCCAGTGGCTCGAGGCGCGATGCCCGCCGCAGTAATCTAAACAGTAATCCACACTGTAATCGCTTCTTTTCAAACGTCCGCGCCCATGCTAGCAGGACGCCAAATTCAGACCCGTAAATGACAGGAGCCTCTCATGGCCATTCAACGCACCTTTTCGATCATCAAACCCGATGCCACCAAGCGTAACCTGACCGGCCAGATCGCCGCCAAGTTCGAAGCCGCTGGCCTGCGCATCGTTGCCTCCAAGCGCATCCAGCTGACCCTGGCCCAGGCGCAGCAGTTCTATGGCATACACGCGGAACGCCCCTTCTTTGGCGAGCTGTGCGAATTCATGATCTCTGAACCCATCGTCGTTCAGGTTCTGGAAGGCGAAGACGCCATCGCGAAAAACCGCGAAGTCATGGGCGCCACCAACCCGGCAGACGCCGACGCAGGCACCATCCGCAAGGAATTCGCCCTGTCGATCGGTGAAAACTCGGTCCACGGTTCGGACGCCCCGGAAACCGCCGCAGAAGAAATCGCTTTCTTCTTCTCGGGCCTGGAACTGGTCGGCTAAGCGACCGTTTCGGAACTGATTTCAAGGGCCGCGCAGGAAACTGCGCGGCCCTTTGTCCTTCCCGCCCCTCCGCCCCCGACGGTATGAAAATCAGGTGGGCCCAAATCGGAAACGGTTTGTTTCCTGGTGTTTTCCCCAGGACCATCCTGGCGCCTTGATCCTTGCCTCCTGCCTAATTATACCTTTTTTTGTTGGGTCTTCGCGCGGATTTTTTTCAAAGGGCGGACCCTTTTTCAAAGGATTGTGTTCATGGAATTTCTTGTGCTGCTGCTGGTCCCACTGTTTGGGCTGGGTTTCCTGTTGGATGACAATGATCCTGAGGTGACTAAAGGCACCGAAGGGGATGATGAAATCGCCGGAACCGATGGAAACGATATGATCGCGGTCATGGCTGGCGATGATACCGTCAACGCCGGGGCGGGCGACGATCAGGTCTTTGGCGGCAGTGGAATGGATGTGCTGGCTGGCAACAGCGGTGATGACACCTTGGAAGGTCAGGCTGGCGACGATCAGGTCTTTGGCGGCGCGGGGGATGACGTTCTGGAGGGCGGTACCGAGTGGGATTATCTGAACGGTGGGGCCGGGGATGATCTGCTTGTGGGCAACGAACGCAGCGACATTCTGGATGGCAAAGAAGGGCGCGATACCCTTTATGGCGGCCAGGGCCATGACATCCTGTATGGCGGCGAAGATGCAGATTTCCTGCATGGCGGTCACGGCAATGATATTCTGTCGGGCAACAGTGGCAGTGACGTGATGCTTGGGGACGAAGGGGACGACACGCTCTATGGTGGCCAGGGGCATGATATTCTCAAGGGTGAAGAGGGCGATGACTGGCTGCTTGGGGGCACGGGCGATGACATTCTGGACGGTGGCTCCGGCACTGACACCCTGGTGGGTGGACTGGGAAATGACACGCTTTATGGCAATGATGATGATGTGCTCAGCGGTGGCGAGGGTGACGATGTTCTCTATGGCGCCGACGGCGCGACCCTGTCTGGTGATGAGGGCAGTGATACGCTGATCCTGTCCGAAAACGGTGAGGGCCTGCGCATCAATGGGTTCAATCCAAGCGAAGATAGCCTGATCATTCTGGATGACGGGGTCGGTCCCGCGCTGACGGACAGCGATGTGCAGCTTCAGGTGGACACGATGACCGGCGAAGTCCAGATTCTGGTGCGCGGTGAGCTGATCGGAACCGCCGGAATTGAACCGGTTGCGTTGGCCGGCGGGGCGATTTCGTTTGAGATTATGCAGGCCAGCGCGGTGACGGCCTGAGGCCTGCACCGCGCATCTGATCTGTGTTCCGTTCCCAATAGAAGACGGGCCTGTCTGGGGCATCACAGACAGAGGTCTGCGCACTCCCCTTTGGACGTCACTCCAGCGTGACCGTCGCCTCCGCTTCAATCATGCGCGGCGCGGCGTTCAGCGTGTCCATGGCGAACCCGGCGGCGGATTTATAGGCGGCCATGAAAGCGGCGCGCACAGCTGGGCGTCATAGGCGGCCGGCGCGTCTGGCGTCACACCATGGGCCAACAGGCACTGGCCCAAAACGCGCGCGTCAATGATGGCCTGGCTTGCGCCATTTGACCCCGTTGGATACATCGCATGTGCCGCGTCCCCCATCAAAGCGACTGGCCCGTCGCGCCAGGTGTCGACCTGGTCGCGGTCGATCATTGGGTTTTCATAGGCCACGCTGGCCCCGTCAATCAGTGCGGGCACATCCAGACAATCGTATTGCCAATCGGCGAAATGGTGCGCGAATTCAGAGGTTTCGACCTGCCGGAACCACCCGATCTGGTCGCGCGCGTCCGGGTCATCGACCGTGACCTCGGCGATCCAATTGATCGTGGCCAGCCCCGTGTCGGGATCAGGCGGCGAGATCGGATAGATCACCATACGGTGGCGATGCGTGCCCAACCTGACGAAGGATGACCCCGTGCGGATCGGTTTCGCCTGTGTCGTGCCACGCCACATGATCGCGCCGCCCCAGTGGATCGGCGGCTGGTCGGGGTGCATCTGGGCGCGCAGGGCGGAATGGATGCCACCAGCCGCGATCAGCAGGCTCGCGTCGTCGCGGATCCCGCAGCCATCCGTGCGCTCAATCAGCGCGGTGACACCGTCCGCATGCGTCTCATAGCCCGTGACGCGGTGGCCCAGTTGAACGGCATCCGCCCCGGCAACAGCACACAGATGACGATACAGCAGCATCTGGAATTCACCGCGATGCACCGCGTATTGCGGTCAGTCATTGCCGGCAAATGTGCCGCGCGGCTCGGCATAGATCTGATGCCCATTCTGACCAACCAACGCCCATTCGCGCACCGGAACGCCCACTGCATTCAGGTCTTGGGCGCGGATCCCCATGTCCAGCAATTCGCGCACCGCGTTGGGTTGGATGTTGATGCCCACCCCCAAGGGGCGCAGGTCTGAAACGGCCTCGTACAGCACAAAAGGCATGCCGATCTGATGCAGCGTCAGCGTCAGGGACAAGCCGCCAATCCCGCCGTCCGCGATGATAACCAATTGATTTGTAATGATTGCTCCCCGTCTTGTTCCTGTTTTAGGCGTCAGTTTTACAGCGCCGGGGCAGACGCGCAACTGGCCAGGATCATTTTACGTCAATGATGCCGATCCGATCCAGGATCTGTTCCATCTCGTCCATGGGATCGGGCGGGGCCGGGCGATGGGTGGCCTTCAAGCCGTCAAATACCTTGCGCAATGCGGCCTTTTCCTGGCCCTTGCAATCATTCCAGGGGCGACCCTGAAGCCCCATGACCAACACGTAGTAGCCGATGAAATGCGGCCTTGTCCCGCTTTCCAACAGCCGCGCATAGCCCGCGTCAGCGCCAAGCGCGCGCAGCTCATCCGCGGTATGGATGCCCGCCCGCGCAAAAGCCGCGTCCGAGGCCGGGCCAAGGTTTCGAATGCTGGAGATTGGGTCAGTCATGCGGCCAGCCTAGCCCAGGTTCAAATGCTGGCCCAGTCCGAGAATACCACAGGCGCCTCTTTTGGCTCTGGCTTGGTGGATTTGTCGGGTGTGGTGCTGCCCATGGGCTTCTCATGCACCGGTTTGTCGGCGCGTACATAGCGTGGGTGTTTTGGCGCGGGGGCCGGGGTCTTGGGGGCGTCAAAGGAAGCCATCTGCCTGCTCCTGGTCTGTCCGGCAAACGGGCCGGGTTCACTGATAAACCTGTCTCATACACCCCTATTGACCGGGGGACAGGGACCAGCCTGCGCATGAAACGGGGTTAATCAGGGGCGGAAATGTGGCGCAAATGTGGCCATGCGGGGCAGGGTAAACCGAATATGATCACACCTGAGCTGCCGGGCCCCGAGCGGCCCCTTGCCCCGACCCTGAGATGATTTGATACTCGGGCCACGCGACACCAGGGTCAGGGGCTGATTCCGATGCCAATTTGGGGTCGCAGAGCAGGGGCGCAGAGGTGTCTGAGCCCGCCACCAAAAAGGAATTGCCTGATGGGCCTGCGTTTCATCTTTATGCTCACCCGCAACGACAAGACGGTTCAGGACGCTGAGCAGCACCTGAAAACCGCGCTGGCGGCGGGGGTGCATCACATCGGGTTCAAGGATGTGGGCCTGCCGTTTGCGCGGCTGAAACAGCTGAACGCGGCAATCCGGGCCGGGGGCGCCACCAGCTATCTAGAAGTCGTGTCCTTGGATCGCGACAGCGAAGTCGCCTCGGCCAAGGCTGCGGTGGACATCGGGGTCGACATCCTGTTGGGCGGCACGAATGTGGACGCGGTCCTGCCGGTGTTGGCGGGGGCGGGCATCCAGTATTATCCGTTCCCCGGAAGGATCGAAGGTCATCCCAGCGTGTTGGCCGGATCAATCGACGACATCGTCGCCAGCGCCCAGGCCCTGGCCGCACGGGACGGGGTGCACGGGCTGGACCTGTTGGCCTATCGCTCGGCGGAAAATGTCACCGGGCTGATGGCCGCCGTCTGTGCCGCCGTCGACAAACCGGTGATCATGGCAGGGTCAATCGGCAGCCGCGAACGGATCGAAATCGTGCGCCGGTCCGGTGCGGCCGGGTTCACCATCGGCACCGCCGCCCTGGACGGAGATTACCCCGCCGACAGCCCCGAACTGGAAACCCAGCTGCGCACGATCCAACGTGACGTGGCCGGGGTGAACAAGCACCTGTCGCCCAACGCGCCGCGCAACCTGGACCAATCCTTTGCCAGCTTCAGCGAAACCTGGAGCCCGCGCATCGCCGGTCAGGTCAACAACATGATGATCAAGCTGGTCAAGCTGGAAGGTGAATTCGTCTGGCACCATCACGAGGTCGAGGACGAGATGTTTCTGGTCCACCGGGGCAGGCTGATGATGCGGTTTCGCGACCGCGACGAGATCGTCAACGAAGGCGAATTCATCATCGTGCCGCATGGCGTCGAACACTGCCCTGTCGCGCTGGACGGAACATGCGAGGTGCTGTTGGTCGAACCGGCCACCACCGTGAACACGGGCAGCGCCGAGGACGCCCGCAGGATCACCAAACTGGCGTATGTATAAGGTTTAGTGGATCGAAATCTTGTCCTGCATCATGTCCTGCATCGTGCACGACATATCGCGGCTTCGGCTGCATGGCCCAGAACGGCCGCGTGCAACAGCTATTCGGGTCCCTTTTGTTTGGCGGACCTTTTATTGCCTTTCACAAAGTCACCAGACGCATTAGGCATCCCTATCTTCGCTAGTCTAGGACAAATCATGGCGCAAAAAGCCACCATTTATAAAGCTGATCTTTCCGTTTCCGATATGGATCGTCACTATTATGAGACCCACAAACTGACCGTTGCCAAACATCCTTCGGAGACGGATGAACGGTTAATGGTGCGCCTCCTCGCTTTTGCCCTCAATGCGCATGAGCAACTGGAAATGACCAGGGGCCTGTCAACGGATGACGAGCCAGACATTTGGCAGAAAAGCCTGAGTGGCGAGCTTGAGCTGTGGGTGGCGTTGGGGCTTCCGAGCGAGAAAATTGTTCGGCAATCCTGTGGCAAAGCCGACGCGGTGATTGTCTATTGTTACGGCGGCAGGACGGCAGAGATGTGGTGGGAGAAGATCAAAAACAGCACCACTCGGTTTGATAACCTTCAGGTTACAAATTTTTCAGAGAAAGACACCAGCGAACTGGGAAAACTGGCAAGTCGCTCGATGAAGCTGCAAGTCAATATACAGGACGGCGAGGTGATGGTCAGTGTAGGTGATCGCATCGCTTACGTGACCCCGGTCAAATGGAAAAATGCTGACCATTGATCGTCGGGCTGTTCACAATGCGCTTAAGAGCCCAGACTGTAGACTGCTGCGCGTTTCTCTCTTAGGACCAACGATAGTGTCATCGTTTGCAGCGCAGGGCATCAAAGACAGCTTTGACGGACCGCGCCGCAGCATTCGCAATGACGTATGAACGTCGGATTCGGGTCGTTTACCTCTCCAAGAACATGCTGGACCTTAAGGTGGGGAGCTTCGAGAGGAAGCTGTCGTGCCTTTGCTGGCAAAAGGCACTGAATTGGATTTGCAATATGAGTTAATGGGGCGAAGTGCCTCCGTGAGGCTGCTACAGCCAACCTCCCGACAAATAAAAAATCCCTCAAGCTATTGAGCTTAAGGGGTTTTTATGGCTCCGGCGGTAGGGATCGAACCTACGACAAATTGATTAACAGTCAACTGCTCTACCGCTGAGCTACGCCGGAACGGTGAGGGCTGATATAGCGATAGGTTTCGGGGGCGTCCAGAGGGATTTTGTGGGTTTTGACAGTTTTTTTCACGGATCCGTTTTTTCGTAAACGGCGGTGAAATCCAGGGGGCCGTGCACCTGTACCAAGCCACGCGCGATCAGGTCGATCAGGTGGGCAAACACGTTGCGTTCGGCGGCGCCAAGCAGGGCTGGGGGCGTGTCGGTATAGATCATCCGCGTCAGGGTCGGGATGTTTTTGGCGGCCCCATCAAGGGCGGCCAGGATGTCGGCCTCGCGTCCCAACCGATGGGTGATCAGCCACTGGATGCGCGCGGCGGGGTCCAGCACCGGGTCGCCGTGGCCGGGGTAATAGATCCGGTCATCACGCGCCGCCAACCTGTGGCACGAGGCCATGAACGCGGTCAGGTCGCCATCAGGCGGGGACACCAGCGAACTGGCCCAGCCCATGACGTGGTCGGCGGTGAACACGGCGTCCTTCATGGCAAAGCTCAGGTGATTGGCGAAATGACCGGGGGTCCAGATCGCGGTCAGCGCCCAGTCATCGCCCTGGATCAGCTGGCCATCGGCGATCACCTGATCGGGAAAAAATTCCGCATCGACGCCTTCGCCGCCCGTGGTCATGCCGCGCGCCACCAGGTCGATCATCACGTCACTGCGCCCGGCCATGGCGTCGCCATAGGCCAGGATCGGGGCACCGGTGGCCTCGGCCAAAGGACGCGCCAGGGGGGAATGGTCCAGATGCGCATGGGTGACCAGGATGTGGCTGACCTGTTCGCCGGGTGCCAACCCGTCCAGGATCGCGCGCAGGTGCGTGTCGTCCGCAGGCCCCGGATCAATCACCGCAACCCGCCCCGTGCCCACCACATAGGTGTTCGTGCCCCAATAGGTCATCGGCGATGGATTGGGCGCAAGGATACGGCGAATGCCGGGCTCGAGCTGCTCCAACACGCCCACGGGCGGGGCGTCTTTCATCATCGCCGACAGGTCTTTGGCGGGCTGGGCCATGCGATTCTCCTTGTTTTGACCATTGGGGCGGGCCCGCAGCCCATTGGCAAGCGGAACCCTGCGTTCTAGGGTCGGGCCATGTTATTTGCCTGGCTCAAAAAAATCATGCCCCGGGGGCTGTATGGCCGCGCCGCGCTGATCCTGATCGTGCCGGTGGTGTCGATCCAGTTGGTCGTGTCGGTCGCCTTTATCCAACGCCATTTCAACCGCATTACGGTGCAGATGACCGGCGCTGTGGTGATCGAGCTGGACTACCTGACCCGTCAGGTGAACGCCGCGCCGAATATCGATGATGCGCGCGCCGCCATCGCGCCGCTGCTAGAGCCGCTGGCGTTTGAGGTCATGCTGCCGCGCGAGGGGCCCCAGGCCGACAGCCGCCAGTATCGCGACCTGACCGGCAGCCGGGTCATTCGCACCTTGCGCGAGGGCGTGGCGGGGCTGTCCGGTGTCACGCTGGACAGCGGCGAACGCGATGTGATCCTGGGCATTGCCACTGACCACGGCCCGATGCGGGTGCGTTTCAGCCGCGAACGGGTGTCGGCCTCGAACCCGCACCAATTGCTGGTTCTGATGCTGGTCACGGGGCTTTTGATGACGGTGATCGCCTATCTGTTCCTGCGCAACCAATTGCGCCCGATCCAGCGTTTGGCCCAGGCTGCCGAAGCCTTCGGCAAGGGGCATGTGGTGCCGTACCGTCTGGCCGGGTCGACCGAAGTGCGCGCGGCGGGCAAGGCGTTTTTGGACATGCGCACGCGGATTGAACGTCAGGTCGAACAGCGCACGTTGATGCTGTCGGGGGTCAGCCATGACCTTCGCACGCCGTTGACACGCATGCGGCTGGAACTGTCGATGCTAGAGGAGGGCGAGGATCGCGCCGCCCTGGAACAGGATGTGACGGACATGGAGCGTCTGGTCGACGAATTCCTGTCCTTTGCCCGATCTGACGCGCTGGAGGGCGAGCCCGAACCGGTCGACCCCGCCGATCTGGCCCGCCGTCTGGCGGACAATGCGCACCGCGCCGGGCAGGTGGTCGAGCTGGGGCCGCTGGCCGATGTCGGCCCCATGCCGATGCGCCCCGTGCCCGTGTCCCGCGCGATTGAAAACCTGCTGGCCAACGCCAATCGCTATGGCCGCCGGGCGCGCCTGTCGGTGGTGACCGGGCGGCGTGACGTGCGGTTCGTGGTCGAAGACGATGGGCCGGGCATCCCCGCCGCCGACCGGGAACAGGCGCTCAAGCCATTCGCCCGACTGGACGCGTCGCGCAACCAGAACCGTGGCCCCGGTGTCGGGTTGGGCCTGGCCATTGCCGACGACATTGCGCGCGGCCATGGCGGGCGTCTGCGGCTGGGCACCAGCGCCGATCTGGGCGGGCTGAAGGTCGAATTTATTCTGGCACAGTGATGGATTGATCCACCGGGGGCGACATGGCGCAAGGCCCGGAGACAGCCCAATGGCACGCAGACCCAGATCACAGCCCGACACCCCGAAACCCGCCACGGTGTTTGTTCAGGCCACGTCACGCGCACTGGACATGTTGGCCGAGCACGGCGTTGCGGTGGTGCACAAAGATGCGCACAGAGCCATGACCGCCGCGGGCGCAACCCCGGGGCGCGGGGCCCGCCGCCTGCGCCTGCTGCGGATCTGGTGCGCGAGGCCCTGGCCGCCACGCCGAAACAGGTGACCCTGGCTGGCAAGATCGCCGCGCGTGACCTGCATCTGCCGCGCGCCAACCTGGGGTTTGTCATGCGCACGGGCACCGGCGCGCACGGCTTTATCGACCCGGAAACGCGCGCCTATCGCAACATGGATATGACCGACGTGCCCACCATCGCCGCGCTGGCCAGTGGTCCGGATCAGGTCGGGTTCATTGCCCACCCCTTTGCCTATGGGGTGCAGGAGCGGTCCAGCGATATTCACGGCGTTGTCAGCCTGATCACCCGCACGGACAAACACATCTGGCTGCAACCCTGCAACATTGAAAACGATGAATACCTGATGCAGATCGTTCAGGTGTCGGGGGGCACAACAGACCGCCCCATCGCGTCAACCATCATGTGTTCTTTTACACCGCTGGAATTCAAGGTGTTGCACGGCCTGGACCCGATCACCCACACCTATGGCACCAGGTCCGACACGCCCGATGCAGATCGCCAGAGCATGGTTGAACGCACCGCTTTGGACCAGGCCGTCGCCATGGCGGGGGGCGACATCATGGGCGGGGTTGGACAGCTGGAAACCGCCACCGTGTTCTGCCCGGTTCAGGCGGTTTTGGATGACGAAATGGGCGGCTACTTGCGGGCGCTGTCCCGCGCGTCCGACATTGACGATGCCGCCTTCAACTGGGATGAAATCAACCAGGTCGGCATTGGGCCGCATTTCCTGGATTCGCCCCATACCCTGACCGAATGTCGCAGCCAATACCGGCCCGATCTTTATCAACGCGACGGGCGGGATGACTATGACAAAAACAACCGGCGCGGCGCCTGAGAGGACGCCCGCGACAAGGCCCTGCGCCTGATCGCTGCCGATCCCCCCAAAGACCTGTTCCTCCACATCGGCACCCAGATGGGCCAATTCGACTGGTTCACGCTGGATCAGGACCGGATCAATGCCTTTGCCAAAGTTACCGAGGACGAACAGTTCATTCACGTCAATCCCGTGGCCGCGGCGGATACGCCCTTTGGCGGCCCCATCGCGCACGGGTTCCTGACCCTGTCGATGCTGTCGGCCATGACCTGTGACGCGCTGGCACCGCTGCACGGCGCGGTCATGGGCGTGAACTATGGCTTTGACAGCATCCGCTTTATCTCTTCGGTGCCCGCAGGCGCGCGCATTCGCGGGGCGTTCACCCTGGCCGCACCCTAGCCGCACCCTAGCCGCACCCTAGCCGCACCCTGGCTGCACGGTGGCTGCAACGGCGGTATCTGGCGGCCTGACGGCGTGCCCGTCAGTGATGGTTCGTGATGAATTCCCGCAGCTCGACCATGCCGTCTTTGTCCGTGTCCATCCCGTCGAACTCTGCCTGTCCGGCGGCCATGAAATCGGTACGCGGCACCAGATTGTCGTTGTCCTGGTCCATCTGATCGAAGGCCACCTGTTTGGCAGCCTGATTTTCCGCATAGCGCGGACCACGCTGGGTTTCATCGGCACCTTGGCCCAGCTGCAATCCCATATATTCCTGGGCAGACAGGGCGTCATCTTCGTTCGCATCCATGGCGTTGAACACGGCTTCGCGCCAATTGGCGGCCTCAGAGGTGGCGACAAAGCCATCGCCGTTTTCGTCCAGACTGTCGAACCGATCCATCATGTTGCTGCCCCCCTGCGCCAGCGCGACAGGCGCGGACAAGGCCACGGCAACCAAAACGGCATAGGCGGAAAAAGCGGATCGTTTCATGACGGAATACTCCTGTGTTACGTGGATCGTGTTACGTGGGATTTTACACCCAATCGCGCCCCGCCAACAGACGGCAGACCCGTCCCTGATGTCGCGGCGTCAATTCGCCACGCGCAATCTGCCGCTTGCAATTGCAGACCGCGTAGACGTCTGGTCACCTGACGTAGGGCGTGAAGCCCACTGCGGATGAGCTGTTGGCGACGCATAGCGGCAGTGACGGTATCTGGCAGGCGGATCTCTGGCTTCGCCGCCCAGTACATGTTTTACGCAAGAAGACTGGACTGAGATTGTAATCGCCTAAAAGGCAGTGAGATTTATGAAGAGACATTTGGGCACGATTGCAGCGGCTCTTGCGGGCACGTCCGCTGTCTTTATCTTGGCCTTTCGCCCCACGCCCCTGGCAGATTTCCCAGTTATGGGGGCAGGGCAAAACATTGTCATGACGGGGACCGACTTGGCAGAGGTCGCGGCATTTGCCGACGGATGCCCGATGCCCGCCACATTGTGTGAGATTGTCGACAGCCACTTGCCCGGTTTCGTTAGCGAGCCTGAGCAGGGCGACCCTGTGGTCCGGTTTCTGATCGCGACGGTTTTTAACTTCAACACCCCGATCGACGGCACTTTTGGCGATATCACCTGCGCCCCGAAGCCCGCCGAGGGTGCGCCCCTGATCCCAATCTTCCGGGGGGCAAATGTGAAGCTAACCGTAAAACGCTATGCCGCGCCCACAGAGGAAAAATCCTGCTATCTGGATGTGATACAAGAGGCCTCAAATTAACACGAGGCAACCTGTCGCCTCGGCCTGCGCCGTGCCTTCTGCGCGGAAAGACCCAGCATCTATCTGGGAAAGGTGGTAGGCCCGGCAGGACTTGAACCCGCAACCAAAGCGTTATGAGCGCTCTGCTCTAACCAGTTGAGCTACAGGCCCACCGTACCCCGGTTCCTATCAAAAGCTGGGGCGGCGTCAAGCGGGCCGTGGACTCCGCGCTTGCCTTGGTTTAGTCGGGGCGCAACAGAATTCGGGGGACGACATGACCGACGGCAAAAATGGCATCACCTATGCGGATGCAGGTGTGGATATCGACGCAGGCAACGCTTTGGTCGAGCGGATCAAACCGGCGGCCAGACGCACCAACCGTCCTGGCGTGATGGCCGGGCTGGGTGGCTTTGGCGCGTTGTTTGACCTCAAGGCTGCCGGCTATAAAGACCCGGTTCTGGTGGCGGCGACCGACGGGGTGGGCACCAAGCTGCGCATCGCGATCGACACCGGCAACGTCGACACGATCGGCATTGATCTGGTCGCCATGTGCGTGAACGATCTGGTCTGTCAGGGTGCCGAGCCGCTGTTTTTCCTGGACTATTTCGCCACCGGCAAGCTGGAGAGCGATCAGGCCGCGCGCATTATCGAAGGCATCGCCGAGGGTTGCATACGCTCAAACTGTGCGCTGATCGGTGGCGAGACGGCAGAAATGCCCGGCATGTATGACGCGGGCGATTTCGATCTGGCGGGCTTTTCAATCGGCGCGATGGAGCGTGGATGCGAGCTGCCCAAAGGCGTGCGCGAAGGCGACGTTCTGCTGGGGCTGGCCTCGGACGGGGTGCATTCCAACGGCTATTCGCTGGTACGCAAGCTGGTCGAGGTTTCGGGCCTGGGCTGGGATGCGGATTGCCCGTGGCAGGATGGCACCTTGGGCGACGCTTTGCTGGCGCCCACGCGGCTGTATGTGAAACAGACCCTGGCGGCGATCCGCGCCGGGGGCGTGCATGGTCTGGCCCATATCACCGGCGGTGGTTTGACCGAAAACCTGCCCCGCGTTCTGCCCAAAGGGCTGGGCGTGTTGGTTGATCTGGACAGCTATGAATTGCCGGGCGTATTCAAGTGGTTGGCAGCCACCGGAGGCATGGCCGAGGCCGAGCTGCTGAAGACCTTCAATTCGGGTCAGGGCATGGTTTTGGTCGTCGACGAACACGAAGCCGCCACCATCACCACCCTGTTGCAAGGCGAAGGCGAGACCGTCACGCAGCTGGGCCGCGTCATTAAAGGCGAGGGCGTCCAGTATCTGGGCAACCTTCTGTGAAACGCGTCGCCATCCTGATTTCCGGCGGTGGCTCGAACATGGTGTCACTGGTTGACAGCATGGTGGGCGACCACCCCGCGCGCGCCTGTCTGGTGCTGTCAAACGTGGCGGATGCGGGCGGGCTGGCCAAGGCCAAGGCGCGCGGCATTGCCACTGCCGTGGTCGATCACAAGCCGTTTGGCAAGGATCGCGAAGCCTTTGAAGTCGCGCTGAACGCGGTGCTGGAACAGGCGCGCCCGGACGTAATCTGTCTGGCCGGTTTCATGCGCGTTCTGACCGCTGGGTTTACCGCGCGGTGGGCCGGTAAGGTCTTGAATATCCACCCATCTTTGTTGCCGAAATACAAAGGGCTGAACACCCACGCCCGCGCGATCAAGGCGGGCGATGATCAGGCCGGATGTTCGGTCCACGAGGTCACGGCGGAGCTGGACGGCGGCCCGATCCTGGGCCAGGCGCGGGTGCCGATCCTGCCAGGCGACACGCCTGATCAACTGGCCGCACGCATCCTGCCGATGGAGCATAAGCTCTACCCGGCCGTGTTGGCGCGCTTTGTCATTGGGGACCGCAATCCCGTCATGCTGTCCTGACCCTTTTCTTTCCTGCGGTTTCGACGTAAACCCGTTGAACGCCCCGAAAAGAGGCAACGAGCAGAAAGACCACGCATGATTACGATCACGACCACTGAAGCCCTTGCCGATTTTTGCACGCGGGCGGCCTCGCACCCCTATGTCACGGTCGATACCGAATTTCTGCGCGAACGAACGTACTACTCCAAACTCTGCCTTGTGCAGATGGCCGTGCCGGGCGACGCGCCCGAAGACGCGGTGCTGGTTGATCCGCTGGCTGACGGCCTGTCGCTGGACCCCATGTATGACCTGTTTCGCGATGAAAGCGTAGTCAAGGTGTTCCACGCCGCCCGGCAGGATCTGGAAATTTTCTTTGTCGAGGCAGACGTCTTTCCCATCCCGCTGTTTGATACGCAGGTCGCGGCGATGGTCTGTGGCTTTGGCGATCAGGTCGGATATGAAACGCTGGTGCGCAAGATCTGCAAGGCGCCGCTGGACAAATCCAGCCGCTTTACCGACTGGTCCCGCCGGCCGCTGACGGATGCGCAAAAGACTTATGCGATCGGTGACGTGACCTATTTGCGCGACATCTATGAACACCTGGCAGCCGAGCTGGAAAAAACCAAACGCGCCCATTGGGTCGAAGAAGAACTGCGCGTTCTGACCTTTCCCGGCACCTATATCATCGAACCCGGTGAGGCCTGGAAGCGTTTGAAAACCCGCACGAATTCAGGCCGATTTCTGGCGCTCGCCCGCGAATTGGCCCGCTTTCGCGAGGGCTATGCCCAATCGCGCAATGTGCCGCGCAACCGGGTTATGAAGGATGATGCGTTGATGGAGCTGGCGTCAACCAAGCCACGCACGATGCAGGATCTGAGCCGCTCGCGCCTGTTGCTGCGCGAGGCCCGGCGCGGTGAAATCGCCGATGGTATCCTGGCCGCCGTGACGGCGGGGCTGGAAACCGACCCCGAAGATATGCCCAAGCCCGATGCCAATGGCCGTGAAAAACTGCAAGTGAACCCGGCGCTGGCCGACCTGCTGCGCGTGTTGCTCAAGGCACGATGCGAGCAAGAGAAGGTGGCGCAAAAGCTGATCGCCTCGGCGGCTGATCTGGACGCGCTGGCGGCCGGAAAACGCGATGTTGATGCGTTGAATGGCTGGCGCGCCGAAATGTTCGGCAACGACGCTGTGCGCCTGTGCAACGGTGAATTGGCGCTGGTGGCCAAGGGCCAGCAGGTCAAGGTCATCGAAGTCTGAGACCACGTGCCCGCTGACTGAACGTCTGATAGATTACCTGTCGACCGCCCGGAAAATGCCGATCTTAGCGTCGCTCGCTGCGGCTGTTCTGTTCGCCCAGCACGCGGATTTGCGTCACGTCCTGCAATTTCACATCCGATACGAAATGCGCCACGACAACCTGGCGCGAATACGGTGTTCCGGCGCGGGTCGACGTATAGGGTTCGGCGATGCGAAAGACATATGTCAGCACGCCATCAATCGGCCTTTCGTCATTTTCGGCAATCAGTTCCCCGGCCCAAAAGCCCTGGCGCGAGGGCAGGCCCGTGGCGTGGATGATCACTCCGCCAGCGGCCTGAGCAATCGTCAGGTCACTGACTTGGGACACGGCCTGGCGCAGGTCATTGTCGACGGCAAACCCTTCTTCGGGGTACAACGCGATCAGGTCGTCGTCGCCACCAAAAAAGTCAGAAAAGCTGAAATTGCTACAGCCGGTCAGGACCAGAAATGTGGACAAAACAAGAAGCGTGCGCACGGCCATGGAAGTCTCCTTTAGAGCGTGCCTCTGGGTAGCCCATAGCGCGCGATTTGAAAAGCGCTTCGTGTGACGCGGCGCAGGGTCTGGACCTTTGGCCCGCCGCCCCCTAACTGAGAGGGCAGGTGACAGGGAGAGTGATATGGCCAGCGCAGCCTTTGAAGAGATTGTCGAAGATTTCGAATTTCTGGACGCCTGGGAAGATCGCTACGGCCATGTGATCGACATGGGCAAGGCGATGACGCCGCTCGAGGACGCCTTCAAAGTGCCCGCCACCAAGGTGGACGGCTGCACCAGCCAGGTCTGGTTGCTGCCTGCGATCACCGATGGCGTGTTCCATTTTCGCGGCGACAGCGATGCGATGATTGTGCGCGGGTTGGTTGCCGTTCTGGTGGCGTTGTATGACGGGCTGTCCGTGGCCGATGTTCTGAAGGTTGACGCGGGCGGTGAACTGGCCCGTCTGGGGTTGGACGAGGCCCTGTCGGCACAGCGATCAAACGGCTTGCGCGCGATGGTCGAACGCATTCGAAAACTGGCCGCCGAGGCGGTTTAACATTGTTAAACTTTGCCGATTTCAGGGGTTAACAACGTTAACAGTCGCGATTTTTCCGGGTGAATATCGTTAAAGGTCGCCCAGCGACGTTGCCAGGTCGCCATAGCCGGTAAAGCGGCGTTCATATCGCAACCCCAACCGCTCTGCCGCCGCTTCGGCCAGGCGATCCAGCGCAGGGTCGTTCGTCTGGGCTTGATAGATCAGCCGCGTGTAATTGCCGAAATACATCTCTAACAATTCCGGGTGGCGATCCAGCCCCAGAACTTTGATGACGAATGTGTCGAACTGGCGGGTCAGGAAATCAGTCAAATAGAACACGTCCACCTCGCCCTCGGCGCGGTTTTCAAAGGCGTCGTTGCCTTCGAAGAAGCTGTAACAATGCGGCCCCTGGATCATCTCGACCCCCAGACGCGCACACAGCGATTCCAGCCGCCCACCGGTGCCGCAATCGGCATAGGCAACAAAGATCGCTTGATAAGCGTCGCGATGCTTTTCAACAGCATCTTCAACGGCTTGTGGGATTTTGTCTGGCGTCGAATGCAGGATGGCTGGCAGGCAGGTCAGGTCCAGATGGTCCCAACCATTCAGGCGGATCAGGGCCAGGATTTCATGCGCCAGCGCGCCACAGGCCAGCACCAGAATGCGGCCTTTGATCTGTTTCGGTACCAGACCGTCGGTGGTCAGGATCTCATCACTCAGCGTCATTTGTCATGCCTTGCCGACAGGGCCCGGATTGCAATCGCCGCCAGCATTGCCAGGGGCATCAGTGCCATCAGGTTCTGACCATTCAGCTTGCCTGACAGCGCCGCAAGGGACGCAACCCAGACGGTCAAACCGGCGCAGGCGATGACAACAACGATCAGAAAGGCAAAGCGTGTTTTTGACATCTTCACTATATGGGGCAGGGGGGTGCAAAAGAAAAGGCCCCGCGATTGCAGGGCCTGATCCGTGTTCTATATCAGGGGCTTAGTCCGCCAATTGGTTGTGCTTGCGTGCCATATAGTCCTTGGCGGTTTCCACGGCCACGGCGGCGTCACGGCAATAGCTGTCCGCGCCGATGGCCTTGCCGAACTCTTCGTTCAGCGGCGCACCGCCCACCAGAACAGTATAGTCGTCGCGAATACCTTTTTCGACCATCGTGTCGATTACGACCTTCATGTAAGGCATGGTTGTGGTCAGCAGCGCCGACATGCCCAGGATGTCGGCTTTTTCGGTTTCCAGCGCGTCCAGATAGGCCTCGACCGGGTTGTTGATGCCCAGATCGACGACCTCGAACCCGGCGCCTTCCATCATCATGCTGACAAGGTTCTTGCCGATGTCATGGATGTCACCCTTGACGGTGCCAATCACCATCTTGCCCATGCGCGGCGCACCGCTTTCGATCAGCAGCGGCTTGAGGATCGACATGCCAGCCTTCATCGCGTTGGCCGCCAGCAGCACCTCGGGTACGAACAGAATGCCATCGCGGAAGTCATGCCCGACAATGGTCATACCGGCGACCAGCGCTTCGGTCAAAACGCGGTAGGGTTCCCAGCCGCGAGCCAAAAGGATATTGACCGCTTCTTCGATTTCTTCCTTCAGACCATCATACAGGTCGTCATGCATCTGCTGCGTAAGCTCTTCGTCATTCAGCTCGCTCAGGATGATATCTTCTTCGTCGGACATGGGGCGACTCCGGCTGGGGTGTTTCTAACGCGTGTTTCTTCCCCCTTAGTGAGGCCAAAGACAAGCCCGGGATTGGCAAATTGCGACATTGGGTTTTCTGCAACCGACCTGCGGGAGCATTTTGTTTGGTAAATGTTCCCCTAATGTTCTAGTGAGACCCCATGACACAGCAAAACCTGACACAAATGGCGAAACTGAAAAGGAAAGGGCGCGCGGCCCTGTCCAATGATGCGGGGCGATTCGAACCCTATCAGATCGAGCCCATTCAGGACGGGTGGCAGGCGGATGAGGATCTGCCGCCGTTGCGCACCGAAGTCGCCATTGAACGGCCCCGCAAGGTCATTCGCCGCAATGCCTCGCCCGACCTGAATTTTGATCGGTCGATCAATCCCTATCGCGGCTGTGAACATGGCTGCATCTACTGTTTTGCGCGCCCCAGCCATGCCTATCTGGGCTACTCGCCAGGGCTTGATTTCGAAACGCGGCTGATTGCGCGGCCCACGGCCCCGGACCGGCTGCGTGATGAACTGTCTGCGCGCCGCTATGACGTTGGGCCCATCGCCATTGGCACCAATACCGACCCCTATCAGCCGATCGAAAAGACCCACCGCGTGATGCGCGGGCTGCTGACGGTCCTGCGTGACTTCAACCACCCGGTCGGTGTCGTCACCAAAGGCACGCTGATTGAACGCGACCTGGATATCCTGGGACCGATGGGGCAGGCGGGGCTGGCCAAGGTCGGCGTGTCGATCACCACGCTCGACCCCAAGGTCAGCCGCGCAATGGAGCCCCGCGTGCCGGGCCCCGCCCGCCGTCTGCGGATCATCGAAAACCTGGCCAAGGCGGGTGTGCCCGTGCGCGTCATGGTCTCGCCCGTCGTACCGGGCCTGACGGATCACGAGCTCGAAGCCATCGTGAGCGCGGCGCGCGATGCGGGCGCTCAGGCCGCCAGCTATATCCTGTTGCGCCTGCCAGGCGAAGTCGCGCCGCTGTTTCGCGAGTGGTTGACACAGACCTATCCAGATCGCGCCGCCCGCGTCATGTCCCGCCTGCGCGAGATGCGCGGTGGCGCGGATTACGACGCAGACGTAACCACGCCATTGATACCGTGGTTTATGCAGCTTGACTGCCTGTCTCGGCGGGCAGCGGCACCCAATTCCACGGCAACAACTCATCCAGCCGGTTGATCTTGTGGTCATGGATGCGGTCGAGAATGTCGGCGAGATAGGCTTGTGGATCGAGGTCGTTGAGCTTGGCGGTCTCGATGATGGTCATCGC
>Ga0209345_10002257_pt1 | contig 21494 bp, 19 predicted proteins | sample Cruoilmetagenom7_FD_187294 | JGI IMG/M metagenome (GOLD analysis project Ga0209345, IMG submission 187294) | Oil polluted marine microbial communities from Coal Oil Point, Santa Barbara, California, USA - Sample 7 (SPAdes) (version 2) | ecosystem: Environmental > Aquatic > Marine > Oil seeps ... | reverse complement strand
ACCACCCGGGATTTTTTCAGCATACAGGGTGCCCGGGAAACCTATAGCGAGGTTCAACAGTTTTATAAGGCCCTGGGAGAAGGAGAGCAGATAAATATGGTTGAAGATGATGATGTTCATGCTTCCACAAAAAAGAACCGGGAGGCCATGTATGCTTTCTTTCAGAAGTACCTGGACAATCCCGGCAGTCCGACTGATCTCGACGTTGAAGTTTTTGAAGAGAAGGAGTTGTGGGTCACAGAAACCGGTCAGCTGGCAACAACTGTGAAGGCTGAAACGCTCTATTCTTTAAACAGAAAAATTGTAAAGAATCAAAACGCAAGGTTAAAGCTACGTAGAAGCAGTGAGGATTTTGATGAGCATATTCTTGCGGTAGCTAAGGAAGCAAAACTATTGTCAGGATTTAAATATCCGGATCATTTTGGGAAGGCTCTATTTTCAGGCCGATATGTGAAAAAGGGCTATATCCTGGAAAAATACCTGGTTCCGGGGGAAGGCGAAACTATGCTGCCTGCAGCCCTGTTTACACCCCTTGAAAAACGGAATAATGAAGTGGTTCTTCTCTTGGATGAGCGGGGAATGGAATACTCGGCTCATAAGGATAGCCTGTTGATACATTCAATGCTTCAAAGGGGCTATTCTGTTTTGCTGTTTGATGTTCAGGGCATAGGTAGTCTGGGACCAGGTTATCTTACAGGGGATGCCTATATTGACAATACCTCATTCAATCAGTGGTTTGCGGGAATTTTAACGAATAAGTCTCTTGTAGCAATGAGGGTTGAAGATATACTTCGGATCACACATTTTATTGAAACCGATTTTGGGGAATTTGAGATTATATCCGCCCTCGCATGCGGGGCAGTTGGCAGTGAATTGCTGCATGCAGCTGTTTTTGATACGTCCATTCAAAAAGTAGGTTTAATTCAGCCATTTATAAGTTTTACCAATATTGCACTCCTCCGTGAATATGCACCGGCATTTATTCCATCGACCGTAGCAGGAGCGATTGAAAAATATGATCTGCCTGACCTGATGGCGGCTCTTTGTCCCCGGAAAGTACTGATCATAAACCCTCTGTCAGGAAATGGGGATCCTGCAGGGGATAATGAAAAAATGTGTTACCTGACCTATCCCAACATTGTATTCACTCAAAAGGGAGTTGAAGACCACTTTAAGCATTGTGTTGTGGATGAAGGCCAAGCGGTTTATGAGAACATTATTGAGTGGTTGACAGATAAATAAATAGTGTTAAAATATATAAGATGAAAAAGAAAATTGATCGCAGGGATTTTATGAGAACCACTGCTGCTGTAAGCGGTGGCCTGGCATTTTCTCAACTGGGAATGGCCGGGACCTACCTGAATGAAGAAAGACCGATACGCATAGGTTTTGTAGGGGTTGGAAGTCGCGGCTCCTATCACCTCGACGCGGCACTGGGTATTGAAGGTGTTGTCGTTCCAGCTGTATGTGACATCAAAGATGCACCTCTGCACCGGGCCAAACGATGGGTAGAAGAGGCCGGACAAACCACTCCGAATCTGTATGGAAAATCTGATACAGATTTCATAAGAATGTGTGAAACTGAAGAACTGGATGTGGTGATCTGTTCAACTTCATGGAAATGGCATGCACCGGTGTGCCTGGCTGCCATGAAAAATGGCAAACATGTGGTGAGTGAAGTCCCCATTATTCTTACCCTGGACGAAGCATGGGAGGTTGTGGAAACCTCTGAGAAGACCGGGAAGTGGGCCACCCTGGCACTGGAACAGGCCCTGCTGGAATCCCGTTATGCCATGTCTGTTCTGAATATGATACAGCAGGGTCTGTTTGGGAATATCATTCATATTACCGGGGGTTATGTGCATGATCTCAGGATGGTGAAGTTCAATCCTGAAGAGGAACCCTGGCGCTTGCAGCATTCTGTGGACCGGAACGGTAACCTGTACCCCGACCACCCAATGAATAGGATCATGGCCATGATGGATATCAACCATGGAGACAGGCTGGATTTTATGGTATCTGTGAGCTCAGGGGCAGCCATGCTCAATGATTATGCAGAACAATACTTCGGGGATGCGCATCCCTACGCCACACAAAAAATGGCTCAGGGGGACACCAATGTCAGCCTCATACGTACAGTGAAGGGAAAACTCATTACTCTGAATTTTGACACCAACACACCCCACCCCAGAGGCATATTTAAGGTCCAGGGTACCAAGGGTTCTTTTATTACCGGCAACGGGCTGGGATCCCATCTCTATCTGGATGGCATAAGTCCTGAACCGCATCAATGGGAAGACGCTGAAAAATGGGCCCAACAGTTCCAGCATCCCCTGGTAACAAACTACAATCCCGCTCCCAGAAAAAACGCCATCCGGGGACATGGCAGTCAGGGAAAAACCACCCCACTAACCTGGCACCTTATGATAAAAGCGCTTCGCGAAGAGAAAATGCCCTTTTTCGATGTGTATGATTCAGTAACCAGCAGTGCTGTTTCCCCATTGTCCGAAATGTCGGTAGCCGGTAAGGGCCAGTCAGTATCGTTTCCCGATTTTACCTTAGGTAAATGGGAAACGCGACTACCCATAAATCTCAGCCAGTAATCAAAAAATAATGAAGCAGCGATACAGTTTTATCCAGAAGCGAATCAAATCCTGATATAGATTTTGTTTTTATGAAACCAGTGGGTTATATACCACAGTAAAAACAGCACAATGGCACTGGTCAGTATAGTTGCCGTTAAGGTTCCCATCCAGCCAAACAGTAAAAAGGTAAAAGGATGAATGACAGACTCGATTAATACCGCACCACCCACATGGGCAAACAGATAAATAAACAGGGGATTCAGTCCCACAACCCTGAAAAACAGGGACCATTTTTGCCGCTTTTTCATATCAATCAACCAGTAGGAAAAAGCCAAGGTCAGAAGTGCCCACCCTCCACTTACAATCACAAAAGATGAGGTACTGATTCTTTTGATAATGGGTGTAATGGGATTAAGTCCATACCCCACTGCCACACCGATCACACCGGCTATAATCAAAATCTTAAGCTTCTGGACTGCCGTCCGCTTACTCATCAGCAACTGTCCGGCCAGCACACCCCAGATCGTATGGGCGGTGGTTGGAATTGCATTAAACGAAACCCAGTGACCTCTCAGATTGGCACCCCCATATTGCAGATCCAGCCAGGTTCCGAAATTCTCATTGGCAACGAATGGATGATTGAAACCTTCCACAGGAAAACCCCGATAAATAATCTCAGTAACCGCAATCAACAGAACGGAGAAAATGATCTGCACCCTGACCGGTTTGTTCATTACCAAAAAGGCTAAGATGTAGGTCACGGAAAGCTGTGCAAGTACATTCTGGAATTGAAATACAATTTTTCCGGAACCTATACAATGAAGGGCCCAGCCAAGAAATAGAAGTATAAAAGCCCTTTGAAAAGCGTGCCTGGTAATCTGGGAACGGGTCTGACCACGTTTTTTGCGATTGGACAGAGAATAAGGCATGGCAACCCCCACAATAAACATAAAATAGGGCTGGATCAGATCCCAGAAGCGAAGGCCGTTCCAGGGATGATGATGGAATTGCTCAGCAATCACATAGATAAAAGATCCTTCGAGCGCAGGATCATGTAAAAAAGTGAAAAAGTGGGTAAATTCAGCAATCAATAAAAACATGGTCGCTCCCCGGAAAAAATCGAGCGATAATAGCCGTTCCGGGCTTTTAGAAGAATCGGGATTTTTCATACAAATCAAAAATGCTTTATACTAAATTTAATACGAGCAGTTTATTCTTTTATCCTACTACAGATTCACCCTCAGGAAAAGCTCTTTGAGTTGTTCTTCAGAGATGGTAGAAGGAGTTTCGATCATTACATCGCGGCCCGAATTGTTCTTTGGAAAGGCGATCACATCACGGATCGATTCAATGCCTGCAAAGAGAGCCACCCATCGGTCAAATCCAAAGGCGATCCCCCCGTGGGGTGGAGCACCATAGCGGAAGGCACTCATCAGGAACCCAAACTGCTTACGAGCCTCCTTTTCTGAGAAGCCCAGTTTGTCGAACATCTGCTTCTGCAACCCTTCATCATGGATCCTGATGGAACCACCCCCGATCTCCACTCCATTGATCACCAGGTCGTATGCTTTGGCGCGTACCTTGCCAGGATCGGTCCTGAAAAGCTCCAGATCCTCTTCATAGGGACTGGTAAAAGGATGGTGCATGGCATGGAACCTTGTGGTCTCCTCGTCCCACTCCAACAGCGGGAAGTCCACCACCCATAGCGGTCTAAATACTTTGGGATCGCGCAATTCCAGTCTGTTGCCCATCTCCAGCCTCAATTCACTCAATGCTTTCAGGGTAAGGTCATGGTCTCCTGCCAGTACTAGGATCAGGTCGCCCGGTTTGGCCCCGAAAAGTTCGGCCCATTCCTTAAGGGCAGCTTCGTCGTAGAATTTATCGACCGACGATTTCAGGGTACCGTCTTCATTGTACTTCACGTAGACCAGTCCCTTCATCCCTATCTGGGGACGCTTCACCCAATCGGTTAACCCGTCGAGTTGCTTGCGGCTGTATCCTGCACACCCTTCTGCACAGATTCCACCCACATACTCGACCGAGTCAAATACCTGGAATCCCTTCCCTTTTACCAGGTCCGACATTTCGTTGATTTCCATTCCAAAACGGATATCGGGCTTGTCGTTGCCGAAACGGCTCATGGCCTCTGTATAGGGCATCTTTGGAAACCCTCCTTCAATTTCCACATCCTTGATGGAGCGGAACAGGTGCCTGGCCAGCCCTTCAAATGCATTGAGCACATCATCGCGCTCCACAAACGACATTTCGCAGTCGATCTGTGTAAATTCCGGCTGTCGATCGGCCCGCAGGTCCTCGTCCCTGAAACACTTGACAATCTGAAAATATTTATCAAAACCCGCCACCATCAACAGCTGCTTGAAGGTTTGGGGGGACTGTGGCAGGGCATAAAACTCTCCCGGGTTCATGCGGGAAGGCACCACAAAATCCCTGGCCCCTTCCGGGGTGGATTTGATCAGTACCGGGGTTTCCACCTCCAGAAATCCCTCCTCACTCAAATACTTCCTGATCTCAATGGCCATTCGGTGCCTCAGCTGCAGATTCTCGCGGACCACTTTTCTGCGCAGGTCAAGATAACGGTATTTCATGCGAAGGTCATCCCCCCCGTCTGTATTGTCTTCAATGGTAAAAGGAGGAGTAACGGAACTGTTCAGGACCTCCAGTGTTTCCACCAGGATCTCGATATCGCCGGTGGGAATCTGCGGATTTTTGTTGCTTCGTTCGGCCACCTTTCCTGCGGCCCTGACTACAAATTCTCTTCCCAGCTTACGTGCCTCTCCACACAATCGGGAATTGATCTCCATATTAAACACCAGCTGAGTGATTCCATAGCGATCGCGAAGATCCATAAAGGTCATACCCCCCAAATCCCTGGATTTCTGAACCCAGCCCGAGAGAATCACCTCCTCACCCACATTCTTCATATTCAGCTGCCCGCAATTGTGTGTCCTGTACATAATGATTCTATTTTTGTAACTTCATAAGGTGCAAATTTAGCAACTTTTAAGAAGGAAATGTAAAGAAACATTATGTATCATGGCATACCCGGTACTCTCCGATGAATATTTTATGAATGAGGCACTTAAGGAAGCTCAAAAGGCTAAGGAGCTGGAGGAGGTGCCGGTGGGGGCGGTGGTGGTGAACCAGAACCAGATCATTGCAAGGGGCCACAACATGACCCAGCAACTCAACGATGTGACTGCCCATGCAGAGATGATTGCCATTACCTCCGCTTCCAACTATCTTGGGGCCAAATACCTGGTAGACTGCACCCTGTTTGTGACCCTGGAGCCTTGTGTGATGTGCGCTTCTGCCCTGAAATGGGCCCAATTGGACAGGCTCGTATTTGCAGCCACCGATCCAAAGGAGGGTTTCTCCAGGTTGAAAGAGCAGATCCTTCATAAGAAAACAGTATTGATTCCTGGCATTCTGGAAGAGCAGGCATCCCTCCTGCTAAAGGAGTTCTTTAGAAAGCAGAGAGCAATCAAGGGCTAATCCATCCCAAACCCGGCCCTCTCCAAATCCTTCCAGTATCCGGGATATGATTTGGTTACCACCTCTGGATCTTCAATGCTAATATTTCCCAGGCTAATGGCCAGTGGGGCAAAAGCCATGGCCATACGGTGGTCGTGATAGGTAGCGATGACCGGATCCTTTTGAGGTTCACAGCGGGAACCATCCCAGGACATCCAATCTCCTGCAGGATCATCCTGCAGGAGGAAGCCCACCTTCTTAAGCTCGCTGCCAAGAGCAGCAATGCGATCAGTTTCTTTCACCCGAAGGGTTCTTGTACCTGTAAAGCGGAAGGGAACCCCCAGGGCACAGAGGGTGACTGCACAGGTCTGCACCAGGTCAGGACAACCGGTAAAATCGTAGGCAAATTTATCAGGTAACACCAGATTACATGAACGAAGCAGAAGTCCGTCTTCGACGAAGTCCGACTTCACACCAAGGGATTCAAAAATCTGAACCAGGCTAGAATCTCCCTGGAGGCTATTCCGGAAGAGCCTGGGCAAGGTGATTTCAGAACCCGGAAGAAGTGCCGCCACCTGATACCAGTAAGAGGCCCCGCTCCAGTCCGATTCCACTTTGAAATCATCCACAGAATACAAACCCTGAGGAATCCAAATTTCCTTTCCATCAAAACTGGCCGCTGCACCACACCTGTTCATTAGCGACAGGGTCATCTCAATATAGGTGGACGAAACCACATTCCCTATAAGTTTGATGGTCAGGCCTCCCTCCAGCAGTGGTGCAATCATCATTAATGCGCTTATAAACTGGCTGCTGATCCCTGCATCAATGGTGATGTTTCCACCGATTAAGTCTCCACCTTTGATCTTCAGAGGCGGACATCCAATTGTTTCCAAATATTCAATGCTGGCACCCACCTGTTTAAGAGCATCTACCAGGGGACCAATTGGGCGCTGCTTCATTCGCTGCGATCCGGTTAATGTTACTTCGCCCGGCTGTGTGGCAAAGTAGGCAGTCAGAAAACGCATACTGGTGCCCGCATGTCCCACATCCTTTACATCCGACTCTTTATCAAGGGATTCGCTTAGCACTTCCGTGTCATCACTCTCCGATAAGTTATACAGGGTCCCCATTGAATGGGCCAGCGAACCTATGATTAGCATCCGGTTGGAGATGCTCTTGGAGGCGGGAATATGGATGCTTTCCTTTACTGCATTTAATGGAGCAGAAATGACATATTTCATAAATCAAAGATAATAATTAGCATATATTGTGACCCTGAAATATTAGCAGGTAACAGAGAACCATGAAAGAAATTAATTTTGAAGATACAAAGACAGCTTTTCGTATCAAGTCGAACCGCGACCTTCGCAGGGCATATATCCTTTTTAAACTGATCTCCTTCCCCATCCTGGTGAAAATAGGCAACCCGGTGATAAAGGTATGCTCAGCGCTGAGGATTCCTGTAGGATGGATCGTGAAGCCCACCGCATTTAAACATTTTGTGGGCGGCGAAACCCTGGAGGATTGCCAGCCTGCCGTGAAGAAACTTAAAACCGCCAACGTTTTCTCAATACTTGATTATTCGGTGGAAGGAAAGGAGTCGGAAAAGGCTATAAACGCCGCACTGGAAGAAACCCTTCGAGCAGTGAAGAATGCCGGAAGCAACCCGGATATCCCCTTTGCTGTATTTAAACCTACCGCCTTTGGTACACACCATACCCTGGAAGTGCTCAGCGGTGGTGGAACTCCTGATGCCAAATGCAAAGAAGAGGGGGAAAAATTCCGCAGCAGGATCAATACCCTCTGTAAGACAGCCTTTGAAAACAATATCCCCATCATGATCGATGCGGAAGAGACCTATATCCAGCACTTCATCGATAAAGTTGTGATGGAGATGATGCAGAAATATAACAAGGAAAAATGCATCGTTTTCAATACCTACCAGATGTACCGACACGACCGGATCGCCATTCTGGAAGCCGACATCAAACAAGCACGTGCAGAGAAATTCTTCCTGGGCGCCAAGTTTGTACGTGGAGCCTATATGGAAAGAGAACGGGCCAGAGCAGCAAAAATGTGCTATGAAGATCCCATACAACCCGACAGGGAAAGTACCGACCGGGACTATAACCTGGCGCTGAAGATCTCCATGGATAACCTGGCTGTGGTATCCATCTTCAACGGAACCCATAACGAGTACAGCAGCAAATATCTGGCCGATCTGATGATCGAACAAAAAGTGGATCCTGCTGATCAACGGATTTGGTTCTCACAGCTATATGGAATGAGTGAACACATCAGTTTCAACCTGTCAGCCGCTGGTTTTAATGTCGCAAAATATGTACCTTACGGTCCGGTTCGCTTTGTACTTCCCTACCTGATGCGCCGTGTAGAGGAGAACACTTCGGTTAAAGGGCAAACCGGAAGGGAGCTTACACTGATCAAAAGAGAGCGGCAACGGAGAAAAAATGAAAATAGATAACCAGAAAAATACCTACCGTATCTGGCTGAGCAGGCTGATAATAACGATTGTCTTTGCCCTGATTATCCTGATCCTCATGTTTGTACCCTGGTTTGATGATCTCGATTCGGGGATCACCAAATACCACCTGATAATTGTGATCTCAGGAGTATATGTACTGGTCAACTGGCTCAATTTTTTGAAACGTCCCTTCTTTATCTCCTACAGTGATCAGGGGGAGATGATTGTGGTCCGCTACTACCCGGTAAGTATGTTTACCAGCCGGAAAAATTCCATTGAGATTCCCAAAAAGCAGTTTGTGAAGTATGAACTTAAGCCTTTCTTTTTAAAGACTCAACACTACCTGATCCTGTCCCAAAATTTCAGGGGCAAAGTGGCCTCCTACCCCCGGATCAGCCTCTCGGCCATGGAAAAACAAGATTGCGAGAAGATGCTTCAGTCTCTGGATAAATACTCCGGCTAGGATAAGAGATCAGGTATATATCACCATCTCCCTCTCGGCATCCCAACCCATTCCTTTCACATAGGTATTGTAAAGTCCTGGTTGTGAGAATCCGTCCCATACTACCTCATGTTTCCCGGGTTCAAGATCTTCAGCTTCCATACGCCAGACTACTTCGCCATGACGATTCAGAATATCCACGAATACATCGCCCTTTTCCGGTACAGAAAGCTCCATCACGACCTCATCTTTTGAATTGGTGCCGAGTGCCCGGATGGAGGGAGGATCTGGCTGATTGATGATTCCTGTGGTTTTCCATGAAGCATAATCGAAGTCTTCATCACACAAATGATATTTATCTTCGTCAAATCCATAGGTGTTCCTTCGAAGATAAGCGGTCAGAAGAGGAGTCCTTTTAAGAGAATTAAGATTTACTTTTTCTGCCTTCCCGTCTTTCCAGAGATATACCGGAATATCGTGGGGATCAAGAACATCCGAAAGACCGCGCTCCATGCCAATATGGAAAAGACCGAAATTCCCCGGTTCATGACCTCCAAGCCAGTGTTCTATAATGTCGACCCTGAATGCATCAATCCCGAAAATCACCTGATTACTCATATAAGTTTTGCCTCTCCTGTTGTGAGGCCCTCTTCCGAAACCGTCGCCGTCCAGACTATAGGTCCCTTCGACAATATTTATTCCGGTGGAAGTTACACTGTACGCATCAAGCATGCGCTGAACCCATTGCTCCATAAATGCACCTCCGGTATAGGGTGGGATGTCCATCAGACTGTCCCATCGTGGAATGCCGGCTTCCACATGCTTCAGGTGAAGCTCCTGGATCCTATCCATATAATCCGGCTGGAAAAACTGATGATATCGTTTGTCGTAAGATTTAAAAATATTTTGATGCCCTCCACAGAACTGGTGAAATTTTCGCCCTGTAATCCCCTGCAGGTTTTTGATTGCACCGGTGAGCCCCATTCGGTGCGTTTTGAATTTGGCAAGATTGATAAGGAAGGTATTGGGAGCATTCATGGGGGCCATAAATCCAACCTTTTTGAAAACAACTCCGTCAACTTCCTTGAAAATGATGTCATCTGGCTTCAAATCCCAGTAGTCCCTGGAAGATAAATCCCGTAGATTAAAATTGTTCCTTTCTGCCATTGCTGTGTATCCAATGGTCTCCCATAACTGAGGACAGGCACATTCCCTCAGGTAATAATCCTGGGGACCAACATTCTTTACACCATTTAAAAATCCTTCAACATAGTTCATGTCAGTCGTAATGCCCAGCTTCGATGCCGGATCAGACCCGGGTCTGCCCATGCACGTCCAGTTAGGTTTACAGTTTACACCGCTTGAGTTTAAGTATCCTTTCCCATTTGTAGTTTTTACAAACATCTCGCTGGCAAGCTTATATGCAGAATCATATTTGGGCTTGGAGTCGGTTTTTTCTTTAACATCTGTGAGATTAATAAAAACCGCTTCGGGATGTGCTTTAATAAAAGGGTGAAGATCAAATCCATCCGAACTTGAGGATGCAGTATTTGCCATGCTTGAGTATCCTGGTCCCACCAGTCCGGCTATTCCTGCTGCAGAGGATACTTTTATAAAGTCGCGCCGCTTCATCTTCCGTGAAATCTTATTGTGAACCATAAATATACTAATCTTAACCTTAGTCCGGATTTAATTTAGCTAAACCTTTCCTATCACTCCTATTAACGCATAGCTTTTGTATATTTAAGTTCACATATATAATTCTATAATCTAGCTCTTTATACTACCATGAAAAATATCTTCAGCTCCGGATGCAAAATGACTGCTGCAATATTAATTCTTATCACCGGCTTGAGTTCAATTCCTGCTTACCTCGCAGGTCAGATTTCTACTGTAAATGACTCAGGTATCGCCATAAAGAATGTTAATTCTATAATAGTGGATAAGGATAATATCAAGTGGTTTAGCAGTGATGCCGGAATAGTAAGTTTTGATGGAAATAAGTGGAAACTGCATAAGGATAATAAGAGTCTGCCACAACAGAATCTGAAAGGACTTACTTACGTGCTTCATCCTGAAGGACCAGAACTCTGGATTGCTTCACCCCATGGAGCTACTGTCACCAGGGTGCCATTTGATGACCAGGCGGAGTCCATTACTTATGGTCCTGAAAACACCCCCCTGCCAAGTAAGGATGTACTAGTTATTGCAGCAGGTTCAGATACCATACGCTGGATTGGAACAGATAAGGGAGTATCGGCCCTGAGCAATGATAAATGGCTTAATCCTGATTATGACGGGTTTTACACGGAAGCGATGTTTACGAATTACCCGATCACCTCTATGGCTACTAATCCTAAAGGAGATTCACTTTATGTAGGAACCGAGGGTGTAGGTGTTATGCGGGTTTACCGCGATGAACTGGATGGAATTTCAGGGGCGTCCATCTATGCTCAGTGGGGACCTATTGACCTGCCTTCAGACTATATCCTGAGCATCTATATTGCACCTGATGGAACAAAATGGTTTGGCACAGAAGAGGGAGTTGCCAGGCATACCGGTAATAATACATTGGATAACTGGACTGCATATTATACCGATGATGGTCTTGTCGACAACTATGTGCAGGCAATTTGTGGGGATAAGAAAGGGAATATCTGGTTCGGAACTTTAGCTGGAATATCTGTTTTTACAGGCTCATCATGGATCTCCTATACCAAAGACGACGGACTGCTCAGTAACAATATACTCTCCATAGCCACTGACAAAAATGGAATCGTCTGGATTGGTACGGACCTTGGAATAAGCAGTTTTGAAAACGAAAAATTTATCTCTTACTGATTGAGTTGTCATCGATAAGCAGGGCAGGTATCACATCAACCCTGTAAAAGATGTCTCTCTCTTCATACCCTGATCTTCAGTACCAGATCGCCCTGACCATGGCACCGGCAATCGGTCCGATTACCGCAAGGAAACTAATTGATAAAACAGGATCGGCCCGTGAAGTGTTCCGGATGAACCGAAACTCGCTTGAAAAGATTGAGCGCATTGGTCCAACCCTGGCACGATCCATAAAAAAATCTGAGCTTCTTGAACATGCAGAGCAAGAGATGGTATTTCTTGAACGACATCACATTTCAGCCCTCTATTTCGAAGATGCGGCATATCCAGCCCGGCTGAAGGAGTGTGAGGATGCTCCTATCCTGCTCTATTGCAGGGGAAGAGCAGGGCTAAATACCACCCGGGCCATAAGTGTGGTAGGAACCAGGAAAGCCTCTTCCTATGGCAAGGAGCTCTGCCGATCCATAGTCCTGGACCTGAGCTCCAGGATCGAAGATCTGGTGATTGTCAGCGGACTGGCCTTTGGCATCGATGTCATTGCTCACCGTGCTGCACTTGAAGCTGGGATTCCTACGATCGCAGTGTTGGGACATGGGCTTAATACGCTCTATCCTTTTGCGCATCGCGAAACTGCAAAAAACATTTGCGGTCAGGGAGCATTGGTTACCGACTTCCATTCGGGAATGGGACCTGAGCGAAACAACTTTCTGCGGCGCAACCGGATCATTGCAGGGATGGCGGATGCTACCCTGGTGGTGGAGTCCGCTGCTACTGGAGGTGCACTAATCACCGCTACAATGGCCTCCTCCTACCAGCGTGATGTTCTGGCAGTACCGGGACGCGTAACAGACGACCGCTCAAAAGGCTGTAACAGACTTATCAAGGACAATGTGGCTGCCATGGTGGAATCTGCGCAAGACCTGCTCAGGCACCTAAACTGGAGCGATGACAATATCCAAAGTTCCAAAAAGCGTGTTGCAGACATCTCCTTTACAGAACAGGAGAAGCTCCTGATGGAATTAATGGCTAATACAAGTGGATTGAGACCTGAAGAGCTCAGTAGCTTATCCGGGATTCCCATCCAGGTGATCCTCTCCATGCTCACAGAAATGGAATTGAAACAATGGATATGTGTGGAACCCGGAAACCTGTATCAGACCATGATCGATTTCCCCTGAACAAGCCACGTGCCGAATCCATGTTCTCAGACAATGTTTAATGACATATCAACTACATGATACAGGGCATATCCAACTGTGCTAAATAATTTTAGATTTACTGCACTTGTAAACTTAATTAACTGATATGGATCCAAAAGTTGAACAATTCATGGCCAAAATCAAGGCCAAAAACAATGCAGAACCAGAATTTCATCAGGCAGTCCAGGAAGTGGCTGAATCGCTGATCCCATTTATAGAAGAGAATCCAAAATACAAGCATGCAAAGATTCTTGAAAGAATCGCCGAACCCGAAAGGGTCATCCTATTCCGGGTTCCCTGGATCAATGACAAAGGTGATGTGGAGATCAATCGCGGTTTCAGGATTGAGATGAACTCAGCCATTGGGCCTTACAAGGGTGGCCTCCGTTTTCACCCCACAGTAAACCTGGGGATATTGAAATTTCTTGCTTTCGAACAAGTATTAAAGAACAGCCTCACAACACTGCCCATGGGAGGTGGTAAAGGAGGTTCCGATTTTGACCCCAAAGGGAAATCAGATAACGAAGTGATGCGTTTCTGCCAGAGTTTTATGACTGAACTTAACAGGCATATCGGCCCCAATACTGATGTGCCCGCTGGTGATATCGGAGTTGGTGGTCGTGAAATTGGCTTCCTCTTTGGACAATATAAGCGCATCAAAAATGAATTTACCGGTGTGCTTACAGGAAAAGGCCTTGAGTGGGGTGGTAGTCTGATCAGACCTGAAGCCACAGGCTATGGCGCAGTCTATTTTGCTGAGGAGATGCTGAAAGTCAAAGGTGATTCGCTGAAGGGTAAGATAGCCACCGTTTCCGGATCCGGAAATGTGGCTCAGTTCGCAGTACAGAAACTTACCGAACTTGGCGGGAAGGCTGTTACCCTTTCTGATTCTGGTGGATCCATTTATGATCCTGATGGCATCGATGCTGAAAAACTGGCATGGGTCATGGATCTGAAAAATAATCGAAGGGGTCGGATAAAAGAGTATGCAGAACATTTCGGATGTGAATACTTTGAAGGCTCACGTCCCTGGCATGTGAAGTGTGATGTGGCCTTACCATCTGCAACCGAGAATGAGATCGATAAGAACGATGCTGAAACCCTGGTGAAAAATGGTTGCTATGTGATCAGTGAAGGAGCCAACATGCCCTCAACGCCCGATGCCATTGTGGTCTATATGGATAAGAAAATCCTCTACGGGCCCGGAAAAGCTGCCAACGCAGGAGGTGTTGCGGTATCCGGACTCGAAATGACCCAGAATAGTATGAGGCTTCCATGGTCGAGGGAAGAGGTGGACAGCCGCCTGCAGACCATTATGAAGAATATCCATCAGACCTGTGTGGACTTTGGAACTGAATCAGACGGTTATATCAACTACGTGAATGGAGCCAATATCGGTGGTTTCGTGAAAGTAGCCGATGCTATGCTTGCGCAGGGAGTTGTGTAATTCCTTCCCGGAAGGGAATACCATATAATGGAGTAGTTTATTCCAGGGTGTATAACAAAGTGGCATTATCAGCTACGGATGTATACACCCTGGAATTTTTTCCATCTATTCCTGTCATTATTGTATGTTTGTAGCCGCAAAAAATGTATATCGACTCACATACACACCTTTATCTGGATGCATTTAAAGCAGACCGTGGACAGATGATCCAGAGAGCCCTGGATGCGGGAGTAAGTCGTATGTTGCTACCCAATATTGACAGTCAATCCATAGAGCCCCTGTTTTCCTTGACGGACCAGTACCCGGAACACTGTTATCCCATGATGGGACTGCACCCCACTTCGGTCAAAGAAAATTACCAGGATGAGCTGGCATTGGTAAAAGCCTCTTTAAACCAAAAAAACATCATTGCCATTGGCGAAACAGGTATTGATCTTTATTGGGACAAGACTTTTCTCAGAGAACAGGAGGAGGTCTTCGCCATGCAGATTGGATGGGCCCTGGAGCTGGACCTACCCCTGGTTATCCATGCCCGGGATTCATTTCAGGAGATATTCCAGGTACTGGACAGGGAAGGAGGAGCCGAGCTCCGTGGAGTGTTCCATAGTTTCACCGGGGGATTAGATGAACTGGAACAAGCACTTTCCTACAACTTTATGATCGGGATCAACGGCATTGTCACCTTTAAAAACTCCAACCTGGCCGAGGTGGTCCAGGCAATTCCCACAACACGGCTCCTGCTGGAAACCGACTCCCCCTTCCTGGCGCCGGTTCCATACCGGGGAAAAAGAAATGAAAGCAGTTACCTGGTAGAAACAGCAAAAAAAGCAGCAGAAATATTTAATTTGACCAGGGAAGAGCTTGGCAGGATCACCTCAAAAAACGCAGAGCTCTTGTTCCGTTTAGAACCCCGAAATGAAAGCTGACAAATCCTCCATTTTAATCATATATACCGGTGGCACCATCGGAATGATCAAGGACGCGGACAACGGATCATTGAAGCCCCTGGACTTTAATAATATCATGATGCAGATCCCGGAGATTCAAACCCTCGGTTACCGGATCGAGTCTTATAATTTTTCACCCCCCCTAGATTCCTCTGAAATTAATCCGGCTAACTGGTCCCGCATTGCCGAAATCATTGAAGAGAATTACCAGGAATTTGATGGATTTGTGGTACTGCATGGAACCGATACAATGGCTTATTCGGCTTCTGCACTCAGCTTTATGCTGGAGGATCTGGCCAAACCGGTCATCTTTACCGGATCCCAGTTACCTATAGGAACTCTGCGAACTGATGGAAAAGAAAATCTGATTACCTCCATTGTCGTTGCCGCAGCCAAGGAAGATGGCAATCCCATAGTTCCGGAAGTCTGCATTTATTTTGAAAGTAAATTATCTCGCGGGAACAGAACCACTAAAGTCAGTGCCGAACAGTTTAATGCCTTTCAATCGGCCAACTACCCCTATCTTGCCAATGCAGGAGTACATATTGTTTACCATAGGGAAGCTATCCGGTATCCGCTGAAACACAAGGAGCTTATAGTTCACAAGCAGTTCAACAATCATATCGCCATTCTGAAACTTTTTCCTGGTATGACACCTCAGTATTTAGATGCATTACTGGAATATAAGGAGTTGAAAGGTTTGATCCTGGAAACATATGGGGCAGGCAATGCACCTACCGATCCCTGGTTCCTGGACAGAATCAAAAAAGCTGTTGATCATGGCGTGGTCATTTTAGATGTCACACAGTGTAATCGTGGCAGCGTGGAGATGGGGAGATACGAAACCAGCAGATACCTTTTAAATACCGGAGTAATAAGCGGTTATGATATCACCACAGAAGCGGCAACTACCAAAATGATGATATTGTTGGCACAGAATCTGAACAATGAAGAGGTTAAAATGCTTTTAAATAGATCGCTGAAAGGAGAAATCACACTTCCTTGAGTGCTTGTTTTAATATTTTTTTGTATTTTTCGCCGCAAATTTCTCCCCAGGGAATGGATGTATTCATAACCGGGAGTAGTTCTTACAAAATTCTGAAGATAAGCGGGTTTGAGTGACCCTGTTAGTCTTTAAAGGTTTAAAGGAGAGGTGCAGGAGTGGTTGAACTGGCACGCCTGGAAAGCGTGTGTACCCCAAAAGGGTACCGAGGGTTCGAATCCCTCTCTCTCCGCAAAGTTCTTTGAATAGAATAAAGTTATTGTAAAGTGTGGAGTTAGTTATTGAGGTTCGAACCGAGCCCGAAGGGCGAGCTCACGAGAGACTAAAGGTCTCGAGTAATCCCTCTCTCTCCGCAAAATTCTTTTACATATCATATATTTGCGTTAAATTGTATAGCTCATTAATTGTTAAGGAAATATTCACGTTAAATAATAAAGTAAAACAAACAAACAACACCATGAAAAAATTATTTGCATTGATAGCCGTATTCGGGATGCTTTTTATGGGAGCATCGATCTTTGCACAGGATGAAACTACGGAATCTCCTGCTGCTGAAGAGACCACACAGGTTGCTGAAGAGGTTGTAACTGAGCCAGCGGCTGCTGAAGAAGAAGGTGGAATTGCTGTACTGCACACCACCCTGAAAACCAAATTCATTGAAGGTGGTGCCGGTTTTATGGGCGCTGTACTCCTGACTTTGATTTTCGGTTTAGCCCTCTCTTTTGAAAGGGTAATTTACCTGAACCTGGCCTCGACCAATACTGAAAAGCTCCTTGGCGCTGTAGAAGACGCACTCGGTAGTGGCGGAATTGAAGCTGCCAAAGAGGTATGTCGCGAAACCCGTGGACCTGTAGCAAGTATTTTCTACCAGGGACTGGATCGCGCTGACCAGGGAATCGATGTGGTTGAAAAATCAGTCGTATCCTATGGTAGTGTTCAGATGGGACTCCTGGAGAAAAACCTCTCATGGATCTCACTGTTTATCGCCATCGCTCCTATGCTTGGTTTCATGGGAACAGTAATTGGTATGATCGATGCATTTGATAAGATTCAGGAGCAGGGAGACATTTCTCCAACAGTTGTTGCAGGTGGTATTAAGATCGCTCTTATTACAACTGTAACCGGTCTGATGGTAGCCATCATCCTGCAGATTTTCTACAATTACCTTGTGTCTCAAATTGACGGAATTGTCAATAAGATGGAAGATGCTTCTATCTCACTTGTAGACATGCTGGTAAAACATAATCTTAAAAAATAAGAAGCTATGGCTTTTTCAAAATTAACAAGAATCATACTATTTGTGGTTGCAGGAATCTCCCTGGTGGTGGTTTTGTTCTTCTACGCTAGTCCCAAGACGCTCGACTACGATGCACTTGAACTAAAGGTGGAAGAAACACTAACCCCTTTGGACCTGACTCCAATGACTCCGATTCCTGTAGTAGATACAAGCCTTACGGACTCTGTAGCTATTGCAGAAAATCTTGCAGCCATCGAGAGAGCCGAGGAGGAAGCTGCTATTGCAGCTGCTGAAGCACTTAATGCTCCCGCACCAGATTTGGGTGAGGCTCTCTCTGGATGGGAAAGCATGGTGTGGTTCCGTACCGACATCGCTTTGGTATGGGCCTACATCCTGGTAATCTTAACAGCGATTGCTGCTATTGTATTTCCTCTTATTGCTGTAATTTCCCACCCCAAAGCCCTGATAAGGTTACTTCTTGTACTTGCAGGCTTTGCAGTGTTGGTGATTGTTTCCTTTGTGCTGTCTAAAGACACACCTATTGAAATCATAGGGTACACAGGAACCGGAAACAGCGATCCAGGAACTCTGAAAATGATCGATACTGTCCTATTTATTACATACATGCTTTTTGGACTGGCTCTTGGGTCAATTCTCTATGCTATAATATCAAGGGCATTCAAATAAGAATCAATAGAAAAACAAAAACCGATGGCAAGAACAACACCGGAAGTTAATGGAGGATCACTGGCGGATATCGCCTTTCTCCTGTTAATATTCTTTCTGGTTACCACTACCATGGACATTGATACCGGGATCACCAGGCTGTTGCCTCCTGAACCCGATCCAGAACAAGAAGATGTTGAAGTTAAGGTGAACAAACGAAATGTTCTGGTAGTGCTTCTTAACCGAAGCGACCTTCTGATGGTTGGAGGTGACGTAATGGACCGGCTGGCCTTGAAAGACAGGACCATTGAGTTCTTTACCAATCCGCAAGGCAGAGAAGATTTGCCGGTTATGGAAGATACTGAAGTTCAGTTTCCTCCGGGCAGTTCATCTCTGCTTCCTCCCGATGGAATGTGGCGAGGCAAGGTCTCCAAAGGGGTGATTTCACTTCAGAACGACCGTTCAACTACCTACGGGAAATACCTGCAGGTACAGAATGAATTGGTTGCTGCTGTGAACACCTTGAGAAACGACTTCTGCAATCTCTATTTCGATAAAGATTACGATGACTTGAATACAGCGAATCCTATCGAAGAGGAAATTCAGGTAGGAATCCGGAAGATCTATAAGATGAACATCTCAGAGACGGATCCAAAAAACATAGGAGGACGTAACTAATGTCGAAATTCAGAAAAAAAAGTGGGAAAGGTCTTCAAGCGATCAACACCTCGTCCCTTCCTGACATTGTTTTCATGCTTTTGTTCTTTTTCATGGTGGCGACAACAATGAGGGAAACCGAGGTTCAGGTAAAAGTAAAAGTACCTGAGGCTACTGAGGTGAAGAAGCTGGAGAAGAAATCTCTTGTAAGTTACATTTACATCGGACGCCCCGTTGCACACGTGGCCAGGATGTATGGAACCGAACCCCTGATCCAGCTGAACGATAAGCTGGTAAGTGATGAGAATATCCCCTATGAAACGATTCAGGACTTTGTATTGTTTGAGCGGGAAAAACTTCCCGAAGCGGACAAGAACAAAATGGTCATGTCCATGCGGATCGACGAGGAAATCTCCATGGGTAAGGTAGATGATGTAAAGCAGGCGCTCAGGCGTGCCAAATCGCTGATCATTAACTACTCGGCCCGTAAGGAGTACCGGGAACAGGGAAGACAAAGGTAACAGGATTAGATCCAAACATACAGAGGGCGCCCATATGGGTTGCCCTCTTTTTTTTCTCAGCAATGTCTCGTCCTGAAATAGCGTTACATAAAAATGTAATGTTATGAAAGAAAAATCTAAGAACGAGTATGTTAGGCGAAGTCAGAGGAACTACTCTATGTCCTTTAAATTGCAAGTTGTTCAAGAAATTGAGTCAGGAGAACTAACGATTTATGCTGCAAGAAGGAAGTACGGTATTCAAGGAGGTAATACAGTCACTTCATGGCTTAGAAAATATGGTACCTTTGATTGGGAGAATCAAACCCCTTCGAATATGCCTAAAAGCCAGGAACTAAAGTTATTGGAGCTGGAGCAGAAGGTAAAGCTTTTGGAGAAGCAAAAGGCTTTTCTGGAGAGACAGGTGGAGACCGCGGATAAGAAAGCTGTCATCTTTGATATGATGATCACTCTTGCAGAGAAAGAGTATAATATCCCGATCAGAAAAAAATGCTCACCCGAACAATCGACCACTACCGAGAAGAAACTAAAGAGACGCTAGTCTCTGCCTGTAGGTTGTTTGGGGTAAACAGACAGGTTTACTATAGAAGAAAGAAGGCTTCACAAAGAAAGCAAGAGATAGCTGAACGAGTAGTAACTCTGGTTAAGGAAGTGCGCCAGCAGATGCCACGTATTGGCACGCGCAAACTCTACTACCTTTTAGAGGAACAGCTCAATGATATCGGAGTGGGTAGAGATAAGCTATTCGCTATTTTAAAGGCCAACCACATGCTTATTAAACCCCATAGGAGCTACCGGATAACAACGGACTCCCATCACAGGTTCCGAAAGCATAAGAACCTGGTTGAGAGTCTAACACCGGTACGTCCAGAACAAATATGGGCATCTGATATCACTTATATAGGCAACCGGGGTAATCATCGCTTCCTTGCTTTGGTAACTGATACTTATTCTAAGAAGATAGTTGGTTATGATTTATCCACCAGCCTGGGAGCCGATGGCGCAATAAGAGCTTTAAAGATGGGCTTAAGGCATCGCTCATACAAAGAGCAAAAGCTGATACACCACTCTGACAGGGGTTTTCAGTATTGTTGTGATGGCTATCAAGAAATCCTTACAAAGAAGAAAGTAATATGCAGTATGACAGAATCGTATGATCCCTATGCAAACGCAGTGGCTGAGCGGGTTAACGGAATCTTGAAACAAGAGTTCCAATTAGAAGACTATAATGTTGAACTCCCTGTTATGAAAAATCTGGTCAGGAATAGCGTTGAGATCTATAACCAGAAAAGGCCGCATTACTCTTGTCATATGAAAACACCAGAACAGATGCATAAGCAAAATCAAATTAGAATTAAAAGCTATAAAACAACTAACCGTACCAGGGCGAACCTTGATACGGTTAGTTAGAAGTGTTATTTTAGTCCAATAAATCTGTATCGCTTATTTAGGACTAGTCACAATTGTCTGAGCCATATATTATCTCGCAGCTCAAATTCGTTGCTGCGCAACCAATTGTAGGCTGCTTCGCTAACATATGTCTCAAGGGATTAAAAAAAATGTGCAGCCCGATATGGGCAGAAGAAAAGGAGGCCTGTTGATGAAAGGGACTATTCGTATAGGGTGGCGTAAACCTGGTCTACCATGTCCTGGAAGGTCTCAGGCTTATCGAAGATGGAACGTTTCTTCATGAAGCGCTCTGTGTGGTAGAGGAGCTTGGTTTTATCTGAGCCAGTATACTTCTCAATGGAACTATCAAAGTAGAGCTCACTGATGTTTTTTTCGTATAGTTTCTTTACCGAGTTCCCGATGCCAAAAAGCAGGTAATATTTGGAGATGGGTTTTGCCGGATTCTCATAGTCGCAGTAGATCTTATCCACATAAGTTCCATTTTCATAGATCACTACCTCCCTGACAAATCCCTCATAGGTATAGAAGACCCACTCCCCGTGACGCTGACGAGTCTTTTTAAAGC
>Ga0209345_10002256_pt1 | contig 21511 bp, 39 predicted proteins | sample Cruoilmetagenom7_FD_187294 | JGI IMG/M metagenome (GOLD analysis project Ga0209345, IMG submission 187294) | Oil polluted marine microbial communities from Coal Oil Point, Santa Barbara, California, USA - Sample 7 (SPAdes) (version 2) | ecosystem: Environmental > Aquatic > Marine > Oil seeps ... | reverse complement strand
GGCTGAGACACAAAGATTGTATAAAGGTAAGAAAGTAGCCATTGAGCAAAATGAGGAATACGAGGCCGAAAATAATCACCTTAGAAGCCAATTGCGTCACGAGTCAGGAACTGTCAAAAGATACGCGAAAAAAACAAGCACTTTGATTGAGAGGATAGAAAGACTTGAAAGAGAATTAGGTTTATAACATATTTATAACTATATTAGCAAAATAAACAAATACATTAATCCAAAAAAACAGTATTATGACAAATTCCAATTTATTTTTTCGTGCATGGGCAATCGCCAAGCAAAACCCACAATTCACATTCAGAAAGGCCTTAATTTCATCATGGAAAGCTGAGAAGCTTACAAGAGAAATGTCAGGTGGTAATGTGGTTGAATTCGTATACATCAAAAAAGATGGTAGTGTAAGAATAGCCAAGGGAACAATCCCTGAGTTAAAATTCGGACTAGAGGGAAAAATCAAAACTGTAGGCCAAAATTCGGTAGTCAAATATTTTGATATTGACGCTGATGGATGGCGTTCTTTTAAGGCCGTTCAGCTTGCTACAAAATTCTAAAAGGTATATGGTAGTCATGAGGGGTTCGAATCCCCTCTACCCTTCTAAAATATTATAAATTAAACCCAATTAGTTATGAGCATTACAAGTAAATTATTAGACAATTTCAGAAAAGACTTAGAAGAGGCAACAAAAGGCCTACAAGAGAAACATGGCGTTATCCTAGACTTTGGAGCGATGACCTACAATGATACCCAATTCACATTCAAAACAACGGCAACCCTAGGTCAGAGCAAAGAGGATGTTGAAAGAGTACAATTCAATGCTGACAAGCTAAAGATGTATGATGTTAACCTTATCAAAGTGAATTATGGTGATGAAATCCTATTACAAGGCCTAAGATATAAATTAGTAGGTCTTAAGCCTAGAGCATCAAAAATGCCCGTAGTGGTAGAGCAAAAAGCCAACGGGAAAAGATACAAAATTTCAATGTCAACCCTAAAAAGAAACCTTATATAATTATGAACGTATTATCTTTATTTGACGGTATGAGTTGTGGTCAACTTGCTTTAGAGCGAGTTGGCATAACTCCAACAAATTACTATGCATGTGAAATCAAAGAGCATGCAATGAAAGTTACACAAGAGAATTTTCCTTGTACGCAACAATTAGGCGATGTTAATTTCGTATCTAAATGGACATTCGGATGTAATAAGATTGACCTACTTATAGGTGGCTCACCTTGTCAGGATTTCTCAGGAGCGAATAAAAACAGAGAGGGCATCAATGGGCAAAAATCATCTTTATTTTGGGAGTTTGTGAGGCTTAAACGCGACCTAAGACCTAAGTACTTCTTTTTAGAGAATGTGAGGATGACAAAGGACAATCAGAAGCTTGTGAGTGATGCTTTAGGTGTTCAGCCTATAGTGATTAACTCCAAAGATGTATCAGGCCAACTCAGACATCGCTTATATTGGACTAACATACCTTTTACTCACCCTGAGAGCAAAGAGGTAACCCTACAGGAATGTCTTGACTATGGTTATACTGACAGGGAAAAAAGTAGATGTCTTTTGGAGTCTGATTCTAGGCCGTCAGCTACACCTGTTAAGATGTTTCACAGATACTATTCTACAGGGTTTACTACCTTAATTTTTAAGGATAAGGAACATTATGATTTGTGCAGATCTCATTATGATTTGAATCACAAGGGGAAAAAAGCAATAGAAATACTTGAATCAGACCCAATTTATGACGGTTTGAGATACCTTAATCAGAATGAACTTGAAAGACTTCAAACTGTTCCTGTAGGATATACTCAAAGCCTTACAAGAAATCAATCAGCTTGTTTATTAGGTGATGGATGGACGGTAGATGTAATAGCACAATTTTTTATAAACCTTAAATAAAACAAAATCATGGGAGCATGTACATTTCATCAATTAGTAGTAGGTAGATTCAAAAACGTATCAGATGGATACGCAAAAGCAAATGAAGAAGCCAAAGACGAGAATGGTCACCAACAAGGATATAGTGGTGACATCCAAACAATAGACTTTCCATTATTCACTCGCAAACATCCAAGGTTCGGAACAAAGGCCTTTGATAAATGGGAGCAAGACAAACTTGATAAACTAGGCAAACGTGAAGGTATTGTTATTGAGTTGACGGGTGCTGTATTGAAGAGATACAAAGACAATCGAGGATGGAAAGGATGCCGAAACATTAGAGGATATTATTTCTTTGGATGGGGTGCATGTTAATACTGGCCCACGGGAAAAAAACAACAAAATTATGGTACACAAAAATTGGAGCATAGAGAAAAATCAGTTTGGATATTACGAGGCCGTCAATCTTTTAGATTGTGATTGCCAAGTAAAAATAGATAAAAATATTAATGACTTAAAACAAGAAATAGACGATGAAAAATTTCACGAAAACATTTAAGAGCGAATATCATCTAGGTGGATGCTGCACGGCTCAATTATTAGGTAATTTATTATTCGTCAATTTTGGTGACGAACGGACGGGGATAAAGGAGAATATTAATGAAGGTGGAGCATTGGCCAGAATTAGCCAATTTCTAGAATTCAACACCTCACCATATGAGGCTGAAAAAGTAATGAAATATATTAACCTAAAATTACAAGGATGAAAGTATTAGAATTATTTAGTGGTTCTCGGTCAATCGGAAAGGTTGCCGAGGCCAAAGGTCATGAGGTGTTTTCTGTAGACATTGAAGACTTCCCTCGGACTGATCTAGTCAAGAATATTCTTGATGTTATTCCATCAGATATTCCATGGATTCCTGACATGATTTGGGCATCGCCACCATGCACATATTTCTCAGTTGCATCAATTGGTCATCATTGGAATAAGGACAATACACCTAAGACTGAGAATGCAATTTTGGGTGTTAGAATCGTTGATCACACCATTGAATTGATTAGATATTTTCAACGTTGTAATCCTACATTGGTTTATTACATTGAGAATCCTAGAGGTAAATTGAGGAAGTTAGATGTGGTCAAGTCGCTGCACAGGGCAACAGTTTGGTATTGTCAATATGGAGATACAAGAGCAAAACCTACAGACATATGGAGCAACAACATACGGGAAAAAAACAATCTTTTTACAGAGTTCCATACCTGGTCACCAAGAGAACAATGTAGAAATGGTAATCCTGATTGCCATCATCAGTCAGCACCTAGAGGAAGCCAAACAGGTACACAGGGCATCAAAGGAAATTATGAGAGGTCAAAGATTCCTCTAGCATTATGTAAAGAAATTATTAACGCAACACAATTATATTATGAAAAAGATTAAGGCAATTATTTGGGCAACATGGTTTTTGATCACCTCACCATTTCGAAGAAAGGTAACAGAGAAGGAAGCGATAAAGACATTGGTTGAAGACTTTGGGTACAAAGGTCAATTCAGAAGACCGTTTAGTAATGCTATTGCATATGAGTATGACCCAAAGGAAAAAACAACTCGGGAAATTATCATGATAAATTCTAGGGCATTTCAAACGCCTGGCACCGTTCTTATTTGGGCATCGAACTTGAAGACGGCAAAGAAAAAAGGATTTAAAATAGGATATCATGCAAGCAAAAGATAAAGCAAAGGAGTTAGTAGAGAAGTTTCATAATATTCTAAACATTAATCAATCTACTTTTTGGGATGCTGAAAAATACGAACAAGCCAAACAATGTGCCTTAATATGTGTTGATGAGATTATAGATGCTATGTACATTGAAAACAGAGGCAATCCATTTTGGCAAGAAGTTAAACAAGAAATAAAAAAGTTATGATGAATTGGCGAGAGTTTACGCCAGGCGATAAGGTCATCTTTTTTGGAGACATCAATTGGATGATCGATAAGCATGGTAATAAGATGTATTGCCCATTAGTATACGGAAAAAAGTACGAAGTAATCAATGTATGTTTTTGGGGTGACAGGACATTTTTAAGGTTGGAAGGTAATGACACATTTTGGGAAGAAAATCTATTCTGTTCAAAGAAGGAATGGAAACAAATTAACAAAAGTGTTAGTGAGTTAGTTAAATAATTATATATTTGTAATCAATTAAAATTTTATACAATGGAAAAAATAACAAGTTATGAGCAATTAATTTTGATAATTCGTGAGGCGATGAATCGAAGAGGTGTAACACAAAAAGAACTGGCCGAAGGTGTTGGTGTGAGGCAACCTCAGGTTAATCGTGTTTTAAGGAACAAGAATTCACCGTCAATAGATTTAGTATTTTCAATGTGCAACTATTTAAAGGTAGGTCTAGCTGCAGCTTGTCCAACTGTTTCCCTTAACGAATCTGACGTATTATAGTATGATAAATGTAATAAGAGAGTTTAACCTTAGTCCAAAGGCTGAGATGGAAGTAGTCGAGTTGATTTCTCGGAAGAGAGGCGACTTAGATTATGACATGGCTGAAGGATTATTCTTAACGAATCCTGAGAATGTGGTTGTTATCCGAATTAAGGATAGCCTGGTCACTTTGGAAACAGATGTCAGGAAGGTCGGAGACAAGGGTATTTATTCCTTTGCTGATTTCTTATGCATGGCTAGATTCAAAAACAACTTTGATGCGACATTGAATTACATTAAGCATGTGGTCAATGAGGAAAATGTGCCTTTCATTTGTGTTGGAACAGATTATTTTAAAATCATTACTCACATAGATCGATACAATATTCCTAGAACTAAGTTAAGAATTTGGAAATTATCAGAGATAAAACCATTTTATGGCAAGGATGCGATATTCGAAATTCCTAGATACGATGACTTTTGTTTAGAGCCAAACAATATCGATTATCAACCTATTGTTGGCAATCTTTATAATATGCATTCTGAATTCAGTCATGAGCCTGATTTGTATGGTGGTAAATTTCCATGGATTGAGCAGTTAATGAGACATGTTTTCTCGGGTGCTGATAAAGACCATTTTGAATTTGGAATGATATACTTACAATGTCTTTATTTGTATCCTAAACAGGCCTTACCAATTCTGGTCCTAGTTTCAGAAGACAGAAGCACAGGTAAGAGTACATTTGTGGATTTGTTATCTGTAATCTTTGGTGAAAATATGGTTATAGCCAACCCTGAGGATATTGGTTCGTCTTTCAATTCTAGTTATACCGACAAGAATATAATCGGCATTGAAGAATCTCGTTTTGAGTCTGTTCAAACAACTGAGAAACTTAAGAATTTAGCAACTCAGAAGAAGATACTTGTTAATGCAAAGCATCAGCAACCATATTCGTTACCATTTTTTGGTAAATTGATCATCACATCAAATGATGAAAAGAAATTTTCAAAGGTGGATAATAAGGAAATTAGATATTGGGTTAGGAAAGTTCCATCGATTAAAGAGGGCCAGGCGAATCACAATATTTTAAACGATATGATTGAAGAGATTCCAAACTTGTTGAAGCATTTAATTGACATGCCCGAACCGGATTTCTCGAGGTCTAGACAGGTGTTTACTCCTGAGGATATTGGTACAGATGCATTGAGTACAGTTAAAGCTGAATCAATGAGCCAATTATACAAGGAAATGTACATGGCCTTTGAAGACATCTTCAATAATAATAGGAATTTGGAAAAGTTAGAATTCACGGCCTTGGATATCAAAGCTAGATTCTATGAAAGGGATGGAAAGGTTTCAGCACCTTATATTAGGAAGACATTAGAAACAGACTTTTACATTAAGAGTGGAAAGAACAGGAGATACAACATTTTAGATGATACTCCTTTGCCTGGTGCAAGTAAAAAGATAGGAAGGGCATACACATTGCACAGAAGCCTATTTGATACGTTATCGTTGGAAGACGAATATGATAAAACTATTGATGAACCATTTTAAACAAAACAAATGCAAGACATTAGCGAATTAATTAAAGAAGTCTCAAAGAGAGACAAGATAATTACAAACCTCTTAACGGGGTTTGTTGTAACCAAATTGACAAGGTATGGACATGGTAGGGTTTGCATTGAGGACGCAATCAAAATGATTGACCTGCATACTACTTTTGACTTAGACAACTTCACCGAAAACATGAGGGATGAAGCTTTAAGACAAGCTTTTATTGAGTCTGACCATTCAAGTGACACCAATGTAATCAAAGCTGAGAAGCTACAGGTGGTAATATCAAATCTATTGGATGGATCATATGAAAGGAATCTTAAGAATGAATTAAAGATTGCTATTGACCAGAAGAGAATAAGCTTGATGAAGTCATGACTGTATTTGGATGGATAGTATTAGGGTGTTTGGCTGCATTTTTTGTGGCCTTATACCAATTTTTTAACCGAAATAAATAAAATTATGTTAGATATTATTAGTATTTACGCTTATATCTTATTGATCGTCAGCGTAGTAGGTAGAGTGTTGGTAGAGTTCATGGAATGCGATGAATAATTATTAACAAAAAGCTTGGTAGTCTAATAAATTTGACTATCTTTGGCAAAGTTAAAACAAGTACATTAATATAAACCCAAATAACAGTACTATGGCAAAATCAAATTTAATACAAGTATTCAACATCATTAAAAATGGTGAATCAGATTACCAGAAGAAAATTGTCACCAATTTCGTGAGTGACCTATTACAAGACGCTTTATTAAACATTTCATCTAATCACAATCGTCCTGATTTTGATAGAGTAATGTACAATTACAACGAACCTTCTTGGAAGCACATTAAGACTTATCAATGTGACGCAACAACTACCATGGTATTGAAATTCAATGCCGTTCAAACATGGGAGTTTGACTACAGAACAGAAGAATATTCAGAACTTATCGTAAAGGAAATTATCAACCCAAGAATTGAATGGATGGGAATGGTAATCACCTTAGACGAATGGCTTAACCCTTTGTATGTGAGAAAAGCAATCATGCATTGTGCCAACGGTATTGCCGTTGAGGAATGGGAATTTGAAGGTGACCCTCGGCCTTAAGCGAGGATTATATAAATCATTTATTAATTAACACATTTTATTATTATGGCAAGTGACATTGTACAAGGTAGCAACACTACCTATCTAAGCATCATCGGGGGTAACCTCAAACAGAAAGTAACCGAGGATACTGATGGAGCAAAATTGAGAAAGTATGAGGCAAAAGATGGCTCAGAAGGAGAAAAGTGGGAACTTACTCACCGTAATGTTAGAGGAAAAATTGCATCCTTTGACTTTGACAAAAAGGATTTTGGAGTAACCATGTTAGAGATTGTAATCATTGACGAAGATGGTTTGAAGACTCAAATTGGTACACCTGATAATTCCAGGTATGCATCTGACTTCATGGAGAAGTTACCAAACATTGACCTTTTAGAAGAAATCATTTTCAATACATTTGACTTCGAGGCAACAAATAAGAACACGGGCAAAAAGTCTCGTAAAACAGGTGTTTCGATCGTATGCGATGGGCAAAAAGTACAAACGGCATACTTTGACTTCGATAAGAAGAAACCATTAAAAGGTTTGCCTCAACCTGAGGGTGATGTTGACGAGTATGATACAGATGATTGGAAGATGTATTACCTACAGAAGAAGAAATTCCTAATCAAGGAGACTAAGAAAATATTTAGTAAATTTGTGAGCAGTCAACCTGTGAAAGCTGAACCAGTATCAAAGACAATTGATGATGGTCAGGATGAAGTACCGTTCTAGTTTTTTTTTCAATCGAGAGGGGGTTATCCCATATAACCCTCTTTCATTTCAAACCCCAATTAAATGAAAATACTTATAGTAGATATCGAAACGTCAGGACTCCATTGGATAAACTCAATTATTTTGGAGATAGGCCTGGTCGAATTAGATTTAGAAACAGGAGACAGAAAGATTGTTTTTGACAGTACTTGTCACAACAAAACAGGTTTCTTAACCAAGGAGCATATTGAAGATTCTTGGGTTGTTAAAAGAGGATGGATAACAGTCGAAGAGATAAGATCATCGGTTGACTTTCGAGCAATAAAGGAAGAGGTCCAGAACATTATCAATCAATATCCTTTAGGTGTAACGGCATACAATAGAAATTTTGACATAGGATTCCTTGAGCATTATGGAATAACTTTTACAAAGCTTATACCATGTCCTATGATACTATCAACTCCGATAGTAAAGGCTCAATTCAACAACAATAAACAGAGTGGAAATTACAAATGGCCTAATGTAGAAGAGGCCTATAATCACTTCTTTCCTGACAATGACTACACCGAAATACACCGAGGTGCAGATGACGCTTTTCACGAGGCACAAATCGTGTACGAATTATATAAATTAAAACAATTTACAGTATGAGAGATTATCATATTATTATTGGCACATCAAGACAATGTGGAAAAACTAAAAGAGCAACCGAAATTGCATCTGATGAAGGTAAGTACGTTGTCGTTTCGCCAACAAGTACAAACGAAGAGATTAGAAACCTCATTAAAAAGCACAATGCTAAAGCCGTTATTATTGAGTTATCCAAGTTTAATCAACACACTTGGTTCACATTAGATTTGCCTGGCGTGATGCAAATTTACACCATACACGCACCTGAGTTTAAGGGGTTTGTGTTAGAGACACCAAAGAAAGCTAGTATTGAATTTGAAATTTTATAAATTATGGAAACAAAAATTAAATTAAAGAATCAAATCGCACACTTGGAATCTCAGCTTGAGAAAGCCGAGGCCGATTTAGAAGAGCAAAAGACCAAACACTACAACAGTATAAAGTCAAAGATTAATATCATTGGCCAGTTGAAGAGAGAAAGAGAATATTCAAAATCTCTTGAGGATGCATTAAAATTTAATATTAACAGAAATAATTCTTTGAAAGATGAAAGTGTTCGTGGATAGAAAAGCAAAACAGGTAAATGTATTGGATGAAAGATTCTATACATTAGATAACAAGACGTTTTTCCCGTCTGTTACAACAGTACTTCAATCGTATCCAAAGGGAGCGTTCTTTGAGCAGTGGCTGAGAGATACAGGAAACAATTCAAAAACTATCCTAAGGGAAGCTGGCATCAAGGGAACGAATGTTCACAATGCAATCGAGCATTACCTTAAAGGTGGTAAATTGATTTGGATAAATGAGGATGGAAATGAAAACTATTCTCTAGAGGAATGGAAAATGATATGTAAGTTCATGGATTTCTTCAACTACGAAGGGATTAATCGTGATAGCCTGGAGATTGAAGAAATTCTCTTCAACAAGAAATGGAAGTTAGGTGGTACAGGTGACCTAGTTGTTGAGATTGATGGAGAAAATTGGTTCATCGATCATAAGACTTCAAACGCGATTCACAAAACCTACAGAATCCAATTAGCCGTTTACAAAACTCTTTGGGAACTTCAAAATCCGGGTAGAACTATCGACAGATATGGAGTACTTTGGGTTAATGCCAAAACGAGAACGGCAAAACCACCATTGCAAGGAAAGGGTTGGCAAATTAAGGAATTCACCGAGTACTACGAGCATGACATGAAATTGTATAAATCAGTTCGTATGATTTGGGATGAAGAGAATCCTAACTACAGGCCTAAGAACCTTTCATTCTCAAACGAGTTTGCTATACCTAAGAAGAAGTGATGCAACGAGAGATTCTTAGAAAAATAGCATTATTGCAAGTCTATATTCACATTCGAAAGGGTGTGAATATAGAAATAAAGCCACCAGTTGATGCCAGGCAATTAAAATTATTGATGGCACTTTGGCAAGTAGCCAACGAGTGGATGAAGTCTAATAATTATCAAACATGGCAAGTATGAAATTCAGCACAATTCAAGATGGTCAATTTATCAAAGTAGGAATAGAGACAGACGATGGAGTTACCCTATTCGAATCAACAAAACATTACAGGTCGCTCGAGGGAGCGATGAAGGATATTGTTGGTATCGTTGAAATGGCCAGAACAAAACAGATTGAGATTATCGATAGAACGACATTAGAAGATGGCGAAAAAAAGAGTAACTAAATTCAGCTACATTCCGACCCCTGAGGAAAAAAAAGCTGAAATTATTTGTAATAATAATGGCCTGAGGATTTATCCTATTCCTCAAAACAACTTCGGAAGCATTTATAAATTAAAAGTTTTTGGTGACGGTTACGATGTACTCGGCACACAAGAATATGATGCGACTAAAGACGTTTGGTATAAGGCTATGTACCACAGATATGTTAAACTAAAAGAAAAAGAACAGTATGAGTAAGAAAAGAGTAAGATTAAAACCTCATGAGGCAACCAACTTAGGTTTTACCGTCAAACAGGGTGATGGACAAAGAAACCCAAAGTACCTATTAACAGAACATCAGTACGATCAATTGATGAAACTAAGGGGAATTCCCGAGGTTAGTGTCGGTAGCGAATCGAAAACATCGCCTAATGATTACCAAAACAAGAAAGGTGACAAGGTAATAATGTCTTCATGGGATTTCGAGAATAACAGAAACATGGGTATCGAAGAGTATTGTAGAAAATACAATTTGCCATATGAACACATTTCTTCATGGAAGTCCGTAACACATCAAAACACACCTTACTACCACACCGTTTTTAAGACGGTTTCCGAGATTATTGAAGAGAATCTGACAGAACCATTCATTGAGAGTTGTATCGTCAAACACGTTAAGCCTTACCTTGGTCACGAGCCGTCTAAACAAATCATAGGAACGTTCGATGAAATCAACATAGATAGATTGATCTATTCTGACGTTCACATTGGACTTGACCCTAATGGAGAAAGAAATGTAGCATTGTATCCTAGAGATTGGAAGAAGGAGCAAATAATGGATACTTTAAAAGAGGTTTGTGCAGCCGTGTTGAATCGTCAAACAGGACCAGTATTACTTATTGATGAACTTGGTGATTTCATGGATGGATGGGATGGAAAGACTACAAGAAAAGGTCATGACTTGCCACAATGTATGACAAATGAAGAAGCTTTTGATGTTGGCCTGGAGTTCAAGATTAGAATGATTCAAACTTTAGCACCTCATTATGATACTATCATTTGCAACAATGTATGTGAGGATAATCATGCTGGTGCATTTGGTTATGTCGTAAACAAGGCCTTTAAAAGGTTCATTGAGTTGCAATATCCTGATAAAGTAACTGTATTCAATAGAAGAGAATTTATCACTCACTATCAATTTGCTGAACATGTATTTGTTTTATGCCATGGTAAAGATGCATCGCATCTAAAGTTCGGATTTAAACCGAACCTTGACCCAAAGCAAGCTGAGAAGATTGATCAGTACTTAAAGCACAAAGGAGTGTATAAATTAGGTGGTCGTATAGAATTCTCTAAAGGAGATTCTCACCAATTATTATTCGATATGGCATCAAGTGATGACTTCGAGTATATGAACTATCCTGCACTTTCACCTTCAAGTGATTGGGTTCAGGTTAATTTCAAGAAAGGAAGACGAGGTTTTGTATTGCAACACCTTAACGGAGAGACTGATGACAAAGTAATTACTCCAATTTTCTTGAAGTAAGCTAGGTTATCAACAATTAATAAACTATATTTACAACAATCTTAAAACAAACAAAACAATGAAACAATCAACAGTAGTATCAGAAAACAAATACTCCATAGACAATTATGATGGTGATGGGATTTATTTAAACACAGACGAATTTCAATTTCAAGAAATTATGCTTGTCTGTATTGAAGTCTACACTATTCCAATATCTTTTATGCCAATATTTGAGTTAGAAGACACAAAGGTTGAAGATGAAAAACCTAGTGAAAATTTCATCCTAAAATTAATAGCCGTATCACAAGGCAACGTAAAACAAGTAGAATTATGAAAACATTTTTTAAAGGTTTCGGAATAGCAACAAGGTTGGTTTTCGAGGTATTCTTCACATACCTAATGATAGTGATGATTGGATTAGGTTTTGATCACATCCTTTATGTAGGAGTTGGTGCAGGTGTAATTGGAATTGCATTTGGTTGCGTTGACGCTTTAACATTCTTAAATGATATGTTCGATAAAGATGAGAAATTCCATGAGGTCGAGCCAGCTAAATCTAAGCCACCATTGTACTACAAAATAACTCAACTTAAAGGCGATTGGTACTTCGAGGTGTACGCTCAGAATCATGCAGTGATATGCGTATCTGACTCATTCGATACTCACGATGGAGCATTGACAGGTTTATGGTATTTAATGGAAGCAATGAAAAAAATGGATTACCTAGCATGGAAGACAAGTCATTCAAACTAAGAGACTACCAAGAGAACATCGTTGAGCAAGCTAAATCAATCCTTCGAGAGAAAGGGTTGGTTTACCTGGCGATGGAAGTTCGAACAGGTAAGACATTCTGTGCATTATTCACTTGTGAAGGAGCAACCGATGTTCTGTTTGTCACGAAGAAAAAAGCAATTCCATCTATAAGGAATGATTTTGAGACAAGTGGACTTACATATAATCTTGAGATAGTAAATTACGAATCTTTACATAAGATTCCTCAGGAAGGATGGTCAGTTGTTATCGTAGATGAATCTCACTCTCTAGGTGCATTTCCTAAACCAAGTAAAAGAGCAAAGGATTTGAAAGCTTTAGTCAGCAAATCAAAATGTCCTACATTACATTTGTCGGGAACACCAACGCCTGAGAGTTATTCTCAAATTTTTCACCAGCTTTGGATTAACCCGAATTCGCCATTCGCGAATTACAAATCGTTCTACAAATGGGCAGGTCAGGATGTTAAGCCAAACCATGTGAATGTCAAGAAGAAAAGGATTGGCCTTAATATGATAGTGAATGATTATTCAGATGCTATTGCAACGAAGATTAAACCAATCATCAAGCCATTTATGATTCATTATAGCCAGGCTGATGCAGGTTTCACTTCGGTAATTAAAGAAGAAATCTTAAAAGTGAAAATGAATGATACAACATATGATATTGCACATAGACTTACTAAAGACCTGGTTGTTGTTGGAAAGGAACAAACGCTTATTGCTGATACACCCGTTAAACTCCAATCTAAATTACATCAACTCTATAGTGGAACAATCAAATTTGAAGATGGAACAAGAAAAATACTTGACTTATCTAAAGCACAATATATACGAGACAATTTTGGACAACAGAAGCTGGCAATCTTCTATAAATTCACTGCTGAGTATATGGCACTTAAAGAGGTTTTTGGTGAATTATTATGCGATTCAATCGATACGTTTGACACAACCGATAAGCATATCGCTTTGCAAATCCAATCAGGTAGAGAGGGTACAAAGTTGTCCAACGCTGATGCGTTGTTATTCTACAACATTGACTTTAGTGCTACGTCATATTGGCAAGGGAGAGATCGTATGACAACCATGGATAGAAAGTTCAATAAAGTTTATTGGATATTTTCAGAAGGTGGTATTGAGGAAAAGATATACGACATGGTGTCGAAGAAAAAGAGTTACACCAGTTACTATTTCCGAAGGGATTTTGGCATCAAAGATTCAAAGAGATTTAAACAAATAAAACTAGGATTATGACAAACGCATTTATGTTTTATGGATTCATGACAATGATTATAACTATTATTGCTTTAATAGTAGTATACATTATAGAAAAATTAAATTAGCTGGATTATGACACCAGAAGGTAGAATACAAAAGAAAATAACCGACCACCTTAAGAAGGAAGGTTGGTTTGTAACGAAACTTATGCAAACGTCAACAAATGGAATTCCTGATGTTTTAGCCGTAAAGATGAACCAAACATTATTCATAGAAGTTAAAACCGAAAGAGGTAGATTGTCTCCACTCCAGGTGGCAAGGATTAAAGTTTTGACCGAAATATTTCACCAATGGGTTTTAGTGGCCTATGGGTATGAAGATTTTTTAACACAATATAATAAATATAAAAAAGCAAATGAGAGTAACTAAGTATTCAGAAAACGAAGCACAAATGGAATTCACCATGACGGTGAGAATGGATAGACATGAATGGAAACATTTTGATGTGAGAGCATTTGATGTAATTGGATTTCATGACAAAGCCAGGTCAAATGTTAACCCAAGATTATTACAGGAGATTATCTACACGCATTTCGATCTAAATGATACGCTTATCGCTAAAATGAAAGATGCGAAGCAGGTTGGAAGAATTCACAGATTTGTGAACATAAGAAGATATTGTTATTATTTTATCAGAACCTACACAAACCTTCCTTATGAGGAAATTGGCGAATTATATGACCAAGACCATGCAACTGTTATGCATCACTACAAGAAAGTTAAGGGTTGGTTAGAAGTTGACGCAACCGTAATGAGAGAGGTTGAGGAAATAAGAGAGAAAATAATCGCAAGAATTAACCCAATCCATTCAGATGGAGAAGAAAACATTTAAGATGACAGACAAAGAAATTAGAAAAGCATGTCCAGTGTATTCGGGAGTACTTAAGTACTTTCCCGATGCACTCAAAGAAGTAGCCTACACATCAAAAGTAGGAAATGACCAACATAATCCGGGTGAACCTCTACATTGGGCAAAGGAGAAGAGTCAGGATGAAGAAGATGCAACCGTAAGACATCTTATGGATCATACAGAAAATCCTTTGGATGATGACACTTGTTTGCATTTGGCGAAAGCTGCATGGAGAACTCTAGGAGCATTACAGAGATACCTTGACGCAAATCCACAAATGAAGGTCATAAACAGGCTCTATGAAGAGTTGTAGAAAAAATATTTGGTAGTTACATTTTTTCTAGTTACATTTGAATCTTGATAATGTGTAATTTCATAGTTTAGATTTTTTTTTATTTCATTTTAAAGCCTGTGCAACCACACAGGCTTTTTTTATTAAAAAGATTTGCCTGGTAAATAAATAATGCTTACTTTAGCCATTCATATAAATTATTAAGATTGGGGAGTTTTATAATTGCGAAACCCGAGGGAGAGTCCTTCGGGTTTTTTGCGTTCAATATTTTCCTCTGTTCATTGTGACTGAACGCACGTTTTTATTGAACATTATGTGTGCAGAATATGCACATACCACGTTTTTAAAGTAAACGTATATGTATACTTTTTGGTGAATAAGTAAACATATATGTATACTTTTTGGTGAATAGGTATACAAAAAAACCACCCGTTAAGGTGGTTGTCGGTCAATGGTAGGTAGCGAGTCTGCCCAGATGACGCAATGTGAAGTGGATGAAGGGGAGATGCCGATAATCTGACATCGCCCAACATCGCATATTTTAAATCGGCATTATAAGTTTACGGATCAGAAACCAAATAGGTTTTCGAAATAATAAGATAGTCGCTCCAATTGAGTAGAGAACCATATATAAGTTGAGTTTATTTTTAACTGGATACGGAACTTCAATCGGAATTTCAATACTTTCCACTTCGCTCTTAGTACTAACTTCGCTAAGTCTAGAATTAACAATTGAGTCAATATCCACTTCGATATGTAAAGTATTATTCTCTGACGTAACAGATAAAGTAGAGTAATCATTTTCTATGGTTTGATTAAGTAATGATAAAGTATTCTCTTTGCATGGATTTTCTATCACCACAACGTTTCTTTGGGGTAGTACTATAGATTCTACCTCGTGACGAATTAAAGTGTCTGAGAGGGTTTCTGTGTGTGTTATGTATTTTGGCGATTTTACACTCTTGCATGACAAAATCGTTAAGCTGCTCAATGAGAAGATCAACAACATTTGGAATATCTGTTTCATTTTTTAATTTTTTAGGTGGTAATGGTATCATGGACTAATTATCAATGGTTTTTCTGATGTGTTACAATTTGCTATATGCACCCAGATAGGAGTAAAGGCCAAACTCTCCAAAGTATTTATGGCTCGAAGTTCGTTATCATTCGCCATATCGTATACCATTTCCCAAAGACCTCTTGTATCTTTATTTTTAGGTACAAGATCAAAAGCCTTGCCCTGTTTATGTAGTGAATACATCGCTCCATCACCATCATTAGGTGGTCGAAGTCCTCTTGAGTCATATTTCCCCGTATTTATATAGATCGAAGAACCCCACCGTTCCCTTATTAAATCTAAATCCATTAAACATAAAGCATCGAGTCGTTGCCAACTCAAATGCTCACCTATTGCTTGAATGATTCGGGGGTGAACCAGTTCGTGTATGTTAAAATTTGTTGTTTTATACATGATACCTAAAGGTATAAAAATATGATTGCTCCAATAATTAAAGGGATTAGTTTTACAAGTGGATGCCATTTTCCTAAACGGACCAGGCCTCTATCGAATGCTGAAGAAGTACCATGGAAATGCCAAGTACCCCAGTTGATTTTAGCAAAGATACTGTCAAATAATATCCAACGTAACCCAGCGAGAAAAACAACTACTCCAATTGCCTGGACAATTGTACAATCCATAAATATTAAAGCTGATGCTGAATATATTGCTCCATCAACTCCAGCACTTAAATTGTGATTAATGATGCGTCCTGATTTTTTTGCTCGAGTATCCCACCAGAGTTTAAATCCGAGGGTAGCGAGAAAAGTAAGTAAAACGTATATCATCCGTATTTAGCTTTCCATTTAAAATAACCTATAGTCACTGCGACTATAAAAATAACTACACCGACTACTATCGGTATAAACATTTTGTCCTTAAAAGGATTCTTCATTTTGTTTGCCATTATTTTCCTATTATTAATTTAAAGAAGAAAGTTACAAGTGACATAATTATTCCACCAAGAACGGTGGCTACACCAATGTAAGCTTTCTGTTTTGTTTTATCATTTGCCCTAGAGTCTTCAATTATCTCTATCCGGTTGCCGTGTTGTTGCAGAGTTGCAAACAATCCTAGTCTTCCGGTTGTCGGGTCATTCTCTATGTAACTCAATATTTTAGCCGTAGCACCTTTTTGATCCTCTATGGCATTCATTATTATGGAAATATTCGCTGCATTCTGAGCAACGTCTTCCATCATTGATTTTATTTCCCCGTCAGTTACACTCATGATTTCTTAGCAAATCTTTCCCCTAATACTAAGCTAAAGCCACCGAGTCCTGCACCCATAAGTCCAAACCACATTTCATACGGAAACTCCATAGACAATTCTTCTCCGAGTAATAAAGCACGGATATAGACGCTAAACCAAACGATTGCCATGATGAGTCCAACTCCAGTAATACGGCCAGACCATATTCGTTTTGAACTTCTTTTTCCATCTATATCGTTGTTAGTATCAGTCATTACACAATATTTTTCTTAAATTCTTCTTAGCGTGAAACATTCTAGGCAGTAGATTTGCCTGTTTCTCTCCTGTTTCTAAAACGATTTCCTTATATGTCATATTGCGATAATACCTCATGGTAACCAACTCTTTTTGAGCAAGTGGCAAAGTTTCAATTGCCTTTTCAAGCTTATCAGCCATTTCATCACTAACCCAGGTGTCGATATAAGGCTCATCCTCTTTTCCACCAAGCAATAAATCAAATATATATCCAGTACGGTTTGGTTCATTTGTGAGGTTATTCCAATCGGATTCCCTAAAAGTATTAAGTCTTGTTTCTGCTCGGTGGTGGTCAATGAGCATATTGGATGCTATCCTTTTTATGAAGTTCATAAACTTTCCCTCTTCCACGTATTTGCCCGAATCTGCAATTCTCCGAAGCTTGATATAAAGTTCTTGGAATAAATCTTCAGCTAGTTCTTTATTTCTGCTTGTCTTATGGAAGAGGTAAGTTTTGATTTTACTCTCATTCTCTATAAATTGCTCTTCTAATGTCATTAACTTTATCTATTGAATTTGCAATAAATATAAATTAAATCTATAAGAACACCAAATTTACTGAGAAGTTTTGATGTTAAAATACACTACAGATGTTTCCTCCTTTCTTAAACGGGAGCGACCGACTACTTTGAGCGTGTAGGAAGTGTCTGGTAGCAACCCATTGAACGTAATTGTATGTCTTCTAGTTTCGAACCCATCAAAATCTTGATAGCCTGGCGTAGAATCGATTAATTCTTCCCATAGTTGATCTTCAACATAAGTGGTTGGATACCAATCTTCGTTCGCAAATACTCGAACCCTAGCAACATTGCTCTCTATTGAAACGATTGAATCGTACATAAATTGAAATGGCATCTCCAATTCTTCATACTCAGTCTTCGCAAGGTCATGATGCTTAGTTCTTTGGAGTCTGTATTTTCTTTGAAACTTTTTCTTCCATATAGGCATCGAATCAACTTTAACGTGAGAGAATCCAATCTCTTCAAATGGAATCCAAACATGTTCCGGGGTATCCCATCGCCATGTTTTAGAATCTACTTCATTCCAGCATTCAGTCACATCGATCGTGTCAACTTCTGTTTGAGGTAGCATATATTCGATTTCCGAGACTTTGTAATCTTTTCCATTAACTTGTATCATGTCAACATAGCGAGTCTCTGTGTCGCCCTCTAAATAGATTGTGTCGTAAACATATTCAAGAGTCTCTACATAAACTGTATCAGGTGTCATATTATCCCAAAAGTCAGGACGTATGGTAACAACCTTCTCAGCCGGAATTATCTTTGATTCAATCCCTTGAAACTCTAAATTCAATTGAGTCTCTTGTGCTTGATAATCTTGTGAGTGCTGAGAGTAAACCGTATCAGCAACTATTACTTTGTGATATCCTACTTGTTTGATATCAACTTGAGCAGTACTAACGCTAAACGTCAGTACTGCAATTATAAAAATTATGTCTTTTCTCATTGTTTATTGTTTTTCTATTATTACTCTGTCGATTATAATTTCATCTCCTAATACTGCCGAACCACTATTGCCACTCGGATATGCTCTCAATGTTTGAGATATTCCATTAGCTACCAATCCTTCCCACTTGTACTCTTTCCAAGCAGTAGTATTTATTGGCTTTGGAGTAAAGTTATCAAACCCTAACCATGCAGTAAATGTAGATTCTGCTCCACTTACCTTCTTTGCCCAAATAGTGATATTGTACGTTTCTCCATCCTCAAGAGCGAAGTCATGTTCTGCTCTACAAGAGACTGCTCCTGACGTATTTTCTATACTTATCGCATTAACACCATCAGCAACATCCGTTGTCTCTAAAGTTATAGCCAAATCTACCGTTCTGTATAACCACTCCGTAATTGAACTTCCTTCCTCTGATCCTGGACTTGTAGCATCACCAGTTGGAAATTCAGTATTCACATCAGTAATGTGAGATGCGTTAAAGTCATCAAGTTCAAACACTTCTCCTGACCTACCATAAATTTGGAATGTACCAACACCAGTAGACGTAGAAACGAAAGACCAAGTTGTAGGAACAGATACCGGAAGATGCTGAATCTCAACATTTACACCATTACCAATGTTTATCTGATTCGTTCCGCTACCATTGTTGTCTATCACATTTGCTTGAACTAAATAGTCAGCGTCTATAATTGTTTGTAAATTTGATTTGTATAAGTTAGAAGTTCCACCAGTACCGTCATACTTTGCAGTTCCGCCCGATATAGACCAACCCGTATTTTTAGACCAATAAGTGTCAGAGGCAAAATCACCATTGTCATTTAAAGGGTCTTGAACAACAATCTCACTTATGTTCCAATACTCCTTCATTTCAACATTAGACCCTGATCCACCTAAATAAAACAATTCCTTGTTTCCTGGTACCATTTCACCTGCTCTAAGATTTGATAAATAAACAGTTTGGTTAGATGATACAAGTGTTTTATGTGTAAAATCATATTGATTCTCAGTAGTCCAAGTGTACATCATACCAGTATTCTCAATCGCTCCCCATAATTGGAAACCATCTTCGTTCCAACCAAAGTTAGAAATCTTATCAGTACCAAAACTTGCAGACCTTTCTTGACCATTATCAAGTGTCGTCACATCCCAAGCAGTTGTTAAAGTGTATCTGTTTAAGAACCAACCGCCAGAAGAATAAGCACACCAAACATGAAGTCCGTCAGGCTCAAATTCAAGTCCATACCAACCACCACCTTCTGCGGGAGAAACGGCAGTGTGTGTTGACGTTAAAATATCCCAAGAAGTAGATACATCAAATCTATTAATGTCATCACCTTGTAGGCCTGTAATAAAGTAGAAGTCACCACTTGGATGCCACCATAATCCAGTAGGTACATTTTCCCAAGTTACTACGGAGAATGTCGCAGTATTTGAAGCACCTTTAATTCTATAAGGTTCAACGGTAGTCCATTCTTTTATGTTATCATTTGTTGCTCCGATTGTCCAGAATACAGAACCGTCTTTTGCCCAAGAGATGTCTTGAACATTAGATTCATTTAAATCATGCTCATCACCCCTTGCAATACCGCCCGTTTGATTCCACTTGAAAGCAGCCGGAACACCAAAGCCTATACCCGCTCCTTGAGATTGAGCAGTATATCCCGCAACTTCATCAGTCCAAGTTGTTTCAGTTTTATTATCTGCCCAGTTTGCTATAAGTCCAGAAGGAGTGTTCGTTCTATCTAAAGAGATTTGCTCCATTTCAGCAACAGATAGTCCTCTATTATAAACTTGAACATCCCAAATAGAACCATTCATGTGATTATTAGAGGCAACGGCAGAACCAATTGTAAATACTTGGTCAGCAGTCCATCCAACAAAATCAGGGTCTATCTGAGATTTTAAAAGATATGTTCCTTGTTCATAAACGCCTATATTTGTTCCGTCATAAGTAAAGAACTTCCAACTAACAGACTTATCAGGTGAACCCCAACTAACATTAGTCATTGCAGAAGTTACAGCACCCTGAGTCAATGCTACATCCATTCTATTATCATCAGCATCAATCTCCCATTTTATGTCATTTGCATCAGTAAGTTCACCAATAATACCACGCTGAGTGCCAGTACCTTCAATACCCATTCTAATGGCAAATGTAATTGGCCCGGTTATGTTATTAAAGATAGTTGTGTCATCAGCAATAAATTCCGCAGTTGACGTTCCATCAAAAGTATAGTACTGGTCAACAAGTGTTGAAGGTGGCGTTGAACCACCTTGTTGAGAAATCACACCGATTAAAGCACCATTGATTTGTGCGAATGACATCCACGATGTCAGTACCGCAATAAAAAATAAAATAAATCTTTTCATTTGTTTGTTTAATTAAAGTTACCAATTACAATGTACTCGTCTTGAGCCTTACAGATAATCTGTATAGAAGAATACTGAGCAGCTATGTCTATAGAGGCATTAGCAACACCGTTTATACTCACATTCGCATTCTCACAAGCTACAGTTATAGTACCAGTACCAGTCTGTATTATTGTCCAAGATTGACCAACCTCTGAAAAAGAACCCTCATTCAATGTGAATGTTCTTGGAGTAGCAGAGTCAGTCATTCTAACCTCAGAGTTCTGGTTTGAAAATGCAGCAATACTTTGATTTCCGGTAGATGGGTCAACGTACAAGTCATATTTAGCGTCTTCTATTCTTGCACTACCAAAATCAAAGAAATCACCAGAAAATACATTTATACCAGACTCATCACCATCATCAGCTATAAATTCAAGA